>MDTD01031214.1_pt1 | contig 20548 bp, 2 predicted proteins | sample 811221 | NCBI WGS metagenome assembly MDTD01 (sample SAMN05326646, study PRJNA326480) | marine metagenome | isolation source: seawater | place: Pacific Ocean: South West | collected 2011
ACGCATGTGCTGTCTTGGACAATGGCGATTTGACCTGCTGGGGACGAAATCACAAGGCACAGTTGGGACTCGGCAACATCACGCAAGAGTTCATGCCGGTCGTTGTCAGCAACGTTAGTTCGATTCGCCAAGTTCAGATCCACGAGATGCTTGTGGATCCAGCCAACGCCGACTTCCGTCCAACATGGGGCTCGCCTCTGCATCAACTTGGTGCAGGTGCCTACGATGCAGGTGATGCCGATCCCTGGGACGCTGGTGTGTCGTGGACCTACAGTCCCATGAGCAACCCGATTGCGGGATGCATGGACGGCATCGCGATGAATTATGACAGCGACGCCGTGTTTTCCGACGGGTCGTGCATTTACACCACGCTGACCTCTTCGGCATCGTCCCTCTCGTTGTTCATGGGCAGGCCCATGTCGCATGCGCTTGATTACTCGACCGTCTTCCTTGCTGACGGGAAGCAGACGGCGGCTTCCTCAGGCGCGGTGGGAGCAGGCACGCACATCGCGTTGGACTCCAACGGCGACGTTCACATCTGTTCCAAGCTTCCTGGTCCAAACCATGACCTGTATTACACCACCAATGCATCAGGGAGTTGGGCTTCAGCGGTCATTGACTCAACTGGAAACCTCGGTGGTGACTGTTTCATCCTCCTTGACAGCGACGACGACATCCACATCACCTACCGTGACGATTCCAACACGAACCTGAAGTACGCCACGAAAGCGCTCTCAAGCAACATTGCGGCCAGCAATTGGGACGTTTCGACCATGGACAACAACGGTGACGTCGGAAACTTTGGTTCGATGGCTGTTGATGCGAACGACACCTTGCACGTCGCCTATTACTCCTCCAGCGGTTCTTGCTTGAAGTACGCAACCTTGGACGACGGAAGCACGACTTGGTCGAGGGAAATTGTTGAATCAACCAACGACATTGGTGGATACACGAGCATCGCTTTGGATTCACATGGGAAGCCCCACATCACATATTTTGACGATACGAACGACGACCTGAGGTACACGCACAAAATGGGTTCTTCTTGGGTCTTTACGACGCTCGATTCCGTTGGTGTATCTGGAAAAGGTACGTCCCTTGCTATTGATTCAAGCGACCATCTTCACGTGGCCTACAAGACCAACAGCACAGAGATTGCGTACATGACCAACCGTTCAGGCTCATGGGTCAAGACCACGCTTGACGCAAACAGCACGGGCAACTGGGGCGTGAATTACATCGACATCATGCTCGATGAAGGCGACGATCCTCACGTGGTCTATTCGGACATGGTCGATTACGACATCTTCTACATGTCCAACACGCGTGGAGTCTGGGAACGAACCTTGGTCGCTGGCGACTCCATCAGCAAGACCTCATCGGCCACCATGGATTCGAACGGCGGCATCCACGTGGCGTATTTCATCGACGGATCGTTCGACGATGTGGGCTATGCGACGGTTCGTAGCCTCGCCCACGTACCCACCTTCGACATCGAACCTGACCTGCCAAACGGCCTCACCTTTGATGCGAACACGGGGGCGATTTCTGGCACGCCCTCGGAATTGTTGGAATCGACTGAATTTACGGTCTGGGCCAACACCACACGAACCTCGGCCAAGACCACCCTCACGCTGGACGTGGATTGGGCGTTGAACCTGGACCTGATACCTAGTGCGGAAGGCAGGACGCTGACGCTCGGGCAGGGCATGTTCGCCATCATCTTCGACCGAGCCGATCCATCGTACACGGCCTCCGACATCGACACGTCGGCGGACGGTGCGCGAGGCGTGCACGTTGCCGATATGGACGGGGACGGTGATCTTGACATCGTGTTGGCCTCGACCTACGACGACACCATTGCGTGGTACGAGAACGACGGTGCTGCCGACCCATCGTGGACCGCCTCCAACATCACCACGACGCTTGACGGTCCTTGGGGGGTCTACGTTGATGACGTGGACGGTGACGGCGACCTTGACGTCGTTTCAGCCGTCGCTTACGATGACACCATCGCCTGGTCCGAGAACGACGGTGCCGATGACCCGTCATGGACCACCTCCGTCATCGCCACGACGGCAAACAATGGACGAAACGTCCACGTCGCGGACATGGACGGTGACGGTGATCTTGACGTTGTTGCGACATCTTTGGACGATAACACGGTTTCCTGGTACGAGAACGATGGCGCGGATGACCCCTCATGGACTGCTGCAGACATCGATACGAATTCTGACGGGGCGTTTGGCGTCTACGTTGATGACATGGACGACGATGGCGACCTTGACATCGTCATCGGCTCGGCTTTTGACGACACCATCGCGTGGTACGAAAACGACGGTGCTGCCGACCCGTCATGGACGAAATCTGCGATTGACACGTCCGCAGACGGTGCACGTAACCTGCATGTGGCTGACATGGACGGTGACGGTGATCTGGACATCGTTTCGGCGTCCGCAGGTGACGATTCCATCGCGTGGTACGAAAACGACGGTGCCGCCAACCCGTCATGGACGAAATCCGTCATTGACTCGTCTTTGGATGCTGCGTTGAGCGTCTACCCTGCAGACTTGGACGGCGACGGCGATCTTGACATCGTTTCAGCGTCCGCTTTTGACCACACCATTGCGTGGTACCAAAACGACGGTGCTGCCGACCCGTCTTGGTCGGGCACAGACATCACCACCTCTGCAACCGGAGCACGCGATGTCTTTGTCGGAGACATGGACGGTGACGGCGATCTTGACATCGTCTCAGCTTCCGTCGACGACGACACCCTCGCGTGGTACGAGGCCGATTGGACCACGTCTTCGACTTCCCGTGTGACCGGGGCAACATGCGGTTCGTCGCCGGACCTGCCAGCGGGTCTTTCCATGGCGGCCGGTACGTGCACCATCACCGGTACGCCGACCGCGTTGAGCACCAACACCACCTACACGATTTACGCCAACTACTCCGCGTCGGGCTTGCAGTTGACCACCACGTTGTACTTCTCCGTGAACGACGTGGCTCCGAATTCACTCGAATACGTTCCAGAGAACATGACCCTCGAAAAGGGCACGGCGATGACGCCGAACCTTCCCACGGTCAGCGGTGGGACCGTCACGTCATGGGAGATTGAACCGTCGCTGCCAAACGGACTGACGTGGGGGAGCTCGGACGGGAAGATCAGCGGTACGCCGACCGGCTTGCAGACCACGACCGAGACCTACACGGTCTGGGCCAACAACTCGGGTGGATCAGCCTCGGCCCAGGTGAACATCACGATCAACGACGCCCCGCCCAGCGTGACGTACGGGACCACCGAGATCACGGCGACCAAGAACATCGCCATCAGCCCGAGCATCGGACCGACCACAAGCGGCGGAGCCATCACGTCGTGGGACATTTCCCCGTCGCCCGGCTCTGCGTTCACCTTCAACTCAGCGACCGGAACCATTGGTGGCACGCCGGGCGTTCTTCTGACGCGGACTCAGTACACGATTTGGGCCAACAACTCGGGTGGTTCCGCGGTGGCCTACGTCAACGTGACCGTCAACGATGTTGCGCCCAACACCATCGTCTACGCCTCCCACGACCTCGTGTTGGAGAAAGGCACGGCCATGGCCACCGCCACGCCTGCCATCAGCGGTGGAAGCGTCACTCAGTGGGAGATCGACCCGTCGGTTCCAAGCGGTCTGTCCTTCAGTTCAACCACCGGGGCCATCAGCGGCACGCCATCCATCCTGCAAACATCGGCGGTCAAATACACCGTTTGGGCGAACAATTCCGGCGGCACAGCCTCCACAGAAGTGAACATCACGATCAACGACCAGGTCGCCTCCATCGCCTATCCCTCAACCGTCGAGGTGTCGAACGACCGCGCCATGACCACGGTCACGCCCACGAACACCGGTGGGGCCGTCACGTCGTGGGACATCGAGCCCGCGCTTCCCTCGAGCCTCTCCTTCGGCAGCACCAACGGAAGCATCTGGGGCACGCCCACCGGTCTGCTGGCCAACGCCACCTACACGGTCTATGCCAACAACAGCGGCGGTTCGAGCAGCGCCACCTTCACCCTCGGCCTCAACTGGACGCTGACCCCGAGCGCCGAGGGTGCGTACATCACGCGCAATTCGTCCATTGGCAACGGCATCAGCTTCCAGTACAACGCCAGTGCAGCAAGTGGCTCAGGCAGCAGCCCGGGCTTTGCGAATACGAACAACAAGGTGTCCACGTTATTTTTCACCACCTGTGCTATTCTTGATAACGGCGACCTGAAGTGTTGGGGACGGGACTACGCCGGACAGTTGGGTGATGGTGGAACCAACACGGACGTCAGCGCTCCTTCATCCACAGCGATCAACCTCGGCACGGGCCGAACGGCCGTAGCGGTGTCGTCTGGCGGGTACCACACCTGCGCAATCCTCGACAACGGCGATTTGAAGTGCTGGGGACGAGACAGCAACGGACAGTTGGGTAACGGTGGAAGCAACACCAACACCAACGCACCTTCATCCACCGCGATCAACCTCGGCACAGGCCGAACGGCCGTTGCGGTGTCGACCGGCGCGTACCACACCTGCGCCATCCTTGACAACGGCGATTTGAAGTGTTGGGGGTGGGGTGCGCGAGGACAGTTGGGCCATGGTGCCACCACCAACCTCAACTCGCCTCCATCCACCGCCATCAACCTCGGTACGGGCCGTACGGCCGTTGCAGTGACTGCTGGAGCTGACCATACCTGCGCCATCCTTGACAACGGCGACCTGAAGTGTTGGGGGTATGACAGCAATGGACAGTTGGGTGACGGTGGAAGCAACGCGAACAAAAACTCACCTCCATCCACAGCGATCAACCTCGGAACGGGCCGAACGGCCGTTGCAGTGTCTGCTGGAGAAGCACACACCTGCGCCATCCTTGACAACGGCGACCTGAAGTGTTGGGGAATGGACATCCGCGGACAGTTGGGCGACGGTGGAACCAACACGAACACCAACGCACCTTCATCCACAGCGATCAACCTCGGAACGGGCCGAACGGCCGTTGCGGTGGCTGCAGGAGATGATCACACCTGCGCCATCCTTGACAACGGTGATGTGAAGTGTTGGGGAAGTGACTCCAGCGGAAGGTTGGGCAATGGTGGAAGCAACACGAACCTCAACGCCCCTTCATCCACAGCAATTAACCTCGGCACAGGCCGAACGGCCGTTGCTGTGGCTGCCGGATATGGCCACACCTGCGTCATCCTCGACAACGGTGATGCAAAGTGTTGGGGATGGAACGGTCACGGACAGCTGGGCATTGGTGACACCTTTAGCAGGACTTCACCCGTTGCGGTTTCAGGAAGCAACACGTGGGATTCCAGCACCGGCGCGCCCACCGGAATGGTCAGCGTCAGCGGCGCGACGTGCGCCATCTCGCCTTCCTTACCCACCGGCATGAGCCTGACCAGCGGCACGTGCACCATCACCGGCACGCCGACCGTGACCGCCGTGAACGCCACCTACACGGTCTGGGCCAACTTCTCGGGCACGTCTTACAGCGGCCAGATTTACCTCGAGGTCGGTCTCAACGCTCCCATCCCCTCCTATGCACCTGCGTCGTACACCTACACGAAGGGCACCACCGTCTCCACCGTTTTGGCGAGCAACACCGGCGGTGAAGTGACCACCTGGGGGATCAACGCGACCTTACCGTCCGGCCTGTCCTTTGGGACGAGCAACGGCAGCATCTGGGGCACGCCGGACACGGTCACGCCAACCACGACCTACACCGTCTACGCGAACAACTCCGCGGGGTCGTCTTCGACGACGATCACGTTCACGGTGAACGACCCAGCGCCGAATTTCGGTTACACCAGCGACGGAAGCACACACTTCCTCACCCTCTACCTCAATCAAACGATCAAGCCTGTCACGCCGATCACCTTCTTTGGTAGCGGTTTGCCGACGTCATGCAGCGCCTCTCCTTCGCTCCCATCGGGCTTGATCCTCAGTTCGAGTTGTGTCATTTCAGGCACGCCAAACGCCACGGCGAGTGGGGCGTTTTACACCATCACGGGAACGAACACCGGTGGAAGCGATTCGCCTTCAATTTACATTCAGGTTCTCGCTTCTGGCGGATCGTTGACCATCACGCCGACCAGCCGAGAAGGAGAGGTCAACAGCACGCTCACAGACATCACCATGTCGTACGGGCACGCCATCAGCAATTACGGGTGGACCTCAGGCGTCTCCAATGCTTCCAGCGTGGTGAACAATGCCGGTACCGTGGCGGGTTCGGACATCGTCACTTGGGACAACGGTGATGTGGCCATTGCATGGGCGCGTCCAATCTACGGTTCTGGCTCAACCGTCAGCCACGTGCTGGCCCTCTCCGTGTATTCTGGCGGCTCATGGAGCACGCAAGACATCGACACTGCCTCCCGGACGGGCTACAAGCCGTCCATGGAGATCGACAAGGACGGTGCATTGCACATCGCCTACATCGACCGTGACAACACACGACTTCGTTACGCCACCAACGCCACCTCAAACGGGGCGTGGAGCCTTTCCACGTTGGATGAGTCTTCCCCCAACCCGAACAACGACTGGGTGCGCACAGGTTTGGTGCTCGACACCAAGGGTCACGTCCACATCATTCATCCCGTGCAGGGGAGCGGCGTGTGGATGCTCAACCATACCACCAACGTCTCGGGCAGCTTCGTGAGCACGACCATCACCAACACCTCAGCGGACGATGGGAAATTCGCCTCGCTGGCGATCGCCGGAGACGATTCGCTCCACATCTCCGTGTACCGCGACAGCGGCGCCAGCAACCTACGGTATTACACGGATGAAACCGGGGTGTGGACCAACGAAACGGTTCACACCGGCAGCAATTACGGAAAGGACTCCGTCATCGCCCTCAATTCAAAGGACGAAGTGGTCATCGTGTACCGCCATGACGACCCCAAAGACGACATCTACATGTCGGTCGGAAACCGTGGAAGTTGGACGTCGTCCCTCGTCGCGGCAGACCGTTATGCAATGTGGTTGAGCATGGCCATTGACTCCAACGATGACGTGCACATCAGCAGCCACAACGGCAGGCCCAGTGGTGGATCCTATTGTTGCTACAAGGACCTGGAATACTTCACCAACGCCAGTGGAAGTTGGGTGAAGACCGTGATGGACCAAATCGGTGGCGAACATGCCGCCATGGTCATCGATGCCAACGACGATGTGCACATCGCCCACTCCGACATCCCCGCGGGCAACGATCTGAAGTATGCTACCGTGCAAGGCAGCGGCAAAGGCCTGACGCCACGGCCTGTCTTCACCGTCACGCCAGACTTGCCCGACGGTCTTGTGCTCAACTGGAAGAACGGCACCGTTTCTGGCACCCCGACCGAAGTGCACGCCAACACCACGCATACGGTGACGGTGACCGCGCTCGGAGCGACGACCCAAGGGACGTTCACGCTGCACATCACGGGCGCTCCGGGCGACATCGCTTATGCCGACATTTCGGGAACGGTTGGCCTCGCCATCACACCAGCCACGCCGACCGTTTCCACCAACGGTACGACGGGCGGCATCACGACATGGGCCATCAACGCGACACCGCCCAATGGGCTGACCTTTGAGAGCAGCAACGGGACGATCTGGGGTACACCGACGCAGGTCGTGACGGGCGCGGTGTTCACCGTGTGGGCCAACAACTCGGTCGGCTCGACATCAACCACGGTCAACATCACCGTCGGTGACGTGACGGTCTCCAGCATCACCTATGCCCCGGAGAATTTCTCGCTGACCTACTACCATACCATGTCAACCACCACGCCGACCACGGCAGGAGGCACGGCCACCTCGTGGGGCATCCATCCAGGCTTGCCCTCTGGTCTGTCCTTTGACTCGGCTACCGGTGCCATTTCTGGAACTCCAGATCTCCTTCAGACGACGACGGTCATGTACACGGTGTGGGCCAACAACAGCGCAGGTTCCTTCTCCGATCAGATCAACATCACCGTCAACGACCATGCCCCCGCCCCGATCCATTTCTTCGGCGACAACATCACGCTCGATTACAACCAGAGCATGGACCCGATTGGAGGCTTCGAAATGAAGCACGACACGGTGGCCTTGTCCGAAGACCACTCCTGCGCCATCAAAGACGACGGCACCGTCAGATGCTGGGGTTCGAACGGTCACGGCGGATTGGGCATCGGCTCCTTCGGTGGAACTGCCAAGTCACCCCAGGCCACCAACTCGTTGGGGGTTGGAAGGTACGCCATCGACATCACGGTCGGCGCATCCGCCGGTAATACCGCCTTTGGCCACTCCTGCGCGCTTCTCGATGACGGGAGCGTGGTGTGTTGGGGCAGAAACAACAAGGGACAACTCGGCGACAACACCACCACAAACCGGAACTCACCGACACCAACGGTTCCACTTCCACGGCCTGCCGTGGCGGTTGAGGCAGGGTATGACTTCACGTGCGCGTTGTTGGACAACGGCTCAGTGATGTGTTGGGGTTGGGGCTCACAGGGCCGCTTGGGCAACGGCGGAGCAGATTCACTCGTTCCGGCCTACACGAACCCAATCCCCGGTGGCCGTCGCGCGGTGGCCATCGACATTGGCCACTACCACGCGTGTGCCGTTCTTGAGGACGGGCACGTGGCGTGCTGGGGCCCCGGTGGCGGTTACCGTTTGGGGACCGGCAACGCGAACCAAAAGACCTCACCAACCCTGATCAATTTCTTCAACGAAACCAACAGGGCTGTCGACGTTGCCCTTGGGCGTTACACGGGATGCGGCCTGTTGGACGACGGTCGCGTAACGTGCTGGGGTCAAGGCTACCTCGGGAGCGGTGGTTCACTCACACGCACCTCGCCTGGTTTGCTGTTTGCAAGCCTCGGTACTGGGCGTACCGCGGTTGACGTCGAAATGGGCCGTTACCACGCGTGTGCCATCTTGGACAACGGCGTCATGAAATGCTGGGGCGATGACCAGTACGGGCAAATGGGCAACGGGAACGGGGAATCCGACAAAAACAACCCTTCCACGGTGAGCTTTGCGACCGGCATTGAGCCCACGGGCGTCTACGTCGGGCACTGGCACACGTGCATCACCTCACAAACCAACGAAGTGTATTGTTGGGGCGACGGGGAATATGGAAAATTGGGTGACGGATCAACGGCGCAGAACAATTTCGCTGGTGCGTCCGCGAAGGTGAACCACTTCTCAGGCACAAACCCCGTGAAGGCACACGGGGAGATTACCTCGTGGGCCATCCACCCGTCCCTTCCGACGGGCCTCTCCTTTGGCTCGTCCAACGGGACCATTTGGGGCACACCGACCGCGTCCATCCCTCAAACCAACTTCACAATCTACGCCAACAACTCGGGCGGATCCTCCTCCTTGGTGCTCAACTTGGGCGTCGAGCCGGGTCCACCCGGTCCGTTCGAGTACATCCCTGAAAACAACACCCTGACCAACAATTCGCTGGTCCACATCGCACCGTCCTTCGTGAACATCACCACGGGCAACGGCTCAACGTGGAAACAGACGTCTTCCCCCGCGAATCCTGGCTCGAATTTCGTGTTCAACGTCAACGGTATTCTGTACTTCAACGGGGGCAACTTACAGCGCTTGTGGGCGCTGAATCAGAGCAACGGCACCACATGGCGGGTCAACAGTACGGTGAACTGGGTTGGTGAGCACATGGCGCATGTCATGGGCGACAGCATCTACTTCTCCGCGCATACGAGCGCCATTGGAAGGGAATTCTTCGCCTACACCACCACCAACCAGACCATGTGGCTCATTTCCGACATCCGTTCGGGCGGTTCCAACAGCAATCCCGGCCAAGGGAAGTCCGTCCAGAGCGACGATCACCTGTTCTTCAAGGCAAACGACGGCGGAGGAACCAGGTGGTACGCGTACAACACAAGCAACGCAACGCTGACGAAACTGTCGAAGTATTTCCACGACGGTGGTGGTGGGATGTCCAACGGTCAACAACTGCTTGTTGAGGCCATGGATGACACGCTTTACATCGCAGCAAGGGAAACCCAATCAACAACGCAGATCGAAGTGTGGGCTTATTCCGCTTCGAACCTCACTGCGTGGGTCATTGAGGACATCCACTCTGGGAGCGCTGTGCACGGAACAGAGGCCGGGTACTACGGCAGTGGATGGGTCAACGGTATGCTGTTCTTCGATGCGTGGAACGGCGTCAGCGGTGACGCACGAAGCATTTGGGTGTACAATCCTGCCAATGCAACGGCGTGGGAATTGCAATCCTCCGATTCCACGCTCAGTGACGGCCACCTTTCATCCAACAAGGCCGGTTGTGGCGCTCCGCTTGCCGTCGATGAAGTGGCGTACTTCTGCGCAACGGGCGGTTCAACCGGGCATGAATTGTGGGCGTACAACACCAGCAACGAAACGGCGTGGCTGGTGGAGGACCTCAACACAGGGGTCGACGACAGCATTCCCGGGAGGTTCATGTTTACCGTTCTTGGCGACACGCTGTACTTCTCAGCATCCACCCCGGTTTCCTCATTGACCATGTCACTCTGGGCGCACGATGTGTCCAACGGCTCATCATGGCACATCCCCAACCAATCGCCAGGATTGCCGTACGTCCACGCACCTGGATGGTACAGCAACACCTTGATCGTCGGCGACGCGATTTACTTCGATGCTTCCAACAGCGGCGCTGAACCTTGGGTGTACGACACCTCAAACCAGACTGCATGGATGATTGAAGACCTCAATCCGGGTCTCTCATTCATGGGCAGCCATCTTTCAAGCGTGATCGACTCTGATTTCGTCCTGCTTGGGGATACCATCTATTTCCGAGCCGCGGACGGTACCTCCTCGGGAATCTTCGCACACCAACCCGCTCAGATCAATCATCAGACCAACACGGGTGGCGCCGTTACTTCATGGGCCATCAACACCACGAACTTGCCAACGGGACTGACTTTCAGCACGACCAACGGAACGATCTACGGAACACCGACCGAATTGTGGACGCAAACGTCCTACATGGTCTGGGCCAACAACAGTGCTGGATCGAGTGTGGCCTACCTCAACATCACCGTGGAGGCAGACCTCGCAGACATCAGCTACGACCCATCGAGCGTCACCGTCACCCGTGGCTGCGACATCGCACCCATCACCGCCAACAACGCCGGCGCCGAAGTGCTGTCATGGGCCATTTCGCCGGCGCTCCCGTCCGGCCTTTCCTTCGAGAACGGGACGGTCTACGGCCGGCCGCTGGTCAACATGAGCGCGACGGCATTCACCGTCTACGCCAACAATTCAGCCGGATCCGCGACGGCGACCTTGACCCTGACCGTCAACGAGCCAACACCGAATGTGGACTACAGCCCGGACAATTACACGCTGACCAACGGTACCTCCTACACGATCACCCCGTCTTTGCTTGGCCAGACTGGACCGATTCAATCGATCCTCACCAACGGTTCGGTCTCCTCATCCGCCTGTGCGGTGCCGTTTGGTGATCTGTTCCTTTACGGAACCAAGGACCACGCGATGTGGGCCTTCAACACCACGCTGCCTGAATCTTCCACCAACCCATACCTGTTGGCGACGGACATCACGTTCACGTGTGTCGCGACGCTTTCAGACTCCGTAGAGCACAACGGGACCTTCTACTTCCAAGCCTCCACGAATGCGACCGGTAACGAACTCTGGAAGACGGACGGATCGTTTTCTGGAACAAATTTGGTCAAGGACATTTGGGCCGGAACTCGAAATTCGGCCCCCCGTGGCTTCTTTGTTCACAACGAAACGGTCCATTTCTACGCTCAGACCAGTTACACGTCCAACTACTTGTGGGAGACGGACGGCACGGCCAGCGGAACGACCACCTTCACGTATTCGAGCGGTACGCTTGCGGTCGATCAACACTGGACTGAATACAACGGTTCGTTCTACGCTAGGATGGAATTCTCGAGTGCCGGCCGGGAGGTGGCGAAGTTCGACGGCTCGACGGTCAGTCTGCTCGTCGATCTGACGCCTGGAATGAACTTCGGTGTGCCCAAAATGACGAATCCGCACTCGTTCACGGTCCACGACGGCTGGCTTTGGTTCCTCGGGGCCGGTTGTTTGTACCGAAGCAACGGCACGGCCTCAGGAACGACGGCTTTGATCTGCGATGCTGGCGCCGGTCTTGTGGTGTTCAAGGATGAGTTGTACTTTGGACGAAATGCCGACAACAAGGGATTGGAACTCTGGAAGACCGATGGCACGGTTTCAGGGACTTCGCTTGTGGTTGATACGTGGGTCGGGACAAACGGTGGCCTCGTTGGGTCATCGTTCATACCAACCGATGAATTGCTGTACTTCGAAGCCAAAACGGGAACAGCCAACGCCGATAGAGGCTTGTGGGTGACCGACGGTACCACCGCAGGTTCGAGGCTGTTGCGCGACGGCCTCTGGGCCAACCTTCACGGTTCAGTTGTCTTCGAGGACGTGGTGTACTTCAGCCCCTATGATTACAGCAGCGGTTCCTCCACCCATGTCTCTGGGCTTTGGAGCACCGACGGAACCACAAACGGTACAGTGCACTACATGGGTTACGGCGAAGACACGCAAGCGGCATACCCGTGGCCGTCCAACGTCAATGGAATCCTGTATTTCAGGTACTACACGGGAACGGCCTACACCTTCGGCTTGATGCACAATGCGTCGGGTGCCATCGTCGGTCAGCCAAGCAGTTGGTCCATCTCTCCATCGCTTCCCCCAGGCCTCAACTTTGGCAACAACAACGGCACAATCTGGGGGACGCCGACCGGCCTGAACAGCACCGCACAATACACCATCACGGCCACCAACGCCAACGGAAGTTCGACCACGACGATCAACATCACCGTGGTCGACGAGGTGCCGGTGCTCAGTTACACGCCGGCGTCGGTTGAACTCACGAACAACACGGCGCATCCGGACTTCCCGCTGCTGGCCACCGTCACCGGCTCGGGCGTCATCACGTCCTGGGCGATCAACGACACCGCGCTGCCCACGGGCGTCTTCTTTGGGGCGACCAACGGCACCTTCTGGGGCACGCCGACGCAATTGTGGCCCGAGACCAACTACACGGTGTGGGCGAACAACAGCGGCGGTTCGACCTCGGCGACGGTGACGATTTCCGTTGTCGATCAGGTGCCCACCCTTGCCTATTCGCCGTCGTCGGTCGAGATGACCAACAACACGGCAAGCAATGACTTCCCACTCGCCCCAACGCTCGGCGGTCCAGGCGACATCACCTCGTGGGCCATCAACGACAGCGCGCTGCCCACGGGCGTGTTCTTTGGCACCACGAACGGCACCTTCTGGGGCGTAGCAACGCAGTTGTGGCCGACCCGGACCTACACGATTTGGGCGAACAACAGCGGTGGCTCAGCCTCAGCGACCGTGACCCTTGAGGTCGTGCATCAGGTTCCGGTGTTGTCCTACTCTCCTGTTGCGGTTGAGTTGGTGAACAACACGGCGCACGCGGACTTCCCGCTTGAGGCTGTCCTGACCGGTCCCGGAGACATCACCTCCTGGGCCATCAACGACAGCGCCTTGCCCACAGGCGTCTTCTTTGGCACGACAAACGGCACCTTCTGGGGCACGCCGACCGAGTTGTGGCCGGAGACCACCTACACGATTTGGGCGAACAACAGCGGTGGCTCCACGTCTGCGACGGTGACCATCACTGTCGTCGACCAAGTCCCGGTCCTGTCCTATTCGCCGAACACGATCGAGATGCGCAACAACACGGCGCATGCCGACATGCCGCTTGAGGCCATCCTGACCGGTCCAGGTGAGATCACCTCGTGGGCCGTCAACGACAGCGCCTTGCCCACGGGGGTCTTCTTCGGCACCACGAACGGCACCTTCTGGGGCACGCCGACACAACTGTGGCCGCTCACCTCCTACACGGTGTGGGCGAACAACAGCGGTGGTTCCACTTCGGCGACGGTCACCATCAGCGTCGTGGATCAGATTCCAACGCTGGCCTACGTGCCGTCGGCGCTCGTGCTGGTCAACAACACCGCACACGCTGACATGCCGCTGCACGCGGTCCTGACCGGTCCTGGTGACATCACGTCGTGGGCCATCAACGACAGCGTGCTGCCGACCGGTCTGAACTTCGGTACGACAAACGGTACCTTCTGGGGCACGCCAACCGCGCTGTGGCCGAGCACCTCCTACACGGTGTGGGCGAACAACAGCGGCGGGTCGGTCTCGGCGACGGTCACCTTCGGCGTTATCGATCAACTTCCGACCTTCGCGGCCTCGCTCTACACCTTCCAGTTCACCAACAACACGACCTCGCCCGACCTGCCGTTTACACCGGTGCTTAACGGGCCGGGGATCATCACTGAATGGGGCATGAGTGGCACCTTGCCCGCTGGGCTGTTCTTCGAGCCGTCCAACGCAACGCTCTGGGGCGTGCCGACGCAACTCTGGCCGAGCACGGGGTACACCATCTATGCAAACAACAGCGGCGGCACCTCGACCCTGAGCGTGACCTTGGAGGTCGTGGACCAACTCCCCACCTTGTCGTATGCGCCCGCCACGCTCGAATTGGTCAACAACACGGCCCATGCCGACCTGCCGCTTGAGGCCACCCTCGCCGGTCCAGGTGAGATCACCTCGTGGGTCCTGGTCGGTGCCTTGCCCGAAGGGCTGAGCTTTGGGACCACCAACGGAACGGTGTGGGGCATCGCCACCGAATTGTGGCCGGCGACCACCTACACGGTGTGGGCGAACAACAGCGGGGGTTCTGCCTCCGCAACGCTCGTGATTTCAGTGGTGGACCAACTGCCCACCCTCAGCTATGTTCCGGACGTGGTCGTGCTGACCAACAACACCGCGCACGCCGATATGCCGCTGCACGCGGTGTTGACCGGACCCGGTGAGATCACGTCGTGGGCCCTCGTGGGCGAACTGCCTGAAGGACTGACCTTTGAGGCCTCGAACGGCACGCTGTGGGGCATCGCGACCGAGTTGTGGCCGGAGATGACCTACACGGTGTGGGCGAACAACAGCGGTGGCTCAAGTCCAGCGACGCTGACCATCACCGTCATCGATCAACTGCCAAGCATCGCCTACGTGCCCGACGTCCTCGACCTCGTCAAGGACACGCCGCATGCGGACCTGCCGCTTGCGCCGGTCGTGACCGGACCGGGCCTCATCACCTCGTGGGCGATCGACCAAGCCTTGCCCTTCGGCGTGCAGTTCAGCACCGAGAACGGCACCTTCTGGGGCACGCCGACCGAGTTGTGGCCCGCGCGGACCTACACGGTGTGGGCAAACAACAGCGGTGGTTCAGCCACCGCGACGGTGACGATTTCCGTCGTTGATCAGGTGCCAACGCTGTCCTACACGCCGGAGCACCTGACCCTCGTGGTGATGGAGAGCAGCAACGACGTGCCGCTGGTCGCGACCCTCGAAGGGCCCGGCGACATCACCTCGTGGGTCCTTAGCGAGGCCTTGCCGCAGGGCATGTTCTTCAGCACCAAGAACGGAACCGTGTATGGCATGGCCGAAGAGGTCTGGAGCAACCGTACCTACACGGTCTGGGCGAACAACAGCGGGGGCTCGACCTCGGCCACCTTCAGCCTCGAGGTCATCAGTCAAACGCCGAGGCTGCTCTATGCTGAAGACCTCGTGCTCATCGCCGGCGATGCGATGCCGTCGTGGCAGCCCTTCGTGCTGTACGGCAGCGTGGACACGTGGGCGATTGAGCCCGACCTGCCCGATGGCCTGGTGTTCAGCGACGTCCTCGGGCGCATCACCGGCACGCCGACCACGCCTGCAGAAGCGGCGACGTGGACGGTGTGGACCAACGCCACCGGCGTGGCGGTGCCGTGGAACCTGACCATCACCGTGCTGCTCGACACCGACGACGACGGCATGCCCGACGCGCTGCCCGAGGGCTACCTGGGCGCGCTCATCGAGGACTTGGACGACGACAACGACGGCCTGCTTGATGTGTTCGAAACCAACACGGGCGTCTTCCTTGGGCCCGACGACATCGGCACGAACCCGCTCGTCGTCGACACCGACGCCGACACCTGGGACGACGCCGAGGAAGTGTCGTGCGGCGCAGATCCCACCAACGCGAGCGACGTGCCGATGGACACCGATGGCGACGGCCTGTGCGATGCGCTGGAGGCTGACCCCGACGGTGACGGCTATTCCACACAAGAGGAACTCGCGTGTTCCTCGGACCCGATGAACGCCACGTCGATTCCGGTCGACATTGACGGTGACGGAGCGTGCGACGCGCTCCTGCAGCCAGAACTCTCCTACACCAACGTCTCTGACGCCGGCACGGGCGTCGTCCTGCTTGGTCATCCGGCGCGTTTCGATGCCGTTGTCCTCGACGCGGACCTTGAAGCGTGGACGATTGCGCCGGCGCTCCCGGAGGGCCTTGTGTTCAACGCCACCGACGGGAGCATCACGGGCGTGGTGCAGGGCAACGACGTGAAGGGCCCGTCCTCCGCCCACACCGTTTTCGCCACGGAGGTCGGCTACGGCCGCATCATCGAGGTGGAGGTCACCTTCACCTACGCGACGGATTCTGACGGCGATGGCCTCGCCGACAGCGACCCTGACGGCTTTGGACCGATGCGTGGGGACCTTGACGACGACGACGACGGTTGGAACGACACCATCGAGGCCGCGTGCGGCAGCAACCCGCTGGACGCGACCTCGTACCCAAGCTCCGACTTCATCCTGGTGGATGGCGCCTGCGTGGACGCATCCGCCAAGCCACTGCCGCCGGTCGAAGAGGGTCCGGACCTGTTCACGTTGTGCCTGCTCTTTTGGGTTGCAGTGCTGCTTCTGGCCCTTGTCCACCGCAGCGGTGAGCGCAGAGAATACCGCAAGAAACTTGCAGCTGAGAAGGACGAGATGATCAACAAGATGATCGCCGATAACAAGCAGGGCGAAGAAGAGTGAAGCCTCAATTGGGCTATCGAAGGAACGTGCTCAGATGACCGGAGCACCCACTTCAAGCCTTGGAACCTGAAGGATTTGCGTGTTTGAACCTCCATCAGGGAGGTTGACGGTCAGCGTGGCACTGATGCCCTCTGCAACGAGGAAACTCGGTCCGCATTGTCTTCCGCCGGGGTTTGTGTTTGTTCCCGCATCGATGCCGAAGAAGTAACGCGCACCAGACTCGAGTTCGGTCACGGTGTCGCTCGGGTCAGTTCCAACCTCCCAGATGGAACCTCGACCTCCGGGTATGTTTGGGCCTGAGATCCAGTCGTCGATGGTGCCGCTTCTGTAGTGGATGGTGTCCCCGTCTTCAACGCACCATAGGGTCCATTCAACGTCCTCGGCGAGGACGTTTTTTCCCTGACTTTGGTACTCAATCATGATGAGATAATCGTCCCAACCGTCCTCAACCCAAGCCCCAACCACGATCATCTTGGTGCCGGCTTCTTTGTTGGCGTCCAAGGCCGTGTGCTGAGTTTGCTGGACCATTTTTTCCACCATGCTGACGGTCGTTGAGCCCACGACAATCATCATGATGACGATGCCAACGTAGGTGATCATCAAATCGATGCCAACCGCGGCTTCGTCGCTGTGTTTGACCCGTTGCATCCCTTCACCTCACAACAATTGGTCGCCGACGGAAGGGTTGCTTCCGAGTTGAATTCGGGTCTGGAACGTACGCCCTTTCTCGATGACGATGACCAATTGGGCGTCAGAGTTCGCATCGAGGTCGCAATCACCTGTGCCTGCATTGATCCCCATGAACATGTGGTAGACTCCGCTTGAATCGAACTGGTCCAAGCTGCCGACCGTGGCGCCGTCCTCCGTGACGGACGTTGCTGCTTCGAAAACTCCTGTGGTGTAGGCCACTTCTTCGAGGTTGCCGGTTCCAGTGGAGCACATCAGGACCCACCGAACGGCGGTGTCGGGAATTTCTCCAACGAGGTATGGGAATTCAAATCCCATGTGAAGCTGGTCGCCACCGCCGGGACCGTTCAACGCACTGATCTCGATGTAGGTCACGGAAATGATGCCGTTGACGACGTCGCTCTGGCTCTGGGCCGTTTCCCGTCCGTCCACCATGGTGCGTTCCGCGATGGAGAGCAAGAAGGTGCTGAGGATGCTGGTGCTGACCAGCACCACGGAAAGGAACATTAGCGCGCTGACCGAAAACTCGGCCCGCTCGTCGTGAACGAGCCTCAGCGAGGTCCGTTCACTCATCCTTGGTACGGAACCCACGTCTCTGAGGTTGCGTCCCAGTACGTAAGGTTGCCCTGAGCATCTCGGTTCCAATGCACGCCATTCTCCTCCCAGGTGGTCGCGCCGGCGCTCTGGTGGAGTTCCGGCAGCGCCTTGTCTTCGGCGGCGAAGGTGGCCTCGGCCATCGCGTCAACGTCGGCGGCCGCGCCCAAGCCGGTGGCGACCGTTGCGCCCTCCCGGCGGACCACGAGCAGCGCAGCAAGTCCAGCGATGGCCAAGAGGGCGACCACGCCGAGGATCAGACCGGTGCTGTTGCGCTCAGGCTCAAGGGTGGAACGCAGGCCGTCGTCGGGGTACGCGTCGAACTGGTCCGCCACGCCGTCGCCGTCACGGTCGCTGTCGGCCGTGGCGTTGTCTGGGAAGGCGTCGAGGTCGTCGGTCACGCCGTCTTTGTCGGTGTCGAGTTGGTAGAGGGCGCAGCCGTCAGCGTTGACCACCGCGGTGCTGTTCGTCATTGGGCAGCGGTCGAGGTCATCGGTCACGGTGTCGTTGTCGCTGTCGAGTTGCGAGGGCACGCATCCGAAGATGTCCGGCACGATGCCCGCAGGGGTGTCAGGGCAGAGGTCCACGGCGTCGCTGCGGCCGTCACCGTCCTCGTCCTTTTGCGAGTCGCTGCAGCCGACTTGGTCCACCGCTTCGCCAGCGGGCGTGGCGTCGCACTGGTCCACGCTGTCGGAGATCATGTCGCCGTCCGCGTCGAGTTGGTAGTCAGCACACCCGACGCCGTCGACCGTGCTGCCGGCAAGGGTGCCGCTGCAGACGTCCGCCGCGTCGGTCACGCCGTCGTTGTCGGTGTCGCGCTGGTTGGACGCGCAGCCTTGGTCGTCAACCTCCTCGCCGGTGTCGGTGTAGTCGCAGAGGTCGTCGGCGTCCGTCACGCCGTCCATGTCCGCGTCGCGCTCGTCGGCCGCACAGCCCTCGCCGTTGACGCTCATGCCGGGCGTCGTGGTGGGGCACTGGTCGCGGGCGTCGTTGATGCCGTCGTTGTCGGTGTCGAGCTCGACCGCCGCACAACCCGCCGCATCGACCGTTCGGCCGGGTGGCGTGTCGGGGCAGGTGTCGTAGAGGTTGACCACGCCGTCGAGGTCGCCGTCCTTCTGGTCTTCAGCGCAGCCGAAGCCGTCCACGCTCATCGTGGCGTTGGTCTGCGGGCAGACGTCGAGGTCGTCGGTCACGCCGTCGTTGTCTTCGTCGAGTTCGACCGTTGCGCAGCCCTTCTCGTCCACGGCTTCGCCTTGGGGCGTGTCGGGGCAGTGATCGGGTGTGTTTCCGTTGATGTTGTCGCCGTATCCGTCGCCGTCACGGTCCGCCCACTGGGTGGCATCGTCAGGGAAGGCGTCGGCGCTCGTTCCAGCGGCGTTGTCGCCGTATCCGTCGCCGTCGCGGTCGGCCCACTGGGTGCCGTCGTCGGGGAAGGCATCGGCGTTGTTGCCCGCGGCGTTGTCCCCGTAGCCGTCGCCGTCGCGGTCCTTCCACTGGGTGCCGTCGCTTGGGAAGGCGTCACCGTCGGTGCCGGAGGGGTTGTCGCCGTATCCGTCGCCGTCGTCGTCCTTCCACTGAGTGTTGTCGTTGGGCCACAGGTCGGCATCGTTGCCGGCAGGGTTGTCGCCGTATCCGTCGCCGTCAGTGTCCTGCCACTGGGTGGCGTCGTTCGGGAAAGCATCGCCCTGAGTGCCGGAGGGGTTGTCGCCGTAGCCGTCACCGTCGCTGTCGGCCCACTGGCTGCTGTCGTTGGGCCACAGGTCCGGGTTGTTGCCGTTCGGGTTGTCGCCGTATCCGTCGCCGTCGCTGTCGGCCCACTGGGTCCCGTCGAGGGGGAAGGCGTCACCGTTGGTGCCCGCGGCGTTGTCACCGTACCCGTCACCGTCGCTGTCGGCCCACTGGCTGGCATCGGCCGGATAGGCGTCACCGCCGTTGCCGGCGCTGTTGTCGCCGTATCCGTCGCCGTCGGTGTCCCAGTGCTGGTCCGGGTTGTTGGGGAACATGTCCACAGAGTCGTTGTAACCGTCGCCGTCGGTGTCCTTCTGGCTGAGGGCACATCCGTCCATGTCCACCGTCGCTCCAAGCGGGGTGTTCGGGCAAAGGTCGTACTCGTTGGCGATGCCGTCGCCGTCGTTGTCGAAGGTGAGGGTGAAGCAGTCGCTGTCGCCGATCATCTGCACCATCGTGCTGGTGTACAGGTCCACGGCCGCACAGTAGGTGCCGCTGCCGTTGGGTGTGGCGAAGGACCACGCTGGCAGACTCATGTTCTGCGCCGTGGCGGTGAAGGAGGTCATCGTGGAGTTCTGGAGCGTTGC
>MDTD01087375.1_pt1 | contig 20545 bp, 20 predicted proteins | sample 811221 | NCBI WGS metagenome assembly MDTD01 (sample SAMN05326646, study PRJNA326480) | marine metagenome | isolation source: seawater | place: Pacific Ocean: South West | collected 2011
AGAGAGGATGTTCCAGATGAAGTTGTTGCAGCTATGGGAGGAGAAAGACCTCACTATGGAAAAGATTATATAATACCCTCAACATTTGATCCGAGATTAATAAGTGTCATACCAGCGGCTGTTGCAAAGGCTGCTATGAAAAGTGGTGTTGCCAGAAAACCTATTAAAGATTTTGAATTATATAAAGATCAACTTAAAGAAAGGTTGGATCCAACTGTAACAATCATGCAGGGTATCAACAATTATATTAAAAAAAATCAAAAAAAGATCGTCTTTGCTGATGGAGAAGATGAAAATACATTAAAAGCAGCAATTGCTTTTAAAAATTCTAAATTAGGTATACCCATCTTAATTGGTAAAGAAGAAAGAATAAAACAGCAAATTAAGAAAATTGGTTATGATCAAAATTTTGATATAGAAATTGTAAATTCTAAGAATACCGAAAAAAGAAACAAATATGTAAAATATTTATTTAAAAAGTTACAAAGAGAACAAGGTTTATTAGAGTGGGATTGTGACAGACTTATAAGAAACGATAGAGTTGTTTGGGCATCTTGTATGGTAGCATGTGGAGATGCTGACGGTGCAGTAACTGGGAATACCAGAAGGTTTGGTGCATCTTTGGATAAGATTAAACAAGTAGTTAATCCAAGGAGAGGTGAGATAATGTTCGGTTTAAATTTGGTTGTTCACAAAGGAAAAACAATTTTTGTTGCTGATACTAGTGTTCATGAGTACCCAACCTCAGAAGAAATGTCTGAGATTGCAATATCAGCAGCAAGAGTAGTGCGTTTGTTTGGTTTTGATCCAAAAGTTGCTTTTGTATCCCATTCAACTTTTGGCCAACCAGCAACTAGTCGAACTAAACATATAAAAAATGCAGTAAATATTTTAAAAGAAAAAAATGTAGATTTTAAATTTGATGGAGATATGCAGCCAGATGTTGCATTAAATAAAGAATACAAAAATTTATATCCGTTTTCTGACATTGTAGGTAATGCAAATATATTGATAATGCCAGGTCAACATAGTGCCGCAATATCTTATAAAATGATGAAAGAATTGGGAGACACTAAAGTTATCGGACCTCTTTTGATTGGACTAGGTCTCCCTATTGAAATTGCCCCATTAAGAACGTCTACTTCAGAACTTATCAATTTAGCATCTATAGCAGCTTATTCTTCTGACATTATCGATTATGAAATATAATTAATCTTTTTGAATTCTCAAATCTTCAACAAGAATAATACTGGCAATAACATTTTCTACATCTAAAATTTCCTTAGCTTCACTTATAACTAAATCTTTTTCTTCTGATGTTAATGCAATGCCGTAGATATAAATTTTCTTTTTATAAGTATCAATTTGATAATTTGTTGCCTTAATATTTTTATTGAATATCAAAGCTGACCTTAATTGTGATGTAATCAAAATATCTTTAGCAGATTGTTGAAAATTAAACTCTTCTTTTATTTTTATATCATTTCTTACAGATCTTACGCCATCAGTTTCCCAAGCAAGTTTGGTAAGTTTAAGTTTTTGTTCTGGGTTATCAACTTTTCCTGTTAAGAAAATTCTTCCATCTAACACCTTAGTTTTGACAGCTAACAAATATTTTTTATCCTGTAAAATTATTTTAGCTGATAAATTTTTTTGCATTATAGAGTCATCTACTTGAGTACCTAAAGACCTTGGATCAAAAGCCACACTTACACCTGTGCCAAAAAGTCCTTTAGAAGCAACACCAGCACAACCAGTTAAAATAAAACCTATGAGAAAAAATATTAATAATTTATTTTTCATTTTTTAATTTAAGGCAATATTCATAAATTCCTTTTTTTGAAACTTCACTATGTTGACTTATAATATCCGTAATCTCTTTTGTACTTAGTTTATAAAGCATTATTTTAATGTTCTTTTTATCTGATTCATTAAGTAATTGTGAAGTATTTTTATTGAGTTGTTTTTCTGATAAAATTAGAGTTAATTCGCCTTTTGGTTCTGTTTTAAATAATTTTAAATCCCCTAAGTCAAACCGAATATATTCCTCATAATACTTAGAAATTTCTCTACAAATCAATATTTTTCTATCTTTAAAATAAGCGTTAATATAAGGAATGATTTTGTTAATTTTTTTTGGAGAAACAAAAAATACTAAACAAAAATTTAATTTTGATAATTTTTCAAATTCCTCTTTAATTTTTTTTTCTTTTTCAGGGAAAAAACCATAAAATAAATATTTTTCATTGAAACCGCTTACGGAAACAGCTGTCGTTACAGCAGATGGGCCTGGTAATGGTATAATATCAATACTGTGCTTTATACACTCATTAACTAAGACTGCACCTGGATCCGAAATACCTGGAGTTCCAGCATCAGAAACTAATGAAACAATCTTATCATCTTTTAATATATTTATAATTTTTTTTAAATTTTTTATTTCATTAAATTTATGATTAGAAATTAAATTTGCGCTAATTTTAAATTTATCTAATAATTTTTTTGATACCCTTGTGTCCTCACAGAGTATAAAATCTGATTTTTTTAATAATTCTACAGCTCTAAAAGAAATATCATTCAAATTTCCTATTGGTGTAGGTATTATATATAGACCTTTTTTTAGTATATTTTTATGTAATATGGGGTTTACCATAATTTAAACAGTATTAGAGTAAAAATAACAATAAATGAATAAAATTTTAGTAATTCTTTTTTTATTATTCTGTAATTTCTTATTAGGTATTAACTATGCAATATCTGAGGAAAATAAAGTTAAGATAGGATTGCTTGTACCTCTTACTGGCGATAATGCAGAAATTGGAAAACAAATCATTAAAGCCACACGTCTTGCATTAAAAGATATAGATTCTGATAAATTAGAAATATTTCCAAAAGATACACGATCAGACCCAAACAAAACTTTACGTTCTGCAGAAGAATTACGTGATCTTGGGATTAGTTTAATTATTGGTCCAGTTTTTTATGAAAATCTTCTTTATCTAAACGAAGCTAGTGATTTAAAATTTTTATCGTTTACAAATAAAACTCTTGATTTACCAAAAAATGTTATTAGCACAGGTATAAACTCAACATCTCAACTAAATACTATAAAAAAATTTCTTAAAAAAAATGAGATTGATAAAACAATATTTTTAACTCCTAATTTAAATTATGATTTAGAAATTAAAAAAGGTATAAAAGATTCTAAAATTAGAATATTTAAAAAACATTTTTATAATACTGAGCCTACAAAACTAACCAAGCAGATCGAAGAAATTACAAATTATGAAATTCGTAAACAAAATTTACTAGATGAAATTACAAGGCTAGAAAATTCTGATGATCCAAATAAAGAAAACAAAATTAAAAATCTTGAAAAAAAATATACCATTGGAAATGTAAATTTTGACTCGATTATAATTGCAGATTTTGATGAAAGTCTTAAAAGCGTTATTACCTCTTTACTTTACACAGATGTATCTCCTAAAAATAAATACTTCATTACCTTTAATCAATGGTTTGATGAAAGTTTATTAGTTGAAACCGCATCTCAACCAATTTATTATCCTTCCATAAATAAAGAAAATCTAGAACAATTCAAAAAAAAATTTTTTAACCAGTTTAATGAAAATCCTAATCATTTATCTTTGTTAAGCTATGATTTAGTTGGTTTAATTTATTATCTTTCTTTGAAAAACAAAATATCAGAAATTAATAAAGGATTTAAAGCCAAGAATTCTTTTAAAGGTAAAATAGGTGTTTTTGAAATAGAAGACAACAAGATTAATCATAAGTTAAATTTTTATAAAATTGAAGAAGGTATACTTAAAGAAATTTTTTAATTTTTTTAAAAGCTTTATATCTATGATCCATTTTATATTTTAAGTCTGGTAAAATTTCTCCAAATGTAATTCTCTTGCCTGCTGGTATAAATATTGGATCATAACCAAAACCATTATTACCTTTGGGCTTAGTTGAAATAGTCCCTTCTATTTTTCCTTTCACGCAAGCTATATTATTATCAAAGTAACTTATTGATAATGCACAAACAAATCTTGCTTTTATTTTTTTAGTTTTCCAATTTTTATCCTTTTTATTTAATTCTCTATAAACTTTCGTGATAGCTTTTTTAAAATCTGAATTTTTTCCACCCCATCTTGCAGAATAAATACCAGGTGCCTTCTCTAAAATATCTATTTCTAAACCTGAATCATCTGCGAGACATGGTAATCTTGTTTTTTTGGAAAAATATTTTGATTTGATAATTGAATTTTCCTCAAATGTTTTTCCATTCTCAATAGGGCTACTAATTTTAAAGTCTGAGGTTGAAAAAGTATTGATATGTTTTGGCAACAATGCTTTAATTTCTTTTAATTTTCCCTTATTATTAGTGCCTATTAGCAGATTATAAAATTTTTTCATTTAAACCTAGCAATTTATAAATTTCTTACCATATAAGCGTCCATGGATAAAGAACAAGAAACCCTGCAGGAAGATAATTCTTTGAAAGAGTCAGAAGTCAAGGGTGTTGATGAAAAACATAAAGACCATGACTCAGACCTTGATGAAAAACAAGTTGAAAAAAAAGAAATTCTACCAGAGGAAAAAATCAAAGACTTGGAAGATAAATTAGTAAGAGCTTTTGCAGAAATGGAAAATCAAAGAAGACGTTTTGAAAAAGAAAAAGATGAAGCATTTGAATATGGTGGGCTTTTATTTGCAAAAGAAGCATTAAATTTAATCGACAACTTAGAGAGATCAAAACAAGTTTTAGAGAATGATCACAAATTAAAAAACACTGAGGCATTGAGTAAAACTCTGGAACATTTAGATATTATTAATAAAGATTTAATTTCTATATTTAATAAAAATAATATTAAGCAAATAGACTGCTTGAATAAGAAACTTGATCCGAATTTTCATCAAGCAATGATGGAGATTGAAGATGATGAAAAAGAGCCAGGAACTATTATTCAAGAAATTCAAAAAGGTTTTACTATTAAAGACAGATTATTAAGGCCTTCTTTGGTAGGAGTATCCAAAAAAACTGAAAATAAAAATCAAAAATCCACTGAAAAACCAGAAAAAAAGGAAGATAATTAATGATTAGATCAACTTGTAGAATTAGATTTAACCCCTATATGAAGATGGAGAATATATAATAATATGAGCAAAATAATTGGAATTGACCTGGGAACTACAAACTCATGTGTTGCAATCATGGAAGGTAGTCAACCAAAAGTATTAGAAAACGCAGAAGGTGCCAGAACAACACCTTCGGTTGTAGCATTCACAGATGATAGTGAAAAATTAATAGGCCAACCTGCCAAAAGACAAGCTGTAACAAATCCGGAGAACACTATTTTTGCAGTAAAAAGACTAATTGGAAGAAACTTTGATGATCCGACAGTAAAAAAAGATGTTGAGTCAGCTCCATTTAAAATTATTAATTCTGATAAAGGTGATGCATGGATAGAGACAAAGGGTGAAAAATACTCTCCATCACAAATATCAGCTTTTATACTCCAAAAAATGAAAGAGACTGCTGAAAAATATTTAGGTCAAACTGTTTCTAAGGCTGTAATAACTGTGCCAGCCTATTTTAATGATGCTCAAAGACAAGCTACTAAAGATGCAGGTAAAATTGCAGGGTTAGAAGTTTTAAGAATTATAAATGAACCGACTGCAGCCTCATTAGCTTATGGATTAGATAAAAAGCAAAATAAAAAAATTGCTGTATATGATTTGGGTGGAGGAACATTTGATGTTTCAATACTTGAACTTGGTGATGGTGTTTTTGAAGTAAAATCCACTAATGGTGATACTTTCTTAGGTGGTGAAGATTTCGATAATTCGATCGTAGAATATCTTATTTCAGAGTTTAAAAAAGATAACGGAATTGATTTAAAATCAGATAAGTTAGCTCTTCAAAGGTTAAAAGAAGCTGCTGAAAAAGCTAAAATTGAATTATCTTCAGCTGAACAAACAGATATAAATTTACCTTTTATTACTGCTGACAAAACAGGTCCTAAACACATAAATATTAAAATGACTAGAGCAAAGCTTGAAGCCTTAGTTGAGGATTTAATAGCACGGACTATACCTCCATGTAAAACAGCTTTAAAAGATGCAGGTATTTCCGCAAATGAAGTAGATGAAGTTGTTATGGTGGGTGGTATGACTAGAATGCCAAAAGTTGTTGAAGAGGTTAAAAATTTCTTTGGCAAAGAACCAAACAAAAGTGTAAATCCTGATGAGGTTGTAGCGATGGGTGCTGCAATTCAAGCTGGTGTCTTACAAGGAGATGTTAAAGATGTTCTTCTTCTTGATGTTACACCTCTTTCATTAGGTATAGAGACTTTAGGTGGGGTATCAACAAAACTAATAGAAAAAAATACTACTATACCAACAAAAAAGAGTCAGGTTTTTTCTACAGCAGAAGATAATCAACCAGCGGTATCAATTAGAGTTCTTCAAGGTGAGAGGGAAATGGCAACTGACAACAAAATATTAGGTAATTTTGAACTAGTTGGTATTGCTCCGGCTCCAAGAGGTGTTCCACAGATCGAAGTAACTTTTGATATTGATGCAAATGGTATAGTAAATGTATCAGCTAAAGATAAAGGTACCGGTAAAGAACAAAAAATCCAAATTCAAGCTTCAGGTGGTTTAAGCGATGAGGAAATTGAAAAGATGGTTAAGGATGCTGAAGCTAACAAAGATGCTGATAAAAAGAAAAGGGAGTCTGTTGACGTAAGAAACCAAGCAGATACATTAATTCATTCTACAGATAAAAATATAAAAGAGCATGGCTCTAAAGTTTCAGATGCTGAGAAAAAATCTATCGAAGATGCATCCATTTCATTAAAAGAGTCTTTAAAAGGTGAAGACATTGAAGATATAAAAAAGAAAACTGAAGCGCTAGTTCAAGCTTCTATGAAGCTTGGAGAGGCTATTTATAAATCTCAACAAACTGCTAAACCTGACTCTGAAAAAGGTGATGGTAAAGATAAAAAGGATACAAAAGACGATAATGTTGTAGATGCTGATTTTGAAGAAGTGAAAGAAGAGAATAAAGACGGAAATCAAGAAAAAAGCGCCTAAAACCAACATCTAATTGTCTGGGTTAAATTAATGGCTAAACGAGATTATTACGATGTTCTTGGAATAAACAAAAATGCCAGCCCAGGTGATATAAAATCAGCTTATAGAAAACTTGCAGTAAAGTATCATCCAGATAAAAATCCTGGAGATAAATCCGCAGAGGACAAATTTAAGGAAGCAAGTGAAGCTTACGGAATTCTTTCAGATAAAAACAAAAAAGAAAATTACGACAACTTTGGTCATGCAGCATTTGAAAACGGAGGAGCTGGTCAAGGAGGCTTTGGAGGTTTTGGAGGGTTTAATGGATCAGATTTTTCAGATATTTTTGAGGATTTTTTTGGGGATTTTGGTGGAGGGCGAAGAAGTAATAGACGAAGTTCAAATAATAGAGGCGCAGATTTAAGGTATGACTTATCTATAACTCTTGAAGATGCATATTTAGGTAAAAAACAAAACATTCAATTCTCATCGACTGATAAGTGTATAACTTGTAAAGGAAATGGTTCTAAACCAGGATTTTCCCCTGATAGATGTAGTTATTGCGGCGGAAATGGCAAAGTTAGATCTAACCAAGGATTTTTTACAGTTCAGCAAACATGCCCTCAATGCTCTGGTAGTGGAGAAGAAATTACAAATCCATGCAGTGATTGTAATGGAAGCGGTAACAAACAAACTACTAAAAAGATATCTGTAACTATTCCCAAAGGTGTCGATGATGGTACTCGAATAAGATTAGCTGGCAAAGGTGAAGCCGGTACTAGAGGAGGAAATAGTGGTGATTTATATTTATTTATTAATGTTAAATCTCATGATCTTTTTAAAAGATCGGACGTAAATTTATTTTTTGAATTTCCAATTTCTATAGCTGATGCTGCGCTAGGGACTACAATAGAAATACCCACAATAGATGGCAAAAAAGCAAAAATTAAGATACCAGATGGAACGCAAGATGGGAAACAGTTTAGATTAAAGGGGAAAGGTATGCCTTTTATGAGACGAGGAGATTATGGTGATTTATATGTCCAAGTAAAAACTGAAATACCCGTATATTTAAATAAAGAACAGAAAGATTTATTAGAAAGATTTAGAAAAATAGAGAACGAAAAATCTAATCCAAGTATTCGAAAATTCTTTGAAAAAGCTAAAAGCTTTTGGAAAAACTAAGTTTTAATTACATCAAAAGTTAGTTATAAATTTCTTTAATGAAAAAGATTAATTTAAGTATAACAGGCTGCATGGGTCGCATGGGCAAACAACTAATAAAAACGTCTCATAAAGATAATAGATTTAGACTACATAGTCTAACAGAAGGAAAAGTCATTTCAAAAAACATTCAGAATATTAGACCTCAGCTTAATACAGAAAACGCTTTTAAAAACACGGATGTTATAATTGATTTTACAATACCGAAATGTACCCTTGAGGTTTTAAAGATAGCTACAAAACTAAAAAAAAGAGTTGTTATTGGAACTACTGGATTTTCTAAAAAGGAAGATGATCTAATTAAAAATTATTCGAAAAAAATCCCTATTTTAAAAGCTGGTAATATGAGCTTGGGAGTAAATCTTCTTATGTATTTAACTGAAATTACCGCTAACGTATTGGGGAAAAAATTTTTAAGCAAAATTTATGAAGTTCATCATAAACATAAAAAGGATTATCCTTCTGGTACCGCTTTAATGTTGGGAAAAGGGATAGCTATTGGTAAGAACAAAAATTTTTATAATTTAATTGGAAAAAAATATTTAAATAAAAAAACATTTCCTTATGGAAATAAAATTAATTTTAATTCAATTAGAAAAAAAGAAATTATAGGTGAACATGAAGTTTTGTTTTCAAGCGGCAAAGAAAAAATTAAACTAAATCATGAGGCCTTTGATAGAGCTTTGTACTCAGAGGGTGCTCTAACGGCAGCAAAATGGTTAATGCATAAAAAAGCGGGTTTTTATTCAATGAGAGACTTGATGAATTTCAAATAATGGATGAAATTGAAAGAGCAAAAAAAGTATTAAAAATACTCAATAAAACTTATCCTGAAATAGCTGTTCCTTTAAAAAGTCGAAATGTATTTACTCTACTAATTTCTGTGCTTCTTTCTGCACAATGTACAGATGTTAATGTAAATAATGTAACAAAAAAAATTTATCCTAAATATTATAAACCTGAGCATTTTATAAAATTAGGACAAAAAAAAATTGAAAAATTAATCAAAAAAATTGGTATTTTTAGAATAAAATCAAAAAGTATTTATAATCTCTCAAAAATTTTAGTTGAAAAGTATCAAGGAAAAATTCCGAAAACATACAATGAGCTTGAAAGTTTACCAGGCGTTGGACACAAAACAGCAAGTGTTATCATGTCACAAGGTTTTGGTAATCCTGCATTTCCTGTGGACACCCATATTCACAGGTTGGCACAGAGATGGGGATTGACTAATGGTAAAAATGTTACCCAAACAGAGAAAGATTTAAAAAGATTATTTCCTAAAAGAAGCTGGAATAAACTTCATCTTCAAATTATTTATTATGGAAGAGAATATTGTAAAGCACGTAATTGTTATGGATTAACTTGTAAAATTTGCACAGCTTGTTATCCTAAAAGAAAAAAACCGTTTATTGCCAAAAAACCATAATGAAAATATTAGGAATTGGAAACGCTATTGTCGATGTTCTGTGTAAAGTATCTGACGATTTCTTGAAAAAAAACTCACTTAAAAAGAGTACAATGAAATTAGTGGATGAAATTGAATTTAAAAGATTATTATCCTCTCTAAAAATTGAAGAGACTATTTCTGGAGGTTCGGTTGCAAATTCGATCGTAGGTTTATCTCAATTAGGAAATAAAGTTGGATTTTTAGGCAAAGTAAATAATGATGAGTTGGGTCAAAAATATGAGGATGGATTAAAGAAAGAAAATGTTCAATACTTGTATAATAAAAAAAATGAGTCTATTCCAACTGGATCTTGCTTAATATTAATTACTCCAGACTCTGAAAGAACTATGTGTACTTTTTTAGGAATTGCTGGAAAGATAAATGATACAGATATTGATGAAAAATATATTAAAAATTCAGATTTAATTTTTCTAGAAGGATACCTATGGGATGAAGGCGAACCTAAAAAGGCTTTTGATAAAGCAATAAAATTTTCAAAAAAAACAGTGATGTCTTTATCTGATTTGTTTTGTGTCGAAAGACATAAATCTCATTTTTTAGATTTAGTCAAAAATAAATTAGATATAACATTTGCAAATGAACAAGAAATAACATCTTTAATTGATGCTAAATCTTTTGAAGAAGTAATATCTTTTTCAAAAAAAATTAAAAAAAAAATTGTTATTACTAGAGGGGCAAATGGAGCTGTATCAGTGAATGGAGATAATGTAGAGGAATGTGAAGTGAAAAAGAATATAAATATTAAAGATTTAACAGGTGCTGGTGATCTTTTCGCTGCAGGATATTTGCACGGGATAATTAAAAACTTGTCTGAAAAGGAGTGTTTAATAAAAGGGACAGAGTTATCAGAAAAAATTATTCAAAAAATTGGAGCAAGGATTTAATTTAGTTTATAAAGTATCCATTTTTATCATGACTAATAAAATTTTCATCTTTAAAAACTCTTAAAATTTTCTTCCTTAATCTATAAATATGAGTTTCAACGGTATGAGTTTCAAGATCAGATGAATAACCCCAAACATTTTTCTGGAGATCTTTTAAATTAACTTTTTTTTTTTGAAGTAATAAAAAGAATCAAATTACTCTCTTTTTCTGTAAGATCTAAACTTTCATTTTTATGGTAAATTTTTCTCGAATTTAGATTTAAAATATACTTTCCAATTTTGATATTAGACTGATTAGAATAATGATTCTTTAAAAAATTTTGATTTATTATTTCTAATAAACTTGAAATTTTTTTTGGGTCATTGCTTATTTTTAAACAATCTTTAATCTCATTATTGTGTTCCGTTGAAATTATTAAATAATTACTAAACTTTTTAAAGTCTAGTTTGTTATATTCTGATTTATCAATATGGTATATTTCAAAACTTAAGTAATCTTTAATTTCATTTAATATCTCAAATAATTTATAAGAGTCGTATATAAATAAAGTTTTAGAATTCATATTTAAAAATGCAAATTATTATTCACAATCAAAATACACTTTTATGTGATGAATTTAAATTTAAATGTTCAATAGGAAAAAAAGGATTTTCATCGAATAAAAAAGAAGGAGATTTAAGTACACCCAAAGGAATTTTTTCTTTAGGTCCGTTATTCTATAGGAGAGACAAATTCACTAAAATATCTACTAAAATAAAAAAAATTGCTATAAAAAAAAATATGGGCTGGTGTAACGATATAAACAGCAAACAATATAATAAATTAATAAATAGAAAATTAAAAGTAAGTCATGAAAAAATGTATAGGCATGATAGTAAATATGATTTAGTGATCTTAATAAATTATAATACAAAAAAAATTGTTCAGAACAAGGGTAGTGCTATTTTTATTCATTTGACGAAAAATTTTAAAAAAACGCAAGGTTGTATCGCACTTAAAAAAAACGATCTTTTAATTTTGTTGAAACTTATCAATAACAAAACAAAGATTAAAATTCTTTAATCCCTTTTACCAAATATTTTTGATCCAATTCTTACAAACGTTGATCCATGTTTAATAGAGTCCATATAATCTGATGACATTCCCATGCTTAGCTCTTTAAGACCTAGTGAGACATTCAAATTTTTCATAGAGCTAAAGTATTCATTCATATCAGTTCCTTTTGGAGGAATACACATTAAACCAATGACATTCAGATTAAGTTTAGTTTTACATATTTCATAGAAGTTCGATAGCTCTTTGGTGCTCACTCCTCCCTTTTGCTCTTCATTGCCAATATTCACTTGAATAAATACTTTTACATTTTTATTTTTTTTCTTCTGCTCTAGTGAAATTTTCTCTGCTAATCTCAAGTTATCTAATGAATGAATATAGTCGAATAAAGGAATCACATATTTAACTTTGTTTGTTTGTAATTTACCAATCATATGTAGTTTTATATCTTCATTTGTAGATTTTAAATTTGTCCACTTACTAATTGCTTCTTGTACTTTGTTCTCCCCAAAATGAATATGTCCATCATCAATAAGTGGGATTATCTTATCCATCTTAAAAGTTTTGGTTACTGCAATTATTTTAACAGATCTATTATCGTTAATATTTTTTGAATATATTTCTTCTTTAATTTCTTGTAGATTTATTAAACTATTATGCATTTTAAGAAGACTATTTTATATACCTTTATAGATGATTTTGATGAAAAAAAAATTTTGAATTTGAAAAAAAATAATAGTGTCATATTTAGAAACTATCAAAAGAAATTAGATTTAAGAACAATTATAAAATTTAAAAAACTATGTAAAAAGAACAAATTAAAATTATATTTAGCGAATAATATAAAATTAGCATTACAAGCTAACTTAGATGGAGTTTATATACCCTCATTTAATAAAAGCCTCAATTTAAATAATTTTAAAAATAACAGAAAAAATTTTACAATTTTAGGTTCTGCTCACAATATTCCAGAACTAAAATTTAAAGAAAGACAGGGAGTAAATTACATTTTTTTATCGCCTCTATTTTTAACAAAAAATTATAAAAGAAATCTAGGTGTTATTAAATTTAATCTAATTTCAAAAGAAACAAAAAAACCTGTAATTGCACTTGGAGGAGTAAGAATAAATAATTTGAATAAAATTAAGTTAATTAAAGCAAATGGTTTTTCTGGTATAACCTTTTTTAATTCATGATATGAAAGACACATTTTCAAAAAAATCTGTACAAATTTTAATCAATAATTTTAAAGCAAATAATTACAAATTAGTTATTTCAAAAGCAAAGAATTATTTAAAAAAATTTCCTAGAGTAGAAATTTTATACAATCTTTTAGGTTCATCTTATCAAAAAATAGGTCAACAGAACGAAGCTATTGATGTTTTTAATGCTGGCTTAAAAATTGATCCTAATAATATTTCTTTTTCGAACAATCTTGGAAATTCCTATAAATATTTACTCGATTACAATAAAGCAGAAATGATTTTTGAAGAAATAATCAAAAAAAATCCTCAATATGTAAATGCCTATATTAACTTAGGAAATTTAAAAAGAGATGTAAATAATTTTGACGGTGCTATAAATCTATATGAAAAAGCTAACAAAGTTTCACCGAATAATTATATAATTTTATACTTACTAGCTTTAGCACATCAAGGTATAGGTAATTTTGAGATAGCAATAAATTTTGCAAGGAAGGTTTTATCTTTAAATCCTAAATTTACAAAAGCTGATTACCTAATCAGCCAATCAATGAAATATAAAAATGACAACTGGCATTTTAAAGATTTGTCCAAAAAAGTAGAGAGTAAGGATTTTGATAACATAGAAAAAATAAATTTGTATTTTTCATTAGCTAAAGCAAATGAAGATATGAATAAAACTGATGAATCTTTTAAGTTTCTTAAAATTGGAAATTCCTTAAGTAAAACATTAAACAAGTATGACTTGAATAAAGATAAAAGATTATTTCAAAATGTAAAAAACATATTTAAAAATATAGATATACAATCTTTTCATAATAACGAACCAAGCAAAATAATCTTTGTACTAGGAATGCCAAGATCTGGAACCACTCTAGTGGAACAGATTATAAGCTCACATGATAATGTTATAGGTGGAGGGGAAATGCCAATTTTACCTAATATTATAAAAAAAAACTTTTCAGAAGATAATTTATTGGATGAAAAAACTATTAATAAAATTATTAATAATTCTTTTGAAAAACAAAATATTTCAGAACAATATAAAAAATATATAAATTATTTTGCAATCGGCGAAAAATATATTGTAGATAAATCCTTATTAAATTTTTTTTGGATCGGTTTTATTAAAATACTATTTCCTAATGCAAAAATAGTCCACTGCTTTAGAGAACCTAAAGATAACTGTCTATCAATGTATAAAAATATTTTTGAAGAAAGTTTAAAATTTTCATATGATGAAGATGACTTAATTGGATTTTACAAAATGTATCAAGATCTAATGAAATTTTGGCAATTTGAAAAAAAAATAAATTTAATAAATGTTAATTATGAATCTTTAATTACCAATAATGAAACTGAAATTAAAAGAATAGTTGAAGAATGTGGACTTAATTGGGATGAAAAATGCTTATTTCATTATAAAAATGACAACCCTATTAAAACTATGAGCACTGCGCAAGCAAGAAAACCTGTGTATAAAACATCAATAAGTAGTTTCGAAAAATATAAAACGTTCTTAAATAAAATTAATAATAGTTTCTAAAAAAAAAGCCCTAACTCTAAGAGTTAGGGCTTTTAAAGAATTAACTTTTTTGCTTAATTAAAACGCAAAAGATAATTTGATTTCTGTATCAACGTCTTCCGCTGTAGCAGTTCCACCAAGTTTTTTACCTTCGTTTCTGTTACCAGCAATTTTCATTGATCCCATAGTGTAAGAGATACCTACACCGTCAACTTCTTCTTGAACTGTAGCTGAACCTGATGATTCAAAGTCAGTGTTTTTCTCACCATAAGAGATAGCTAGATTTTCATTAACATTAAATGCTATTGAAAATAGATCAGCAGTTTGCTCAGTTGCACCTGCTGCACCACCTGTTAGTTCGTTTCTTTGTACACCGACAGATACAGATCCCATAGCATAAGTAGCCCAGATACCTGTGTCTTCTTTGTCATCGTTATTTGCACCAGCTTCAGTTTCACCATAACCTACTCCTAATGTTAGGCCGTCCATACCTAATGCACCACCTGCCATATTTATAGCTACACTGTATCCAGCACCTTCACCATTACCTGATGTAGCACCGTCAGCATTGTTAGTTGATGAACCTGGTCCGTAAGCTGCATCGATTGATACACCATCGAAAGAGTTTGTGTATTGGAATCTTCCGCTAGAACCTAGTCTACCTGTTAGACCACTATCTGAAGTATCTAAACCATCCCAAACTTCTTCGTTTGCTTTTGGCATCATGTCATCATAGTTAGCAAGTCCTGAACCTGAACCTTGGTCAAATGCAATCTTACCCATGTCACCCATATCAACGGTTAACTTAGCAGAGTCCATTCCACCAGCTTGTTCACCCATACCCATGAAGTAAGAAACGCCCATACCATTGTCCATTTCTCCAGATATGTTGAAATTGAATTCATTATCCATACCCATTGGGTTACCAGTAGTTTCAGAGTTGTCTTGATTAGTGTATGTTACTGCTAGACTTCCAGTTACTGATACATCAGCTGCGTTAGCTGAGCAAACTGCAAGTGATCCAGCTAAAGCAGATACACCTAGTTTTTTTAAGTTATTCATAATTCTCCTTTGTTATTTTTCATATATGAATGAGGGGAAATTATCTTAAATCCTCTCTAATCGTCATTTTTTTTTGCTATTTATTACAAAATATGTCGTACTGTTGCTTTTTTATCACACTATTTAGTCAGTAATTCGTTAATTTAGATAAAATTAATAAAATACGTGTTTAATTTATACTTATAAAGCTTTATTTAAATTCTTATGAGATTTTTTTTTATTATAGCTCTCTCAATTTTATTGCTAAATTCATGTGGAATTTATAGACCCACTGATGCCAGAGTGATCTCACCTGATGCAGATAAAAGAATTAAAAAAAACATTGAGGAAGGAAGAGGTTTTTCACTCGGAGCAACATTAGGAAAAAAAAATAGTGGCAATTTTTTATTTGCTTCATCTAACCCCATGTGGAGGGCAAGTTTAGATAAACTTGCATTTGTGCCATTTAATGTGGTGGATTACAGTGGAGGAATAATTATTACTGACTGGTATAGTGATAATAGTGAAAATGAAATTAAAATTACAGTCAGATTTTTATCTAATGAAATAAGATCTGATGCATTAAAAGTTATTATACATAAAAAAAATTGTAAATCTTTTAATGATTGCACAATTACTGAAATTAATAATTCTACAAATAATGAAATTCGTTTGGCAATTTTAAGAAAAGCTGCTGAAATAGAAAAAAGCGATTTGGCTCTTAAAAAAGAGGAAATCGGTGAATATAGAACTAGAGAAGACGAGCCAGGTGCGAGATAAGATTTAAAACTAAATGTCTGATGCTCAAAGATATAATTTCAAATTAATAGAAGATAAATGGCAAAAATTATGGATTAATAATAAAACTTTTTCATCCAAAATAAATCCTACAAAACCAAAATTTTATTGTCTTGAAATGTTTCCTTATCCCTCAGGTAAGATACATATGGGACACGTACGAAATTACACTATAGGTGATGTTTTATCACGTTATAAATCATTAAGTGGATATAATGTTTTACATCCAATGGGTTGGGACTCTTTTGGAATGCCAGCTGAAAATGCTGCAAAACAAAACAAAACAAATCCTAAAATTTGGACAGAACAAAACATTAAAAATATGAAAACTCAATTAAAACAATTAGGATTATCAATTGACTGGGAAAGAGAAATTTCAACTTGTTCAGAAGAATATTATAAACATCAACAAAAACTATTTTTAGAATTATATGACAAAGGATTAATTTATCGTAAAGAAAGTTATGTTAATTGGGACCCAGTTGATAAAACTGTTTTGGCTAATGAACAGGTTATAGATGGAAAGGGTTGGAGATCAGGTGCAGTTGTTGAAAGAAAAAAACTTAATCAATGGTTTTTTAAGATAACTCATTTTTCAGAAGAATTACTCAATGAATTAGAAACTTTAGAAGAATGGCCAAAAAAAGTAAAAACAATGCAAAAAAACTGGATTGGAAAATCTTTTGGTTGTGAAGTTGAATTTAAAATTGAAGGATCAAAGAATATAGAAAGTATAAAATGTTATACTACAAGACCAGATACTTTATTTGGTTTCTCATTTTTAGCTTTATCAATCGATCATCCTATTTCTAAATATTATTCTGAAAATGAGGATTTTATCAAATTTAAGAATGAATGTTCAAAAGCTGGGACCACAGAAGAAGCAATTGCGCAAGCACAAAAAATTGGCTTTAAAACCAATCTTGTTGCTATAAATCCGCTAGACCAAAATGTAAAAGTTCCTGTGTTCTTTGCAAATTTTGTATTAATGGATTATGGACTTGGAGCTGTTTTTGGTTGCCCAGCTCACGATCAAAGAGATTTAGATTTTGCAAGAAAATATAATCTTAATATTAAAACTGTAGTAAAGCCAAATGATGCCGATGAAAGTTTTAAAGTAAAAGATGAAGCATACACTGGATCGGGAATTTTATTTAACTCAAATTTTTTAAACGGATTAAAAGTGCCAGATGAGGCGATTTCAAAAACAATAGAAATACTTGAGCAAAAAAAATTGGGAACAAGGAAAACTAACTACAGATTAAAAGATTGGGGCGTATCCAGACAAAGATATTGGGGCTGTCCAATTCCTATTGCATATGACGAACAAAATAATATTGTAAAAATTCCAGAAGAACAACTTCCAGTCAAATTGCCTAAAAATGTGAACATAGACACAAATGGAAACCCATTAGATAAAGAAATCGATTGGAAAAATATAATTATAGATGGAAAAAAATGTGTAAGAGAAACAGATACACTAGATACTTTTGTTGACTCTTCATGGTATTTTTTAAGATTTTGCTCATCTAATAATGAAATAAAACCATTTGATAAAGATGAAATAAATTATTGGATGCCTGTTGACCAATACATTGGTGGCGTAGAGCATGCAATTTTACATCTTCTATATTCAAGGTTTTTTATGAGAGGCATTAATTTAGATAATGAAGAGGTTAATCTAAAAGAGCCATTTAAAGGTCTTTTTACTCAAGGAATGGTTTGCCACGAAACTTATAAAGATGATGATGGTAATTGGCTTTATCCTTCAGAAGTAATTTCTGAAAATGGAAAAGAATACTTTTTATTAAGCGATCCAAAAAAAAAAGTAAAAATTGGTCCTTCAGAATCAATGTCTAAATCAAAAAAAAATACTATTGATCCCGAAATTATGATTAACCAATATGGCGCGGACTCAGTGAGATTTTTTATTTTATCTGATAGTCCTCCTGAAAAAGATGTTCAGTGGTCAGATGAGGGAATGATTTCATCTTTCAAATTTGTACAAAAATTTTGGTCTTTAAGTGAAAAAATTATTCGAATTACTAAATTGGAAATTTCTTCCGATAATACTGAATTAGATATTTTCACAAACCGTGCAATTAATAAAATTAATCAAGCATTAGAAAAATTTCGTTATAATATTATTATAGCTACATATCATGAGATATATTCTTTTTTTAATAAGATAACAGTTTCAAACAAAAATTTTAAAAATTTAAAAAATAATTTTGAAAAAATATTAATTGTTATGTCACCCGTAATTCCACATATTGCAAATGAATGTCTTGAACAATTGAATTATGGTAGTCATATCAAATGGCCTAAAGTTTCAAAAGAAAATTTAGAAGATGAAAAAATCACTCTAGTAATTCAAATTAATGGTAAAAAAAAATATACTATTGAGGTTGAAAAAGATATTGATGAAGAAAAAGCAACTAAAAAAATAAATGAAGCCAATTTATTAGAAAAATATGATAATAGTAAAAAGTTTATTCGAACTATTTATGTAAAAAATAGACTAATTAACTATATTTATAATTGAACATGAAAAAATTAATAATAATATTAATGCTTCTTACTGTAAGCTGTGGTTACAAACCAATTTATTCAAAAAATGATCAATTAATTTTAGAATTTAGTAAAATTATAACTGATGGAAATAACAAAATTAATAATCAAATAATAAGTAATATAGATTTAAAGGAAAATTTATCGAGCAATACAGAATTTATATTAACAACTTCGTATAATATCGAAGAAACTTCTAAAAATTCTAAAGGACAAGTTGAAACATATCGTTCGATTATTAATTCTCAATTAATTATAAAAAAAGAAAAAGAAGTTTTAAAAAGTAAAAATTTCATAAATGAATTTTCATACAATAATAAAGACAATAAGTATGAGCTAACAAAATACCAAAATGAAATTAAAAATAATTTAATCAATGAATTATCTGAAGAAATTATCTTATTTTTAAAATTATTATGATTTTAAGATTATCTGATTTAACAAAAAGTTTAAAAGATCTTAAAAAATTCTATTTATTTTACGGCTCAAACACTGGTCAAATTGAGGAGACCATTAATAAAGTTTTAAAACCAAAACTAACTAACAATATTTATAATTATGAGGAAAGTGAGATAATAACAAATATTGATGAATTTGAGGAAAATATTTTAAACAAATCATTTTTTGATGATGAAAAGTTAATAATTATTAATCGTGTCTCTGACAAAATCTTAGGAATTATTGAAAATTTAATTTTAAAAAATATTACTGAAACTACAATTGTTATTAAAACTGGTATCTTAGAAAAAAAATCAAAATTAAGAAGCTTTTTCGAAAAAAATAAAGAGACTATTTGTATTCCTTTTTATGATGATAACCAACGAACTTTATCATTGCTTGCTCAAGATTATTTTGCAAAAAATAAAATAAAAATTTCACTACAAAATATCAATTTTATTGTAGAAAAATCAAAGAATAACAGAATTGCCCTTAAAAATGAACTAGAGAAAATAAGAATTTTTCATCAAGAAAAATCAAAAATTGAATTTGAAGATATTCTAAAACTCATTAGTTCAGCAGAAAATTATGAAGTATCTGAACTTACTGACCAATGTCTTATGAGAAATAAGAAAAAAACAAATAAAATCTTAAATGAAAATATATCCGTAACTGAAGATAGTATTTTAATTTTAAGATCACTTTTATTTAAATTAAAGCGATTGAAAAAAATCAAGGAAGAAATTCAAACACAAAAGAATCAAGAACTTGTTATTTCAACCTTTAGGTGATCATAATTCTTCTGAGGAATATTTTCTAAATCTTTATTAATTTTTTTTGATAAAATCACTGTCAACTCACCTTTGGGACTATTTTTAAAACCATCAAAACTTTCCAAATTATCTCTATAAAATGTCTCATGTATTTTGGTCATTTCTCTAGCAATGAAAATTTTTCTGCCTACAAAAAATTTTTTAAAATATTTTATATAAAAGTTAATTTTTAGTGCTGGTACAAAAAATATTATATTAAAATTAATATCTTTTAATTCGTTAATTACTCTTTCAATCTCCTTATGTTTTTTTGGTAAGAATCCATAAAAAAAATATTTGTCATCAAATCCTGATACACTCATAGCTGTAGTTATTGCTGATGTGCCTGGTATTGGAAATATTTGAATTTTGTTTTTAATGCACTCTTTAATAAGTATTAATCCTGGATCAGATAACACTGGCGTCCCAGCATCTGAAATCA
>MDTD01081028.1_pt1 | contig 20543 bp, 21 predicted proteins | sample 811221 | NCBI WGS metagenome assembly MDTD01 (sample SAMN05326646, study PRJNA326480) | marine metagenome | isolation source: seawater | place: Pacific Ocean: South West | collected 2011
CTCAAAAGTAAGACTTCGGGTTGGATCCCGATTCCGCGAAGTTCTTTGACCGAGTGTTGGGTGGGTTTGGTTTTCACCTCACCTGCCGCGGCAATATAGGGAACGTAGGAAACGTGGATGGATAGGACATTGCTGGGTCCTTCTTCCAGTCGCATTTGTCGAATGGCTTCTAAGAAGGGCAGGGACTCAATATCGCCCACGGTTCCGCCCACTTCGCAGATGATCAAATCATGTTTTTCTGCCACCTTTCGAATGGAGGCTTTGATCTCATTGGTGACGTGTGGGATGACCTGTACAGTCTTTCCCAGATAGTCTCCCCGTCGTTCTTTTTCTAGAACACACTGGTAAATTTGGCCGGCGGTTTTACTGTTGTGTTTGCCGAGCGTCACGTGTGTGTACCGTTCATAATGACCCAAATCTAAGTCGGTTTCTGCGCCATCATCAGTGACAAAGACTTCACCGTGTTGAAACGGACTCATGGTCCCCGGGTCGACATTGAGATAGGGGTCGAGCTTCATGATGCTCAGTTTGATGCCCCGGTTTTCCATGAGGGCGCCGATTGAGGCCGCGGCAATGCCTTTTCCCAAGGAGCTGATCACGCCCCCTGTCACGAAAATATATTTTGTATTTCTAACGCCCATGGTTCTTACTCCTGGTGGTCCTGAATTCGATTTAAGTGATTTTCAGCCTGTTGCAAATCACTTCGGGTATTGATGTCGATGCTGTGCCAGTTCCCCTGGGCCACCATAATTTTCAGGCCGAAATGAATGGCTCGTAACTGCTCAAGTTTTTCAATTTGCTCTAATGGGGTCGGCGGGTTGGCTACAAATTGCCGAAGCGCATCTTTTCGCCACAAATAGACGCCCAGGTGCTTCAAAAATGTGAAAGCAGTTTGCCCATCTCTCGGGTGAGGAATGGGCGAGCGGGAAAAATAAAGGGCAGCTTGCCGCTGGTCACAGACGACTTTGACGGCATTGGGGTCCTCAAAAAGGCTTGTGTGCTTCGCGGCATCGTACTGGGTGGCTGCGGTGTAAAGGTCACCTTGGGGTTGTTGTGCCACCAGCGCCAAAATCGCGTTGAGACAGTCCAAGGGCAAAAAGGGTTCATCTCCCTGCAAATTCAACAGAAGATCAGCCTCAAAACCTTGGTCTTGTTGCAATATATCCGCTGCGGCAAGGACCCGGTCGCTCCCGGAGGGCAAATCGGGATCTGTCATCACGGCGGTGATCCCGTGTTGTTGGCAAACGTCAAAAATATCCTGATGATCCGTGGCCACCGCCAGCACAGTTTTGTACTTATTTTGAGGTAAGGAATTGAGGAATTTCAGCCCTAACTGGGCCGTACGAACCACTAAAGGCAGGTCTCCGATTTCCGCTAATGGCTTGTGCGGTAACCGTGTGGCTCCCATCCGGGCCGGTATGATTAAGGCGAGCGCTTCCACGGGATAAATTCGCTCTCACTTCCAAGGCTTTGTGTCAAGAACCCGCCGTCTGCGGCTTTTTCAGATAGGGGTTGAGTCTTTCGGGTTAGGCGATAAACAGTTATGGTGACCCTTAGCTAAATGCATGCCATGACTCAGCCAAGCCCAGAAATTCTATCCGAGCTGCCCCTTTTTGGTGGGGTTCCCGAGTTGGGACTCAAGCGGTTCACTGAAACCGCTTCCTTTCGCGTGCTCAAAGAGGGCGAACTCCTCTACGAAGAGGGAGATCCCAGTCGAGAGCTGTTCGTGATCAAGAGTGGTGAGTTACAGGCCCTCAAAATCAGACCTGAGTACACCCGAAAATTAGCCATGCTCAAAGCGGGTGATTTTTTTGGCGAAATGAGCTTCGTAGACATGATGCCACGCTCCGCCACCGTGAAAGCCACCCAGGATACTGAAATCTGGGTTTGGCCCTATACTTTACTTCGAGAGATGTATGTGACGGACATGAAGTGCTATACGCTTCTTGTGATGAATATTGCGCGTGAAATTTCTCGTCGGTTACGTCGCTCGGACGAATCCAAACGGTCGAACTCCCGCTAAAGATACTCAGGGCCCTTGTGTGAAACCAAAACATCGTGCGGTGATTAACAGCGAAGACATGGACGATTTCCAATCGGGTCAAGTCGGGCGTTTGCCGCAAGACGCCGTGCACCGTTTCTTGAAAGTCCTTCGTCTTCCTGCTGGGGAAGCGGTGGAACTCCTGGATGGCAGTGGCCGTTTGGTGGTGGGGAAGTTGTTTGAGGGTTCCGATGGATGGGGTCTGCAGGATGCCCGCGTCGAAGCGGCCCCGCTCCAAAATGCGCCGATGCTTTTGGTTCAGGCGATGATACGCCCGGCGAAGCTCGAGCCATTGGTCCAAAAAGCAACAGAGATGGGTCTGACCGAATTGATTTTGTGGCAGGCAGAGCGATCGGAAATCAAAACGAATGCTGCCCAATTCGCAAAAAAGCGTGCTCGGCTTGAAAAGATCGCCTTAGACGCAGCCCGACAGTCTGGTCGCCGGTTTGCCCCGGTCATTCATGGCCCCTACACGGTTTCTGAATTAGAAGGGCATTTGGTGGGGCCCCAAAAGACGCTGTTTGTGGGTGACCTTGAGGCTGAAAAGTGGATTAGCCAATGTTTTCAAAGCATTAAGACCTCTGACACTGCTGAATTTGGTTTGGTGGTGGGGCCAGAGGGCGGCTTGACCCCGCAGGAAATCGGCTTTTTTGAAGGGTTGGGTGCGACAGGGGTTCGTCTTTCGCCCCATGTTTTACGAACCGAAACCGCCGCATTTCCCTTTTTGTGCGCCTTGCAATGGCATCGTGGGCGACTCTAAGGTAGACCTAGTCGGGTGAAAGGACACTGTCTCTAGCTATGGAAGAATCAAAATCCACATTTAACTGTGTTCGATGCGGCTTTGAAACCGAGGACAAAAGCCAAGGGTGTCCGGCCTGTGGATGTGGTTTGTTGTTGCCTCACGAAAAGTGGAAAACCTCCCAACTGGGGGTATTGCCGCCCATGCCAGAGGGGGTTGCGCGTCGACTGCGAGGTAAAGATGGTGATTCTCCAGAACTCAACATGGTCAAGCGAGCGCAAGAGCACATTTCTAATCTGCCTGGCCAAGCCAATGCTTTTGCCGACGATTTCGACTCGCAGGAAGAGTTCACCGATCCAGTCATTGAAAGCATGCACTCAGATATCCCATTGCCCCCGGTGGAATACCTCATCGCTGAAGAACAAATGCCGGAGCCTAAAGACGCCGTCGTGGAGCAAGAAGATGCACAAGCATTTGTCGAGGTAGAAGAGGGGGCCGTTCACGACATCGAAGAGGAATCCGATTTCGAAGCCCAAAAGGCAAATCCCACCCCACATCCGGATCCTGCCATGCAGGAACTCCACGATGCCTTCTTTAAAGAAGAAACGGTCGAGACTGATCCCGAAATTGATTTGCGTGCCATTCAAGAAGCTGTGGACACCCAGTTAGAACTGGAAGAATCCATTGCGGCGGCTGAGAGCGAGGAACTAGAGCTGCCTCCCGATGCATTACAGCCACTCTCTTTCGCACCCCCTGAAGAGGTCGCTGAGGTTGAAGAGGTTGATGAAGCGCCAGAGGTCTCGAGCGCGCCGGCCCTAACTTTTGATGGCACCGCCACTGAAGATGATGGCCCCATCATATCTAGGGTTGTGCATGAGCCCAATGAGGGGGGCAGGTCCCGCTCTTTGGCACAAACCATCAACGAGGCCTCGACCACCCAAAAACCCAGCCAAACCTTTTATGATGACTCGGGTCAGGCGGTACCTTTCATTGCGCCCGAATCCAGTGGTGAACCTGCAGTGTGGCGCGAGCCTCACAGTTGGCAGGTGATGGCGGCGGGTTTGGTGGACACGCTTTTGGTGCTGATGTGTGTGGCGCCCGTCACCATTATCTCCGCGGCCGGCAATGACACCCTTATGGCTGGTGATGGCGAAAGTTTAATGGCTGCTGTCCCATGGAGTGTGGTGTTTGCCTTTTGGGGCTCTGCATTTATTTTCCACGTCTTACTGACCTTTGCCAGCATCTATTGGACCGGAGCCACCGTCGGGGGCAATCTGTTCAAGATATTCGTGTTGACGAACGAAGAAGCCATTAAACCCGACCCAACGCAGACCGGTTTGTTGGCCTTATGCAGCGGGGTGGGGTTGCTTTGTCTGATGAGTGGCCCCTTCTTTGCGCTTTGGCTCAACCCCCGGTTTCGTGGGCCCGGCCATTTCTTTGCCAGGACCGTTCCGGTGATCCCCAATCTTGAAGGGGCGTAGCATTCATGTTTCCGTCGCTGATACAAAAAGCGATAGACGAAGGTTATTTGTCTGCCTGCGATGCTGAGACCGTTTGGCAAGATTTCCAACGCCAAGAAAATAAAGATTTGGCTCGCTATTTGTTACTCAAGGGTAAAATTCCAGAGTTGCCTTTGCTCGATTTATTGGCGGATAAATTTCGCATGCCCAAGGTGAATTTGAGTGACATTCAGAAAATAGAACCTGACATGAAAGACAGGTTTCCCCAAAAAGTCGCGATAGAGAATCGCTTGTTGCCCGTTTTGTTCGAGAACAAGCGTTGTGCGGTGGCTGTGGATGAGGAGCCTTCGGTGGAACTGCTGGACCAATTGTCTCTGGATTTAGGCGTGTTTGTTTATCCCAAGGTGACCACTTCCCTGCATTTGGATTACGGACTTCATGCGCTATTCGGTTTGCCCCTTGGTGGTTCAGCACGTCAGTGGTTGAAAGGCAAAACGGAACAAGAAGGCCTTTCAGGAAAACCGAATGACATTCAAGCGGTGCTCGAGGAAGCGAAGAAGGGTTGTCAACGTGCGGCGTTTCTTTCCTGGCAACGAGGCGTGTTACGAGGATGGTCCATGAATGAAGGGGATGCAATGGCGCAAGATTTTCGCGGACTTGTGTTCGACATTCGAACCACTGATATTTGGTCTGCGGTTTTGCAAGAGGGGAAGCCTTTTTGGGGCGCATTGCCCAAGGACGACCCTGTAAAAATGTTTTTTGAAAACACGGCACCGACGGCCTATGTTTTGCCGATACGACTACATCAAAAAGTAGTGGGTGCACTGTATGTCGACAATGGTTCAAAAGCAGTGCCTTCTGAGAAGGTTTCTCATATTCAAGATCAATGCCGTCTTCTGGTAGAGATTCTACAGCAGCGGTTAAAGAAGATACAAAGGAACGCTGTGACGCTTGAAGTGGTGCAGTCATCGGCGGTTTAAGTTGTCGCGGCAAATGAAAAATAAATTTTGGTTCGGTGCACTCAGGGTGTTGGTGATTGGGGCTTTTCTTTATGTGGGGCTGGGGGTGGTGTTGGGAACGTGTGCATTTTTGGATACGTATGGAGATGATGAACCGGCTCCCCCTAAAATAAAAACGACGTTTCCAAAGATACCGAACGAAAAACCAACGTCTACACAAACAGTCTCCAGAAATATTGTCCTGTCGGACGTATCGCCGGCTTTACGCGAGGAAATACCACGAATGTTCGATAGGTGTGTCGAGGAGCAAGGGATACGAGACCCCACTTTTGTTAAACCGTCACAGCTCATCTTCATTGGCAAGGCAAAAAATAATTCTCTGACCCATATCTCGGGAAAAGGTCCCATTGCAACATGCATGATCGCTTCAGGTGTCACTCAAATTACCCTGCAATCAGCCCCATTGTCTGAAGCGGAGGGGGACGAGCAGTGGCTCTTGGATTTACCCTAAGGTTTCGTGGGTAAAACACTCATTTCTTGCAAAACTTCTTTGAGCATTCCCGTGGCGAGGAAGAAATTATAGTGAGAGACTTCCAGCCGAATCCGACTCAGTTTTTCAGCGAGCTGGGCTTCTTGCAAATCTTCGGTGGCACCGATGAGGTCCATTTGAGAAATCTTGCCCAGCTCATAGAGTGTTTGGGCTTGTTCGAATGCTTTTTGAGCCACCTCTGCAGCTTTGTTTTGAATTTTGAGCGCTTCTTTGTCTCGTTGCAGCGCTAAGTGACCCGTTCGAATCTCACCATCGATTTCGGCTTTGAGTTGCTGCTTTTGAATGGTGGCCGCCACGACTCTGGCGCGTTTGGCTTTTAGATCCGCGAATCGAACCCCACCTTCAAAGATTGGGACGGTCGCCTGTAGAATGACGCTAGCGCTATAGGGCTCGGTGGTGAAACCGCGGGTGTTGTCCGTGTAGTTCCCTCGAGCGATGGCTTGAAACCGGGGCAAGAAAGCATAAGTGGCCGCCTGTTTTTCCCTTTTTGCCATGACAATGCTTTGCTCTTGAATTTGTAACTGAACGCGTTCTGTCTGTGCCCGTTCGAGATATCCGTTCACGTCCTCATTCACGCTGGGGGCTGGTTGGGGTTTGGCTATCGCAAATGCTTTTGGGGCGCCGAGCAGAAAGCCCAGGGTTCCAATGCCACTGTCATAATCGAAGTTGGCTTTGGTGAGGTTGTTTTTCGCCGCAAGGACTTGCAGATAAGCACGTTCGGCCTCCAGTTGCGGCGCCACGCCCAGGTCGACTCTGCGTTTGGCCATTTCCCAAAGTGATTCATTACGGCGGGCATTTTCGTGTGCCAGCTCTTTTTGTTCTTTGGCCAGGACAGCATTCCAGTATGCCACTACCACGCTAAACAGGATTTGGTTTTTGCTGTCTTCGACCATTAAGCGCGCCACTTGAGAGGAGGCGTACGCATTTTTTAACAAGGGAAAAGCTCTGGCATCAAAAATGGGCATCACCGCATTCACCTGTGCACTCCAGAACTGGGAGGGTTGCACCACGACCGGTTCTAAGGCTGTTTCCCTTAATGATGCTGCATAATCGACGAGCTCTTGGGCACTTTCTTCCCCTTCGGCCCTGGCTTCGGCGTCACTTTCCAGCTCCGCGGCTGTGAACATCAAATCGCCAATGGACTCGTAAAGGGTGGCCGAGGCTTCCAACTGCTCTTTGTTTTGAAAGGTGACGGTCTGTTCTGGATAGTTTTTGGTGTAATTGGCCGAGGCTTGAATTTGGGGCAAAAACGCGGACCAAGCTCTTGGGACCACCGTTTCCTGCTCGGTGAGTTCCGCATCGGCAATTTGGCCTGCCCAGTTTCGTTTGAGAGCCAGCTCAATGGCCTTTTGGAGGCTGATTTCTTCACTCGTGTCGCTGGGCGCCAAAATGATGGGTTTGTTGACTTGATTTTGGCCTAAGGCCAACTGTGAACCCAGTCCCAACAGGGCGCAAATCCCAAACAGCAGGGGCGTTTTCAGAGGAGAGCGGAGATTGAGGAAGGATGGGTGCATGGAATTAGGCTCAAAAGAGGAACTTTTTTGTTTTCGGAGAGACTATGGCGGCAAATGGGTCTCGCATCAACGGGATTTTTATGGTAAAAATGCGATTTTGTAGGCTTATAGGTAGGAAAAGGTAGGTTATGCACACTTTTAAAGTCGGAGATAAGGCCGTTTACCCAGCTCATGGCGTGGCTGAAGTGGTTGGAATCGAAGAAAAAGACATCGGCGGTCAGCGTCAAAACTTTTATATTTTGAAGGTGTTAGAGAATGACACCACGGTGATGATTCCCACATCCAACATCAATTTGGTGGGCGTACGTCCCATCATCACTGAGAATGAAGCCAATGAAGTCTTCAAAGTGCTGAAAAAACGAGAAAAAATCGTCGAATCAACCACTTGGAACCGGCGTTATCGCGAATACATGGAAAAGATCAAAACCGGCTCGGTCATTGAGGTGGCCAAGGTGCTTCGCGATTTATACCTGATCAAGGGAGAAAAAGAGCTCTCTTTTGGTGAAAGAAAGCTTCTGGACACGGCCCACGGCTTGTTGATCACCGAAATCAGTATTGCCAAAGGCATCACCGAAGAAGAAGTGGAAAAGAAGTTCAAATCCATTTTTAAGGTTTAGATAAACCTCAAATGCCCTAAAGATCTGCGTTGGCGGATCTTTTTAAATTGGGAGAAGCAACATGTCTTCATCTGAGACCCAACTCACTGATGAGCAACTCGATGAGCACATCAGCGCTTATGAGGCAAAGTTGGCACCCAAGACAGGCATATCACGTCAGCGGCTGCTGGTGACCCTTATGGTGATCGCTGCACTGGCTTGGCTGGCTTGGCCCTGGCAGGATGAATTGGCATTTCATTTTTCGAACAAAGAACCCATTGATTTGGGGGACGCGGTGGGGGTGATGGAGCGTTTGCCCAAGGAACCCAATGCCTACGTTCGACTGCAAGGTATTTTGAGCAATAAGGCCGCCACGGTGAGTGGTCTGAGGCCAGGCTCTCTTCGTATGGGCCCGGTACAGGTGCGACGATTATTAGGGGCTTCGATTTTTGTGGAGTTTGATCAGGATACCTTTTTGGATCGCTACCAAATGTTCACCCAGATCGATGTGCAAGGACGTTTGCAGGACTTTGGCCCCGACTCAGAGTTGGCCCCTGCCTATTATTACTTCAAGGAACGTCTCAAAATGAAGTTTCCACCCAACGCAAAGGTTTTAATCGTCGACGAGAGGCCGGGGGAGATGTGGCGTTACCCCATTGGTGTCGCCTTTTGTTTGGTCTTAATTATGTTTAGTATTCTATCTTTGCTGCGTACAGCGCAAAGGCGTCATACATCGCACGAAGAGATGGTTGCCGAGGAATAAATGAGTTTACAAGTTTTCAATACGCTAACGAAGAAAAAGGAACCTTTTCAACCCATAGAGCCGGGCAAGGTAAGCATGTACGTCTGCGGTGTGACGGTCTATGATTATTGTCACGTGGGTCATGCCCGATGTTACGTGGCTTTCGACGTGGTGCAAAGATGGTTGCGGGCCAACTATGAACTTACTTTCGTTCGTAACTTTACCGACGTCGACGATAAAATCATTAGACGCGCCAACGAAACAGGGGAAGACCCCATCGCTTTGGCCAGTCGGTTTGTCGATGCGTTTCATGAGGACATGGACGCATTGGGTGTACAGAAGGCCGACGAAGAACCTCGGGTTTCAGAGGTTATTGATGATATTGCGAACTTCGTGAATGTGTTGGTGGAGAAAGAGTTTGCTTACCGTGTACCCGCAGACACTGGCGTTGAGGGGGCAGGTGACGATGTGTATTTCCGCGTTCGCAAGTTCCCGACCTATACCGACCTGTCTGGGCGTAACCTCGAGGACATGCGCAGTGGGGCCCGCGTGGACGTGGACGATCGCAAAGAAGATCCGTTAGATTTCGCCTTATGGAAAGCGGCAAAACCGGGTGAAATTTCTTGGGGGAGTCCCTTTGGGCAAGGCCGACCCGGTTGGCACATCGAATGCTCCGTCATGTCCAAAAAACACTTGGGCAAAACCTTTGACATCCACGGTGGTGGTAAAGACCTGATTTTTCCTCATCACACCAATGAAATCGCGCAGAGTGAGTGTGCCCATGGCGGGGAGAAGTATGTTAACTACTGGATGCATAACGGTTTCGTGAATGTTGAAGCAACCGAAGAGGGCGGCGACGAGCACGTAGAAGAAATCGTCGACGAAGATGGCAATGTGGTGCGTGTCCAGAAAATGTCCAAGTCTTTGGATAACTTCTTTTCGATTCGTGAAGTCCTCGAAAGGTTTTCACCTGAAGCGCTGCGCTGGTTTTTATTAACCACCCATTACCGCGCACCTTTGGCTTTTGGCCCGAGGCATTTGGAAGAAGCCGAGCGACGGGTGCAGTACTTGTATGAGACCCTTGAAAAGGTGGCTGAATACGTCAAAGAATTCGAGCCCAGAGATGGGGACGACCTAGAAACAATATTTTCCACTGATGATAAAAAATTCGTTCCACTCATAGATTTTGAAACGGCCATGGACGATGACTTTTCCACACCGAGAGCATTGGCCTCATTCTATGAAATGCTCAAAGTGGCCAACGCCTTGGTGTCGGCTCGAGAAAAAGAAATTATTGGTCGCAAGCTTAAGGCAGCAGACCGGGCACGTCTACTCACGGAATGGCAAGGCACCATCGAGAAAATGACTTGTATTTTGGGTGTGGGTGAGGCCGATGCTGCCACCTACCTGCAACGTCAGCGTGATTTGCGTTGTCGGGTGTTGGGACTTGATGCTGCGGCCATTGAAGCATTGGTGCAAGAGCGCTTTTTGGCGCGACAAGCCAAAGATTTCGATCGCTCCGACGCCTTACGCCAGCAACTCACAGAAATGAAGGTTGAAGTGCGGGACACGCCTGCCGGCTCCACTTGGAACTTGGCTTAAGTCTGGGCGTTGTCTTCTGCTTTTTCACCAGGCAGGGTTTTGGTGGCGGTTTCTTCTGAGCCCGTGTCTTTGAGGGAGTTTCGGAAGGTTTTAATGGCCCCTCCAATTCCACCGGCAATTTCTGGCAGTTTTCGCCCGCCAAACAGCAGCAGCAGAATACCGAAAATCAGAGCTAACTCACCAAGACCCAAACCAAACATAATGGCTCCCTTTAAAAGCTTCGGGATATATATCCCGTTGGAAGTGGATTAACAAAATGTCAGCCATTTGACCACCCAGGATTCAATAATCCACCAAAGGGGCAGAATTAAGGTCTTAGAACTGGCATCTTGCCTGAAAAAATGTACAATCTCCCGAAATTACAGCCAATTCAAAGCGAGGAAGCCCCATGCGCCTATTTTCCCAACTTTTTCTGACTCTTACGACCCTCTTCATCCTTTCAGCCTGTGAGGGCAACGTTGGGGTATGTACCGAAGACAGCGAATGTCCGGCTTCCCAAAAATGCTCAACGGGCCGTGGCCAGTGCGTGGAATGTCTGGGCAATGGAGATTGTGGCGATGACGCATTTTGCTGTGAAGGCACCTGCCGGGGCGTCGAAGAAGCCGACCGCTACTGTGGCTGTGCAGTAGATCTGGGTGGTTTTCCCGGCATTGATTGCAGCACCTACGCGCTCAACGACGAAGACTTGGCTGGCGGGGCCTGCCAAAAGGGTGGCGATTTGGTGACCGTAGATAACATCCGAGAGGGCAGCTGCGGTTGTACCCAAAGTGGTCCGGAGCAGTGTGGCATGGACGAAGCTTCGGGGCTTTTTGGCCTGTGCATCATGGAGAGCAGTGAAGAAGGCGGGCGTTGTATTGTCCAAAGCGCAGATAACTGCGGGTCTGTGGGTTCCGCTTGTAACGTATGGACCGGTGGTCCGCTTTGTTTGCCATCCGACGAAACGGGTTCGGGAGCGTGTACCTGTGACGGTAACAACAACAACTGTCTTGAAACGGTGATCGATGAACTGGGCAACCAGCATTCGGTGGCCAACAACTGTTCTTTCGAGAACACCTGTGCCTGCGCCAACAACGGCGAGGCGTGCAACCCAAATGGTGCCGCGCCCGATTGCTGCGGCGATGGTTGCTTTGATTTGCTGAGCGACAGCGACAACTGTGGGATATGCGGTAACTCTTGTGGCGACAATGCGTGCGTCAGTGGTGCTTGCGCCTGCAGCGGGAACGATGATTGTTATGCCGAAGGAGGAACTTTTAACAACCCACAAAATATTGCGAACGAGTGTGTCGGCGCGACAGCCAGTGGTGATTTAGGTGCCTGCGTTTGTGCCAGCTATCGCGATTCCAATGGCGGAACCAGCGCCTGTCCTTTGGGTTCTTTTTGTTGTTTCGCCGGCGGAGATGTTACCGCGAACGGGTGTTGCTCTAAGCCATGCGGCGAAGCCACGCTTGATGACTGTACCCAATCTGTACCCGAGTGAACTCCCACCCCCAACTGAGCGTTCTGATGCCCGTACGTGACGGGGCCAACCACCTGGTGGAGGCCTTGGAAAGCGTTCGGGCTTCTTCATTTCGGGACTGGGAACTCATCGTCGCCAATCATGGAAGTTTGGATGGGACCCAAGCGATTCTGTCTCGATTCGCCGCTCAAGATCCGCGTATTCAAATCTTCGATTTTCCGCGTGAGTCATCGTTCGTAACGGTTTTGGAACAAAGCCGACGCGCGTGCGCTACGCCCTATTTGGCAAGAATGGATGCGGACGATCGCATGCACGAAGAGCGTTTGGGCGAAGATTTAAAGATGCTCAAGTCCCACCCTGAAGTCAGTGTGGTGAGTTCCCAAGTGGAACTTTTTCCTTCCTCAGAGGTTCAGGAGGGCATGACCATTTACATGGATTGGCAAAATCAGATTCTATCGCCTGAGCAACACGACTTAGAAATTTGGATAGAGCAAACCATCTGTAACCCCGCTGCAACCTTTCGTAACAAGTCTTTGGACGATGTGGGTGGGTACCAAGAAGGTCCATTCCCTGAAGATTATGACCTTTTTGTCCGTTTGAATGTGGCCGGCCATCTCTTCAAGAAAAGGTCCCAAATAGGACATTATTGGCGACGACACGAGGCTTCATTGAGCACGCAGTCCTCTCATTTTAGCCACGACGCATTTGCAACGGTGAAGGCGCGGGGCTTGTTCGAGAAATTTCGGTTGAATGAAAAGCCCGTTTGCGTGTTGGGCAGTGGCCGACACGGCGGGCGAATTGCCAAATTATTGATGGGGCATGGTGCTTTGGTGAGTGCCTTTTTTGATGTGTCACCAGTTCGGATTGGGAAGCAGCGCCATGGCGTCCCCATTTTGGCGCAAAGCGAATTGGCGAGCTGGAAAAAAGGTCATCCTTATGGGTTTGCCATTGGTGCGGTGGGGGTGCGGGGGCGACGACCCGTTGTAAGGCAGCTGATGACTGAAGCCGGATTTGTGGAGAACACGGATGCCATTTGCATCGCCTAAAATTATTCTTCTTTATCGAGGATCGAACAGGCCAATGACGCGTTACTCAGTGCATCAAAGAGGTCTCGCACTGCGGTGGGCCCGGCCATTTCCATGAGTTGGATGAGGCTGCGTTCTGCATTTTTTCGGTAACGTTGAACCACGCGAAGTCCTTTGGGGAGGGGCAGCACTCTGGTGATGCGCTGATCGTGACTGTCACGACGCTTTTCCACCCAACCCATTTTGGCCAATCGATCGACCAGCGCGGAAGTCGTGCTTTGCGCAAAACCCAACACGTGGGTGAGCTCGGAAACCGTTGCATTGCCTCTCGTCGCCAAAAACGAGAGGACATGGTATTGGGTCAGGGTGGGCTCACTGCGGGGACCGCCACTGCTCAGCGGTTGGATCAATCGGCGTTGCAGCAATGCGAGGATTTGTTCCGCTCTAACGAACGCTTCGCCATCTAAAGCGGGCCATGCTGGATCGATTGTGAGCGGCTTGCGTTGCAAAATGGGTCCCCCAAACGGACTGTTCTGAGGTGGCTTTTCTAACCCTTTAAACTGGAGTGTCAATATCAAAAGGTTGGGAACGAAAGTCACTTGACGTAAAAGTTTTATGGGGGACAATCATCGGGTTTCAAAGAGGATTTTATGTTTCTCATTCGGCAAGCCACCACAAATGATTTGAAGGGCTTGAAGCATTTGGCTTCGGTCTTTAATACCGTCAATTTACCCAATGACGAAGGCATTTTAAAAAATCTGCTTGAAGTATCCGCTGATTCCTTTTCCGGTAAAATCGAATCCCCTGGGGATCGAGAGTATGTTTTTGTGATGGAGGATCCCCAGACCCAGCAGTTGGTGGGCACCAGCATGGTGATTGCCCAGCATGGCCACAGAGATGCACCGCATATCTTTTTTGATGTTCGCCAAGTGGAACGGTACTCCGAAACTATCGACAAACTGTTTAAGCACAAAGTCTTACAAATCGGATTTTCTTATGATGGCCCCACGGAGATCGGCGGACTGGTTTTGGATCCCAATTACCGTGGCCGGCCCGGCAAGCTTGGTAAGCAGCTGAGTTATATCAGGTTTTTATTTATTGCGATGCATCGGGAATTTTTTAGGGAGCGCCTGCTGGCCGAGTTACTGCCGCCTTTGACCGATCATGGCCACTCGAAGCTGTGGGAAGCCTGCGGTCGGCGCTTCACGGGGCTTTCCTATCAAGAGGCCGATAAAATTTCCAAAGATAATAAAGAGTTTATTAAAGGGCTTTTCCCGGCGGGTCCCATACACGCCAGCCTATTCGCCGAAAGCGCCCAAGAAGTAATTGGCCAGGTAGGTAAAAACACCAAGGGTGTACAGAAAATGCTGGAGAAAATCGGTTTTCACTATGTGAACCGGGTAGACCCCTTTGATGGTGGCCCTCACTTCGAAGCTCAAACCGATGGGATTTGGCCCGTGAATGAGAGTCGCTCTGTGCAATTTTCAGTGGTGGATAAGGGGCGCATTCACGAAGTGTCCGGCGAATCTGCTGAGGGGCTGGTGGCCAGAGAAGAGTCAGCCACGGGCGAGGGGTTTGTTTCAGGCTATGCGGCTTTTCGATTCACTGATAATGACCCCAATGTCATTCAAATCGCCAATGAAGATGCTGCGGCTTTGGGGATTGAGAACGGTGGAAGTGGCTGGATTTTGCCTTTTGTCTGGCAAACTCGGCGCTAAACTCAACCATTTAATGTTTTTTCATGGCGCGTGCCATTTCCCGATTGGCGTCTTTCTTTTTGAGTTCATGACGCTTATCCACCTTGGTTCGACCCTTGGCCACGCCCAATAACACTTTGGCCCACCCTTTTTTGAAATACATTTTTAAGGGAACGAGGGTATACCCTTTTTCCTTGGTGGCTCTGAAAAGCTTTCGGATTTCTTTATCGTGCAACAGTAATTTGCGTGTGCGGTCGGGCTCATGATTGGCGTGGGTGCCATATTTAAATTTGGTGATGTTGAGGCCGAGGATAAAAACTTCCCCATCCTTCAACAGGGCATAGCTATCGGCGAAATTAACCTGTTTGTCTCTAAGGCTTTTGACCTCGGTGCCTACCAATACAATACCGGCTTCGAAGGTTTCGATGATTTCGTAATCATGGCGGGCGCGGCGGTTATCAGCGATGGGTACAATACCCTCAGGAAGAGGTGCTTTTTGTTTTTTGCCCTTACCCATGGTCGATCAGGATTTTCTGTTGCTGTTTTTAAAACTGTATTTTTCAGAGGGGAATGTCCCCGACACCACATCATTTACGTAATTTTGACAGGCTTCTTGAATGGCATTACCACCCTCAAAATAGGTTTTGACGAATTTGGGTCTGAAGTTTTGATTGAAGCCCAACAAATCATAAATAACCAAAACCTGCCCATCACAAGCAGAACCAGCACCAATACCAATGGTGGGCACGGGAACACTTTGAGTCACTTCTTGCGCCACGTCACTGGGAATGCCCTCGAGAACCATGCCGAAAACACCGGCACTCACCAGGGCTTGAGCATCCTCAAGGATTTGTTCTTGTCCCGCTTTGTCTTTTCCTTGAACTTTGAAACCACCCATCATGTGGACTTTTTGAGGCATCAAACCAATATGTCCCATGACCGGAATCCCGGCATCGACCATTTTTTTAATAATGGGAACAATGGCTTTGCCACCTTCTAATTTAACGCTTTGGGCGCCGGCTTGTAGGAGTTTACCTGCGTTGATCACCGCATCTTTTTCGGAGCCGTGGTAACTCATGAACGGCATGTCCGCCACAATGTGTGCTTTTTGCGAGCCACGGGCCACTGCTTTGGTGTGGTAGGCCACTTCATCAACGGTCACTGATAATGTGTTTTCTTCACCTTTGTAGACCATGCCCAAAGAGTCACCCACCAAGAGCATGGGCACTTCAGCTTGGTCCAGGAGTTGGGCAAAAGTGGCATCATAGCAGGTGAGCATGGCAATCTTTTGCCCGTCATTTTTAAAGGCCATTATTTCTGGAATGGTGATGCGACTCATGGGTTGCTCCTGGTTACGAAAGGCGAACATAGCGCCTTTTCGCTGCAGGACAAGGGGGCACGTGCAGTAAAACAAAGAATGAAAAACTGGAAAAACTATAATTTACAAAGCCTTAGGACTCATTGCGCATGATAGCCCACAAAAAGGATTTGGCTGAAAATGTTGGAGCACGCGTGAAAGGTGATGGCTCCGAAGATAGAAGCGCCTCGCATGCGCAAATAGGCAAAGAGGAATGCGGGAAAAAAGGGGCCGAGTCTTAGGATATTGTATTCGCCCACAAAGTGCGCGAGCGCAAAATAAATGGAGCTGACCCACACCGCTTTTCCGACGGGAATGCCACAGATTGTTCGTTCATTGGGCCACCATCGCAGGAGCGCGCCGAGCATGAAGCCGCGGTAAAAAAGTTCTTCGGGCAGTGCGACCAAAAGAATTTGAAAAACAATGAAGGCGAGGAAGTCAGGTGGCATCTGGAGTTCGAACACCATTTCTTGTTTGGCCATGTACAGTTGAAAATAATGATGTCCCACCGCAAAAGGGGGGAAGGTGATGCCCATGAAAAACAAGGCCCGTTTGAAATCTCGTAAAAAAGGTGTGGGGCGAAATTGTGCATGACGTCCGTGGGAAGCAAGCCATTGTCGAATGGGTTTAATGAATAGCATTGCCCATAGCTTCTTGCGTCGACGACCATTGACGACGATGCGGCGTAAAGAGGCGATGGGGCCCAGAATCAGGCCGTGGATATGCAATCCTTCCTGTTCTGGATCGAGCCCTGCGCGCTGGTAAAGAACGTACGGCCCATAAAGCTGATAAGCGATCGTGAGGGTTAATAGCAGCTGTCCCACAATCTCGTTAATGGCGAGCAGTTCTTTGCCCACCCAGAGTCCAAGTAGAAGTACCGCACCTGTTTTAAGGACAAAGGAGGGCGTTAAAGGGGATAAGCTGGTGGGGGCTGGAGATGTCAAATGAGCTAATCTTCTTTGATGGCAAACAAGGTGTTTAATGTTTCCATTTGTTCTGAGGTCAATTGAATCGTGAGCGCGCCTAGGTTTTCAACCAATTGTTCTTTTCGGGTGGCACCCAGGATGACGCTGGAAACGCCAGATTGATGGTTAAGCCAAGCCAAGGCCAACTGGGCGCGACTGACCCCCCAAGCGGTGGCTAGGCTGCCCAGTTTTTTGATGCGGTTCATTTTATTCTCGGTGAGTAGACCTTCGCGCAGCCATTCGATGTGATCGAGTCTGGAGCCGTCGGGGATACCGTCATCGTATTTGCCCGTGAGCACACCGGACGCCAGGGGACTCCAGACCACAAGCCCCATACCAAGTTCTTCGGTGGTGGGCCTGACATCCTGTTCCAGCTTTTTTCGTGCCAGCAAGGAGTATTGCGGTTGCTCCACCTGAGGACGGTAGAGGTGACGCGTGTTACAAATTTCGGCCACTTGTTGAAGTTGTTCGCCTGTCCACTCACTGGTGCCCCAGTACAGCACTTTGCCTTGGCGGACGAGGTCATCCATGGCACGAGCGGTTTCTTCTAATGGGGTGTTCTCGTCAAAGCGGTGGCAAAAATAGAGGTCCACATAGTCGGTGCCCATGCGTTGAAGGCTTTTGTCGATGGATTCCATGATGTGTTTGCGGGATAAACCGCGGTCATTGATGTCATCGCTCATGGGCCAAAAAACTTTGGTGGCCAAGACCAGTTCATGCCTTGGCATGTCTTGAAGGACTTTACCCATGGCTTCTTCCGATGCGCCGCGTGCATATACATCTGCGATATCAAAATAATTGATACCCGCGTCAAACGCGTGGTGGATGATCTCTCGAATTACCTGTTCATCTTTGATGCTGCCACCATAGGTGGTCCATCCGCCCAGCCCAAAAGCACTGACCTGGGTCCCACATTTGCCTAAATGCTTGTAGGTCATGGTTTCGTTGGACATCAAGGCCTCCTTTGGGTGAAGATAATCATGAGTGAAGACTTTCGAAAATTTGGCATGGAGTCAATGATCTGGTCTAGGAGGTTTCATCTCGTGCGAGCCCTGTTCCGTTTTTTTCTCCCCAAATGGTGTCAGCAAAAAGCCGACGACTTGGTGCATGACGGTGTGGTGCAGGCCGAAAATGGCGACTTATCGCAGGCGGTGGCCTTGTATCAGGACGCTCTGAAGTGGTGTCCTGCCCATGTTTTGGCGCGCTCCAATATGGGACTGAGCCTCATGGATGAGTACAACGCAAATTTTGGATCTTGGGACTCGAAACGCCGGTTGGCTCATTTGCACCTCACCATGGACAATCTCGATGAGGCCATTGGATTGGGGGCAGACCGTGTGGCGGTGTGGCGTGCTGCGGGTCATATTCGTTGGCGGCTCAGTCAATTCGTGGGTGCGGTGGAAGCTTTTGAACGGGCCCTAGAGCTGCTGGATGGGGATGATGAGCAGGCGCAATCCAAAGAAGAGCTGGAGAACAATATCGAGGAATTGCAACCGCTCGTGCAACGGTCGCAAAATATTCACGACGTGAGAAAAGTAGTCGAGGACAAAGAGGCGTCCGCCGATGCCTGTCAAGGGGCCATCGAAGCCCTCGACGGTCTCGTTCCAGAGGATGCCGATGAGCAGGGCTTTTTCTGTTGGATGCGTGGCGTACTTTGCCGACGATTGGGTGAGATGGATGCTGCAGAAAAGGCGTTTTTAGAGGCGCTCGAGTCTCAAAATTCTCATTTTGATGCCCATCGGGAACTGGCTCAGATTTACATGTTGAAAGAGGCCCATGGCGAAGCTCTGCTGCATTCCGTGGCTGCTTATAAACTCAAGCCGCGTGATGCCGGCCTGGTTTGTAATGTGGGCGTTTGTTATTTGGCGCTGGATGATTTTGATAAAGCCAAAGAATACATGGATTTGGCCCACGGAATGGACCCTGAAAACGGCATCATCAACAATGCCCGAGAGGCTTTGGCCGCTGCCTCAGAGGGATAAGAAAACGCACCAAAGCACTTGATGACTGAAAATCTGTTCAGTATACTGCTGGGGTGGAGTTTTTATGGCTGCGATCCCCGAATTGATGAGTCGACTGGGCTGGACTCAAGAAAAGTTGGCTTTATATGTCGCTCGTGCTGCACCGTGTGCGCAGGTCGAAACGGGCCCTCCGTGGTGGCTTTCATGGCCCATACACTTGCGTCAGGCGGTTTCCCATCTGGGTTTGGTGTATGAAATTCAGGCGGTGCCGGGGAGTGGTGGGACATCATTGGCTCTGACGGCCATGATGGCACAAAAGCAAATTCAAGATCACACCTACCAAAAGCAACATTGGCTCATGGGCATTGAACCGCCGGGTCAGTGTTTTAATGGGCACGCACTGGCCATGCTTGGGTTTGATAATGACACGCTTATTATGGGCCGCCCCGAAAAGAAGGATACATCAATAATGGCCTTACAAGCCGTGCGCAGCGGTTTATTTGCGGCTGTTTTCATCGATTTATCCGCGGAGTCGCGATTGGGTTCATGGGTGACACATTCACGGCGACTCATGTTGGCTGCACGTGAAAGCCATACGATGGTTTGGTTGCAGACCAGTATGAAAGCACATCGTCACAAACCCTTAAGTTCGCAAGTGAGAATGCGTGTGACGCCTCAAGCCAATAACATCGATGTGCAATTACTGAAGCACGCACGCGGTGGGGCGCCTTGGCATGGTGAATTGCGGCATCCTGCCACATGGCATTTTGAATCAGAGCAAAACATGTTTCTTCTCTCTCATGAGACATCCTGAAGGAGAGGGGCGTGAAACCTTATGTGGCAGCATTACAGATAGAATTATTAACAGATGAAAGTCAGAATACCCCGTCGACGGATTTGACTGCTTTGGGGCGTCGCCTTTTAGAGGTGACACCTTTGGTTGAATTAAACCCACCAGCAGGCATTTATCTCAATTTTCAAGGTTTTCGGGCTTCGCCCACCACCATGCTACAGCGCACATTATCTGTTTTGCGTCCCCATATCGCTTTTGTGGCTTTAATCGGTGGCACACACAAAGAGCACTGTATGGCGCGTGCGCACCTCGTCATGGCAGCACGTCAACGAGCACCCAAAGATTGGGGGCAGACCTATGTGGCTTGGTGGTCCGCCGAGCGCATGATGGCGCAGTATCAGACATTACCATTGGCTTTTTTGATGGATGACGAAAAAGACCTGCAATTCTTACGCGATTTAGGGCTCCAAACATGGGGTGATGTTCAATCAATTAATTCCAATAAAAAACGTAAAGATTGCCTGAAGCGATTGCCTGTTTGGTGTCATCATTTTCCTGAACCGACGTCGGCCTGGCGCTATTTATCTCAACCCTCAAAAATTGAAGTGTCCAAGCATTTCGACCCACCCTTGACCCAGGAAACAGCCATTTTGTTCGTTTTACGCCCCATGGTCGAACAATTGTGTCAGCGTTTGAATGATGCACAAAAGTCATTGGTGCATTTACAACTGGAGGCGTGGGTTCGTCTGTTGCCTCCAGAGGATGTGTCGGCTTGTTTAAACGATCGTCACCGTTGGTGGTCGCGTAATTTTTATTTTAACGTACCCGTGGGCGCTGCTGACGTTTTATATCGCATGGTTGGAAACGCCTGCGGCGAGGTGCCGATAAAAAGTGAAATCCAAAAGATGACTTTGAGGGCAGAGCGGACCGTTCCATTGCTTAGGCACCAGAAAGATTTTTTGGGTGATGAGAGAACCACTTTGAAAATCCCCCTGTGGTTAGAAGAAATGCAGCAGCAATTTGGGGCTGGTCAAATTGGCTTTTTCGGTCCAACGTACAGTCGCGCACCTCGGGAATCGTTCGAAA
>MDTD01185379.1_pt1 | contig 20543 bp, 17 predicted proteins | sample 811221 | NCBI WGS metagenome assembly MDTD01 (sample SAMN05326646, study PRJNA326480) | marine metagenome | isolation source: seawater | place: Pacific Ocean: South West | collected 2011
AATAAATTACCCTGATTGATTGCATTAACGCCAGCATATGTAGAGATAATTTTTATTTTAAGCTTGTTTACAATCCTTTCAAAAAAAAGGTTTGGTAGCCACTGCACACCACCCCCAATTAGAATAACTGGGTTTTTAGAGCTGAGCATTTTTTTTAAAAGATAATCATAATCTTTATTTGATAATAAGGAGTCATTTGGTAATGTGCCTTTTTTTAAATTTTCACTAAAATTAGAATCATTTTGTTTTTCTAATTTTGAATATTCCATAACATCCATTTGAGCATCCATTGTAATGTCTAATATAGCAGGTCCTGGTCTTCCATTTAACATAGAGCTAAATGCTTCCCTTACAGATTTTGTTATTTGTGAACAACGATCAACTGCCTTAGCGTATTTAGTAAAATGATTTGTTGTTCTAATAACATCAGACTCTTGAAATCCATTTTGTAAATAAATATCAAAATCTGTTTTCTCAAATGACTTAACTTGCCCAGATATAAATAATACTGGAATTGAGTCAAACCAAGAACCAGCTATACCAGTAATTGTATTTGTTATTCCAGGTCCAGATGTGACTAAAACAACAGTAGGTTTTGAAGTAGATCTTACATAGCCTTCTGCAGCATATGAAGCGTCTAGCTCATGATCATATGGTATTATTTTAATTCCTCTTCTATTTGCTGCATCTATAATAGCACTTATTGCTCCTCCTGTGAAAACAAATGCAACTCGTACACCAAAGCAATAAAGCTCATCAGCTAGAAGATCCGCGCCAGATTTCATATAAACTATTAATTATTTTCATTTCTATCATAATTGATTTTGCGTCAAATAAAACACTTATTAATTTCAATTGATTTACTTTTAATTTTTTAAAAAAAATTGGTACTCGCAAACAGCATAATCAATGTAACTTTGCTTAATTGATTTTTGTACACAAAGTATTTTATCTCTAAGATTCTTTGGAACTAAGTTTATAATTTCTTTCTCGTAACCAACAGCGCTTATAAATATCTTATTGTAATAAAGAAAATCAATTTTATTAAAATTCTTTACTATCTTTCCATGAAATTTTTTTCCTATTTCCTCAGGTAACGAAGATGCATAATCAGCATCAATATCATTTCTGAAACTTTTTGTTACTAAATCAGAAACTGTTCCACATCCATATATAAGCAGTTTTTTATAAGCTTTTATAATATTAGAGAATTCAGGTGAGAATCTACTATTTAAATTTTTTGCTATTGGGGCATCATAAAAATATTTTGATGATATGGAATTCCACATATCTTTCTCTATTAACCAGCTATTAGAATTTAGAAGAGGATCGTCTTTCTGCTTTGTTGAAGATCCATAATGTATCAAATGAGATCCAAGCACTATTGTTTCAAATCCTTTTCTTCTTGCCAGATTAGAATAAATCATTTCTCCCCATCTATTTTTGCCATCTAGTGGAAACTGATCTACATTTTTTAAGACTGTTTTTCCTATCCACATCGCACATCCACAAATTGCAGAACATTTTCTGAATGGAGGAAGTTTTTTTTTGTCTGCTAAATCACCTTTGTAAAGACCATGCGAAGAAAGTGTCCCATCAAGTTTGATAATATCATAACCAAAATCTTGTATAGATTTACCTCCCGGCTTAAGCATTGAAAACCCAATAATTAATTCATCGTTTAAATGAAAATTTAGTGATTTGTGCCAGCCATCAAGAAATATAATATCATCTACAAAAATAAATATATCTTTTTTAATATCTCTTTTTTTTAATATATTATTAAGTGTCTTTTCTCTTGTTTCTTGTTCTTTAATTATTGCTATATTGCTTAGTTTGAAATCTTTAAATGTTTTAGAAAAACTATTTAGAGTTTTATTTTTGAATTCTCCTCCTAGTGCCTCAATCATAAAAAATTGTGTGTTTTTAAAAGTCATTCATGAATTATTTAAATTATGTCACATTCTAATTTACTAAAAAAAATTTATAGTTAAATACAAATTATTAATAGTGAAGTTTAATTGTTTTTTATAGCATTTATATGGTAAGTCTTAAATATGAAGCTTACTTATAGACCAGAAATTGATGGCTTAAGAGCAATTGCAGTAGGTGCTGTTATTCTCTATCACTCTAAAATTAAATTTTTAGGAGATGAGCCTTTTAAAGGAGGGTTCATTGGAGTTGATATTTTCTTTGTTATATCTGGTTATCTAATAAGTTCTATTATTTTGAAAGAACTATTTGAGAAAGAAACTTTTTCTTTTAAGCATTTCTATGAAAGACGAGTAAGACGAATACTGCCTGTTTTGTTATTTGTAATGCTTGCATCACTTCCATTTGCGTGGATGTATTTGATCCCAATTAGTTTTATTGATTTTTCAAAATCAATTTTGTATTCACTTGGTTTTGGTTCTAACTTTTATTTTCACTATTCTGGTCAAGAATATGCAGCTGAAGATGGAATATTTAAACCATTTCTTCATACTTGGTCGTTATCAGTTGAAGAACAATATTATATAATATTTCCATTAATTCTACTTATTACATTTAGATATCTAAGAAAATATTTAATACATATTATGATCTTAGGTTTCATAATAAGTCTTGCATTGGCAGAGTGGACAAGTAGAAATTATCCTTCCGCTTCGTTTTATTTCATTCATACAAGAATGTGGGAGTTATTAGCTGGATCGATAATTGCATATTTTGAAATTAAAAAGGGACAAAGAAGTAAGCATAAAACTTTAAACCTTTTATTGCCTTCAATTGGCTTACTTTTGATATTGCATTCTATTTTTTTTTTCGAAGATGAAATGATACACCCTTCATTGTTCACATTATCTCCGATCATAGGTGTCTGTTTGATTATATGGTTTACAGACGGAAATGAAATAGTTACTAAGTTGCTTTCAACTAGATTATTTGTTGGCATAGGATTAATTTCTTATTCATTGTATTTATGGCATTATCCTATTTTTACATTCGCAAGAATAACTGAATTTTTTGGTAATAATATTATTAAAGAGCTTTCTTCAGGATTAGTTATTCTTCTATTGTCAATCACTTCTTATTTCTTTCTGGAGCGCCCATTTAGAAATAGAAAATATCAGTTTAAAAATCTATTCATAATTCTCCTAAGTTTTTTTATAGTACTAATCTCTATTAACTTTTACGTGATAAACCAGGAAGGAGTAAAATCGAGACTACCAAAAATATTTCAGGTTAAATTGAAAGAAGAAAATGTAGTTTTATATCAAAATGATAATTTCCAGAAAGTTGTATTATTAGGAGACTCACATGCTGAAGCCTTACAATATAGTCTTAATGAAGAAATTAAAAAAAATAACTATAGTTTACATAGGTTACGTACTAGATTTTACTTAAATGACTTTAATTTTATCGTGAATGAAAAAATAAATGATGATTTTATAAAAGATAATATTAGAGCAGACAAATTCTTAAATGAGAATACTAACTTAATTATAGTTTATCATTTGCGATGGTCAATAAAGCTACTATCCACTTGGTTTGATAATGAAGAAGGTTATAAAGAAGAGGTTAAATTAACCATTCCTGATGCTTACTTTGAGCCTTTTAATATTAAAACATATTCACAAGAGGAAAGGCAAAAGTATATAATAGAAAATTTATTGTCACAAATAGAGAGAATCACAAATCAAGGCCATAAATTAATATTAGTATATCCAGTTCCAGAAATGGGATTTAACGTTCCGAGGAATCTTTTGAAAACAATTGTTAAAAATCGTGTCTCTGCTAACGATGTTCTTCCTGTTTTATCTGGAAGTTATGATGTTTATAAGAAAAGAAATAAATTGATATTTGAAACCTTAGATAGCATTGAAAATAAAAATATTTATAGGGTATATCCACATACATTTTTCTGTGATAGGCAAATTAAAAATAGATGTATTGCTAATGATCAAGAAAATTTATTTTATTTTGATGATGATCATTTATCACTTAAAGGATCAGAATTTATTGCTAAGCAAATTATTAAAGAAATAGAAAAAATTAGAAAAGAATAAATATTGGTTTAATATTGCTAAATTATAATTCAGTTATTTAATTAATTTATTTCTTATCGATTTAAGGGGACGTAAGCCATCTGAGGGATCAGCTCTCCAAAGTCTGTCTGGTTTTTCTGACTTTACTGGAGATTTTTTTCCATCGCCATCAGCAGATAAACCATCATTAGCCTGTTTTATTACCTGAGCCATTTGATCTGGAAGCCAGCAATGACCTGAATTAAATTCTTCCCCTTCGCCTTCCAAATCCATATGGAATTCAATAACTTCAGCTCCCCATCTGTGAATTGCTCGATTTATAACACCGGGATTAACAGTGTGATCAGACCAGCCTACTGGGCAATTAAATTTTTCGCTTAGAGTTTTAATTGCTGCAAGATTTGCTTCATTGCAAGGTGTGGGATAAGCTGATGTGCAATGTAAGATAGTTAAATCTCTACAGCCATTTTTTTTTATTATATTTACTGCATGTCCAATTTCTTTCATGGTTGCCATTCCAGTAGAAATAATAATTGGTTTTTTTGTTTTTGCACATGCTATTAACAAGTCATCCCATAATAATTCATAAGAAGCTATCTTATAAAAATCAACATAGTCAGTTAATTCCTCCACTGCCTCTAAATAAAATGGTGTACAACTAAATTGAATATTTTTTTTTAAACAATGCTCAGAAAGAGCCGGTAAAAATTCTACAGGAAGTTCCCATCTTTTTCTGTTTAAAGTCTCAGGATTACTATCAAAAACCTCCTTGGAAAATAGTTTTTCAGTTTTGAATAATTGAAACTTTACTGCACTGCAACCAATTGCAGCAGAATAATCAATAAATTTTTTTGCCCTTTCAATGTTTTGGGAATGATTTGAAGAAACTTCAGATATAAAAAAGGTTTTTTTATTCATTATTTTATTAGTCTAAGTTTATAAAACTTTTAGTCTAATACAGTAGGATATTCAATGTTATCATACAAATATTGGTTTAAATAGTATTTTTCAAAACAAATTTTTTTATGCTTTGAATATTTAAGCATTCTCATGGGTGGATCTAATCCAATATCCAAAACAACATACCCATTCACAGCTAAAATGATATCAAATTTAACTAACCAATTTTCTAATCCCTGACTTTTCATAAAAGCATTTAGTGAGGAAATAATTTTAAGATTATTTATGTCCTTATTGTGCTGAATTGTTTTTTCCCCTGTTAAAAAATCAAAAACATTAAAACGATTTCCGTATATATTTAATCGAAGAGAAACACCTTTTACTTCTTCCTGTAGAATATAATATTCACTCAAATATCTATCTCGACCCCAAAAAATTTTATCCCATGGTATAATAGGTAATTTAAATTTATAAACATAGTGTGGATTTTTACTAAAATCCGATTTCAGGTAGAATGAAAGTGATTGAGACTCCTTAATTTTTGTCTCCAACTCCTCTTTCGTTTTTATATACCATGTTTTTGGTATAGGGATTTGATTTCTTACAAAATATTTATAATACAGTGCCTTATTTAGACAAAGGTCTATAGATTTTTCTTTTGGAAAATTAATTCCAAAGTAATTAGAAAAGTGTGATGCGCCTTTTTGTGCAAATTGTGAAGCTGCAGTAAATACTTTGTCTTGATTATTAAAATTTTCTTTTTTACCCACTTCAATCAAGCCCTTTAAATTATCATAACCAACATTATAAAATTTGTCACAATAATCTCTTCCTGGGGCATCTTTATTCAGATCTACACCAATTATATGCCAATCATTTTTATTAACTAACTTTAGATATGGGACTTGATTATGATTGCAACCAATAAAAAGTAATTTTTTTTTCATATTTTTGAATTTAAAATTTTTTTATCAAGTAATTTATTGTTTCTTGATGTTAATACTTTATAGGCTTTATCAGATACAACTCTGTCTTTATAAAAGATTGCTGTAGGAGTTATCTGAAAATTTGTAGGATATTTAGCTATACCAACAGCTGACTCGACTGCTAATTTTAAAAAATCGAAAGGCAGAGCTTTTGGGAAAAATGACTCTATTAGCAAATCACCACCTATATCAAGATGAATTTCTATTAATTTTAGATTATCTCTTGAATTTAATCGCAAAGATACCATAAAGGCTGAACGTTTTATTTTAAATTTTGAAACTATTTTTTTTGCAATATCTGTGGCTTTTTTTTGCAAATTTTTATTTCTGCTTTTTAGGGTTCTGTAGCCTTTAGGAGAAATAGATCCATCGTTATTTTCAATATTTATCTCTTCCAGAAGACATATTGGGAATAATTTACTCTCATTTACAAAGCTTATAAGTGATACATCGGGGCCACTTAAATATTCCTCTACTAAAATTTTTTTGTTTATTGTCGACCTTTCTGCATTTTTTATTGCTAACTTAATTTTGTTTTTTGAATGAACAATACTGACCCCACTTTTTCCAACTAAACTCAAGGCTGGCTTCACAACAAATGGATATGAAAAATTATTATTAAGCTTGCATTTCTTTATTGAATATATTTTATATTTTGGCACCGGTATTTTTTGCCTTGCACAAAAAGACCTCATTTTGTCTTTATTAACTATACTTTTTGCAGATAATATTGGCACTCCAGGAATGTTGAAGTAATTACAAATTTTTGAAGATGTGATTACAGGTGGACCTGAGCTTCTATTTAAAATACCTATAAATTTAAATTTTGTAGTAAGCTTTTTGAGCTCTCTGATAATTAAATCACTATCATGCGTACTTTGATTAATTTTTATATCTGCATACTTCAATCCTGGTGCTTTTGAGTTCCGATCAATCACAATTAATGTATATTTTAGAGATTTAGCTTTTAGTATTACAGGAATTTGAGATTTTCCTGCAGCCAAACATATTAAAGCATTTTTTTTAATATTTTTAATTTTAATCATATTTAACGTATTATCTTATAGGATATTTTATTATTTTGAGATGATTATAACATGTTAAATAATTTTAATTAGAATTAAAATAGTTATGGTTAATTAATGTAATTTTTAAAGTGATAGTATATATTTTTTTCAATAAATAATTAATCTATTCAAATAAACATGCAAGAAAGAGATGTAAATATTTTTTTACAAGCTAGATCAGACTCTAATAGACTCCCTTTCAAATCGTTAATACCTATAAATAAAATTCCTCTGGCAGTTCTTTGTGCTAAGCGATTAATGGGGAAGAATTTCAAACTTACTGTAGTTACATCAAAGAATAAAAGTGATGATTACTTAACTCAAATATTAGAGGAAAATAACATAAATTATTTCAGAGGTAGTCTAAATAATGTTTACAGAAGATTCTTAGAATGTGCAAAGAGTCTAAATGAAAATGACATAATTGTAAGGGCCACTGCTGATAATCCATTTGTAGATTACTCATACGTAAAAAATGCATTAAATATTTTTTTAGTTAATAATGAAATTTATAGAGGAATTGATTTTAAAAAGCACAATGTACCATATGGGATGAGCCTAGAAATCTTTAGGAAAAAATTGTTACTCAAATACAAAAATAAATTAACCAAAGAGTCCTCAGAGCACGTTACAAGTCACTTTTATAAGTACTCCAGTCATAAAATAGTTAAAAAAAATATGCTAGATAAGGACTACTCAAATCTATCATGCACATTAGATACTTTTAATGATTATAAAAAAATAAATTCTATCTTTACAAAATTTAAAAACCCCACAAAGGTCCCTTGGTGGAAATTAGTTTACACTCTTAGTAAATACAAGAATGTGAATAATGAATGTTTCCCTAAGACAAAGTTTATTCTAGGAGGTGCTCAAATTGGTAATGATTACATGAACTTTAAGAGATTAAATATTGAAAAAATTTTTACTCAAAAATTATTTTTGAATAATTTTACCTACATTGACACAGCTTTTAATTACTCAAAATCTCACGAAAAGATTTCTAATTTAAATTCAAAAAAGAATATTAATATTATGACAAAATTAGATTACTCAAAAAATGATAATCGAAGTAAATATTATAAAGAAAATTTTTACCTTAATTTTTATAAAAGTTTAATCAGTCTTAATCAAAACAAGGTAGATACATTATTGATACACAATTATAGTGACTTTAAAGATAATTCATCTCAAATTATAGAGATCTTCAACAAGCTTCAAGATCTTAATCTTATAAATAACTCCGGAGTATCAATTTATTACCCGAAAGAACTAATTTACATTATGAAGAATTTTGAAAACCTTAGTATTCAAATTCCTATCAACTTTGTTGACCACAGGTGGGATCAGTCCGAAATAACTAAATTAAAAAAGCAGTCTAATTCTATTTTAATTGGTAGAAGTATATTTTTAAGAGGAAAATTACTCAAAGATAAAGGCTATATTAAAGACAATAAAATTAATAAAACTTATCAGAAATCACTATCATGCATAAAAGAAAAATTTGGTATCGAGTCTAATTTAGAACTTTGTATCCGGTATGTTAATTCACTTAGTTTTCTAAATTTTATTGTGATAGGCTTTGAAGATTATGACCAAATTCGACAATTTATAAAATATAAAAATAAGGCATTCACAAATAATCAAATAAAAATGATAAATAGTAAATTTAAATTTTTAAGTAACAAATATATTGATATACTTAAACTATGAATACTTTTTTTAGCTTAAGAAACAAAACTATATTATTAACAGGGGCTAATGGATTTATTGGTAAAACCATACTCAAATACCTTATAAAAGAAAAGTGTAATCTAATTTTAATTCTACGAAATAAAAAAAGTTTAAAAAATATCAGGTCTTTGATAAATAGAAAAAATATTAGTATATTTTTTTCTGATCTAAATTTAGAGGAAGAATTAGATTGTGCATTACTTGATATAGTCAATAAATTTAACAGTATTGATGGCATAATCAATTTAGCGTCTGATAATAGTGGTTTAGGGAGTGCAAAAAATAAAAATAATTTCAGTAAATTTACCAGAGCTTATAACAATAACTTGCTTGCTCCAGTCAAAATAGTTTTAACTTTGAGAAAACTGTTACAAAAAAATAAAACTCGAGATAATTATGCGTCTGTTATTAATATATCAAGTATTTATGGAAACTTATCTCCTGAACAGACTATTTATAAAAAAGAAAAATTTGTGAATCCTCTTGACTATGGATGCTCGAAAGCTGCTCAGATACATATGTCTAAATATCTTGCCAATGATAAAGGTTTTAAAAAGATAAGATTTAATAATATAATTCTTGGTCCAATCCCAAATCAAAACAAAAGTTTTAACAATCAAATTAATAAGGATAGATTACTTAAGAAAATACCTCTGAGAAGATTCGGCAAACCTGAGGATGTTATAGGTACAATATTATTACTTTTATCATCAAGATCTTCATTTATAACTGGATCATCGATAACTATAGACGGGGGGTTGAGTAGTAATTAAATTTAAATTAGATTAAATTAAGTAAGTACGTAAGTAAGTTAATTTTTATTTAATTAGGTATTTCTATTTTAATATTTCTTTAACTGTTTTTGCATATCTACTTATAACAAAACTTTCATTGAACTCCTTTCGTATCTTTTCTCTTCCAAAAATTCCCATGGATTTTCTCTTTTCTTCTGAAAGCCTAAACATAATCTTCATCTTATCCGCTAAATCTAAAACATTTTTAACTTTGCATAAGAAACCATTGACACCATCTTCTACTACATTTCTGCAGCCAACATTATCAGTTGTAATAATTGGTTTTTGCATGCTTGCGGCTTCAAGAAGTATTCTTGGTATTCCTTCCCTGTAAAATGAAGGCAGCACAATGCAATCTGCTTCTGCTATTTGTACTCTAACATCATCACTGCTTCCCAAGTATCGAATAATACCCTCCTTTTCCCACTTTTCCATTTGATTACTTGATATAGCTGTTGGACTATTCATATCTAGTTGACCCAATAATTGAAATTCAATGCCGTCATACTTCTCTTTCAAAATCGTTGCGGCATCTACAAATTCTTGTATACCTTTTGCCCATAGCATTCTAGAAGCAAGTAAAAATCTAAATACACCGTCTTTTTCTATTTCCACTGGTCTAAATTTATCGATATCCACACCACTTCCAGGTAATACATCGCATTTTTCTTTTTGTACAAGACCTTGATTTACAAACATTTCAAAATCATCTTGGTTTTGAAAAAATATTTTTGTGGCTTTTTTCTGCGAAATCCAATACAGCCATTTCGCAACTTTCGTTACAAAGTTATTTTTAATAAAAAGCGTTCCTAATCCAGCTATGTTATTCAGAGTTGGAATTTTCAGCAGACTTGCAGCTAAAGTACCATGAATATTTGGTTTGATTGTGAATTGTAAGACGATATCAGGGTTGATTTTTTTATAAACTTTAAAATATCTATATATAGTTTTGAGATCTTCTATTGGGTTAATACTTTTAGAATTAATTTTTATATCTATGTAATTAAAATGTTTTTTAATTTTTTCACTATACTTATCGTAAGGGCAAACAAATATTACTTCATATCCAAAGTTTTTAAAAGCAAACCCAAGATTTGCTCTCATATTCCATGCATACCATGAGTTATTTACTACTATTGCTATTTTTTGCACAGATAAGCTCTAAGTACTTATTCTTCAAAGTTTGGCCATGTGAATATATCATCTTTGTGAAGACTTTCTAGGGACCTACATACTCGAAGCGCACGTTCAATCGATGTTCCCTGATTGAGTCCATGCTCATGAAAAACAATAGATTCAGGTTCATATACAATTTTTCGCCCTTTAAGTGTTTGCTCTCGAGCCCAAAATCTATCTTCAACACCATTTAAATTCTCATCAAAGGGACTAAGCTCCCATGCTTTTCGTTCTATTAATGAAAATGCATTATGGAAAAAAGGATACCTTTCATATACAATTCTTTCTCTACCAAATACTGTTATTAAATCTCTAGTATCTACAGGATTACTATTAATAGTAGGAATTTGCCTTCCGAATACACCCGCAGCATTATACTCATGACGAACTTTAATAAGGTTTTCTATTGAACTATCTGTGAGAAGTTCACAATGTGCTGATAGAAGTATGATCTCATCCTGAGAAGCTTCATTAATGCCAATGTTTAGAGCATGACTATAATTAAATTCTGATCTATCATATTGTATTAATAAACAGTTTTGTACTAAAGCATATTCTTTTGAGCCATCATCACTTGAATTGTCGACTAATATAATTTTTGACGGTTGAATAGTTTGTTTTTTTATAGAGTCGATGACTCTTGGGAGCCACTGCATTTCGTTTTTACATCTAATAACAACATCATATTTCATGTTTAGCTCATTTATTTTCAAATGTTTTGAAGGAAAAAGTCATTTGCTAAAGTTACATTTTCAAGTTTAAGATTAGATATATCTTTGCAACACAGTTGCTCCATGACATTAGATAATTCATCTTGTAAAATATAATGTATATGCTCGGCACCACTTATTCCAAGAGCAGCTATACCAATCATAAATGATCTTCCAAGCATAACGAAATCAGCTCCGAGTGCTAATGCTTTTGCGATATCCTGTCCGGAAGAATAGCCGCTATCAATTATTATAGGAAAGTCATCTCCTAGTTTTTTTCTAATATTTGGCAAAAGCTGTAAGGGACTGGGTACCATATCTATCTGTCTACCCCCATGATTTGAAAGATATATAGCATCAACAAGATTTGACGCTTTCATTGCATCTTCTTCATCTAAAATTCCCTTCAATATAATATGACCATTCCATAATTCCTTTATTTCATCTAAATACTGCCAATCAATATATCTTGGCATTTCGTTCCAACTATTATTAATCTCATCTTGACTAAAAAATTGATATTTTGACATTGTTCCAAATGATGGGGAACCCGCAAATAGGGTAGATAAAGCCCAATGAGGCTTTGAAATAATTTGAGAAAATGTTTTAAAATTTAATTTTGGAGGGATAGTAATTCCAGCTTTTAAAAGTCTTTCTTTCCTTGCAGTAGCTGGTATATCAACTGTCACCACTAATGCACTGTATCCCGAGTCTTTTGCTCTTTTAATTATATCATTTCTAATACTTTTATCTTTTGGAGGATAAAGTTGAAACCAACCATTGCCATTCAAATTGGGAGATATCTGCTCGATAGATTGTGATGCAACTGAGGAAAGGCAATAAGGAATTTTTTTATTTGTACACATTTTAGCAAGGGCAACTTCTGCACCAGGCCAAATTAAACCCCCAGATCCTATTGGAGCAACACCAAATGGTGATGAGTATACAGTTCCTAGTAAAGATTGGGATGTATCTGGTCTTACCGTTCCTTTTAGATATTTTGGTGTAAGGAAAATTTTTTTAAAAATATCATTATTTCTATCTACTACATTATCATTCCCGGTTCCGGACAAAAGATATTCCGAACAGAAAAAAGGGATCTTTTGTATTGCTTTTTTCTTTAGATCAATAACTCTAGGATATTTATTTTTAATTGAGGATTTATTCATATGGCTAATCTAACATTAAATACTTTTAATGCGGAGAAACACTCGCAAGTTTTTTTATCAATAAGAAATCTTCTTGTGACTTTAGTAAAAAATTACTCCAAACAGATGTTTCTATCATCTTAGTTGCTTCATTGAATAGCTGACCATTTTCAAGCATTTTTATTTCTGTTTTACACCAAGACATCATTGAATAATTAAAACATACAACTGGACTCATATCCTGGGTCTTGAGAAAATTTTGTTTCCAATCGTAATTTATTGGAAGTTGATTAAAATTTGCATGAACTTGGTGACTAGTTACAGCCACTGATGATGAGTAATTATTGTCAACTGTAAGATGAAAAAAATTCTTAATATCATTAATTGTTTGAAGTGGTGATACCGTATTTAACCAAAATAACCTATGACAATCATATTTCTTCAAAAAGTCTAGAACTACCATTTCGCTAGTAGCTTCAGATGATGCTAACTCTGGCGCTCTTAAATAAAAATCTATACTATATTGAGACACTTCATTCTCTAAATCTGGATCATCTGTGTTAAGAACAATTTTATCAAATAATTTCGAGGATAATGCTTTTTCAATTGCGATCTGATAAATTGTCTTACCATTTATTTTTAGGTAATTTTTTTTTGCCAGCCTTTGGGAGCCTTTTCTTACTGGTATCATACAAAAATTCATAATTATTATCTTATTTCTTTATCTTTTATATACAAATCATATTAATGCACTTCTTATTAATTATATTTTAATATTTTCCCATCTAGAATTATTTTTAAGGCTCTTATGAGCAGACTCAATTACCATTGTACTTATAAGAGCCTCACGAAATGTAGGTCTTATACTTTGAAGGTCATTTAAGTTTTTTAATCCATTTTCTAAATCATTAACGTCGTCTAGAAACGTGGTGATACTATCAATACCATATCCGCGCCAATGAATATTTCCTTCAGTTGTTCCATAGGGCATACAAAAATCCGGATTAATATCTTCAATTCCAGTATCATCTGCATTTAGTCTTATGCCCCTATCTTTTTGATCAGCCTCAAAGCGACCTTTCGTTCCAATAAATTTTATTTTTTGATCTGACATTGCTGAACTATTTTCTGGATCAATCCAGTTTGTTAATATAGTTTCTGTGAATAAAGTTTTGTCAGGCATCTCCCATTCAATAATACATTGAATTGCATCATACGTATCAATGTTGTGCTTAATAATTTCTGTTTTTTGACCGATTGCCATAACTCGCCTTGGGAATGCTGCTGTGACAAATCTAACAATATCTATATAGTGAACGCCAAGATACTGAAGAATACTTGTTTTAGATGCCCAATCTTTAAAAAATGAAAGTGGAACAGACTTACGTTGACTGTACTCAATCCAGCAATTTATAGGTGAACCAATAATACCTGCTTCAATCTTATCTTTTAGTAAAATATTTGACTTGTCCCAACGTTTGTGAAATTCAACTGCACCATAAGTATTCTTTTTATTTGCCAGATCAACAAGTTTTTTTCCTTCTTCATAGGTTGGCGTAAATGGTTTTGCAATTAATGTATGAAGTCCTAAGTCAATACAATCTTTTGCAACCTGATAATGAAGATGGTCTGGGACAGCAATTATTACGCAAGCAGGTTTTTTTGAGTTTTTTAAAGCTTGATTATAGGGATTCTTATTATTGCTTACATCATTTTCTGGATAAGTTTTTATATTTAATTCAACTCCAGTCTTGGTTTTTAATTCCTCGGCTTTTTTTAAAAGTTTTTTTGAAGATTTTTTAGACGTTGCAACACAATGAACTGAACCAATATTTTGGTTGAGTCTCTTCCATTCAAATACTGCAGGTAATACAGTTCCATAGCCAGAAGTTCCTTTACCACATACATATAAACCCGATCCAATAATAATAATATCAAGTTCTTTCATGATTAAGATTTATTACAAATAATTGTATTTTTTAAGCTTTTCTCTATTAGACTTAACAACTTTTAATAGCATGAGATTGTCCTGAAAAAAACTTTTTTTTATTCGATACTTTTCTTCATCACTAAATAATTTGATTATTATCTCTTTATTTGTGCGTTTATTTGCTGATAGGCTGATATTCTTAACAAATTTAAAGACAGATAATCTTGAAAAAATATTATGCATAAAAGGAATGCTTTTTAACAAGTGCTTTATTTTATTTGGTTCAATTTTTCTTTTTAAAATATAGGAGCCATCAGAAGCCTTTTGTTTTCTATGTAAGTGGAACTCGCCCATTATTTCTAATAATTTTTTTTTGGAAATACTAAGTATTTTTTCCCATTCATTAAAAAATTTTTCCTTATCAAACAAAAAGTCTTCGAAGAATAATACGTGAACCTTACTATCACCAAAAATAACTTTATATTTTTTAATAACATCGGCAAAATTAAAGAAAGGCCTGTAAATTTTATCATTAAGGCACTTATCTATATATCTATCAGTATTTTGAATATTTCCGTATTTATCTAAAATACCACCATTAGCATATAATGCATAAATCAAATCTGCCTGATTGCGAATAACTATAACAACCTCAATCAAGTCACATTTAAACTCAAATAATTTTTTAATTTCAGATGGCTCAATAAGTGGTCCAGGTTTATTCCGACTATTAATAAAACTTTCTTCAGACAGTAAATTTGTCCCCGAACTAATACGATCATTAAATACTAAGTTTAATTCTTCTTTTCCAGTTTGCCCTTGAGTTGTTAACCAAGGTCGTAAAGCTCTTCTCAAAAAATGATGATGATCACTGATTGGCGCCTTTGCGATGCCTAAGTAATTAATCTTATCATTTAAATTTAAAAATAAACCATTTTGAAGAGATGTAGTTCCAGTTTTGGGGTACCCAACGTGTAAGATAATTTTCTTCATAAGAAAAAAACTTTAAGACTTAATACCTATTAAATATACTTTAGGGTTTGTCATTTTATTAATTTATATCTTATTGAATTCGTGCAATTACAAAAACATATTTTGCGCCGTTTTCATCAATTGGGATCATATCAACAATTGCATAATCCCCTCGAAACCACTGTAGTAATAAAAAAGGGAGGATTTCAGTTTCAACACCCCAACAATCGGCATCATCCTGAAATTTCTTTCCATGTGACCTAGAGTGTTCTAAGAAAACAAATCCCTTATCATTGATCGAAAGTAGCCAGTTTTTTAGGGCCTTTTTGGGATCTTTAGCATGGTCATGTGAATTAGAATAAATAAAGTCAAAACTATTAAGCCACTCAGTCTTCATTTCATGAAAATCATGTTCGATTGTATTAGCAAATTTTTCTGCAGTTGGTTCAATATCAGTACCGAAAACATATGATCCAACTGGAAGATGACGATTAAACCACTCTACCTCCTTACCTATTCGCGTTCCGTGACAAATTCCTTTATATTCTTTTTTCCCACCCTTACTAACAAGATAATCGGAAATTTTGGATATGGTATCTTCTGTACACCAAGACCTCTCATATCCTTGAGCTATTTTTTTTGCGGTTTTTACTCTTTGATTTTTAGAATAATCTAATGGATTTTTATAGTCGTGGAGTGAATACAGTTTTTGATTTGATCCTTTATGTAAATCAATAACAAAATAATGCCTGGATCCAGAAAGAAACTTCATAAAGAAGCTTGCAATAAAATTTGACTTTGAAATGAGTGTAAATAATTTATTAATTTTCTGCATATAATATTTTAAGGTAAAAATTTCCTTAAAATCTCCATTTGTCTATGAAAAGTATTTGTGTCGTTAATATTAAATTCTTTCAATTTCTGTTTATCCAATGCTTTAACAATACACCAAATTTCTTCATTTTCCTCTTCAAAAAATATTGGCTCTAATCCAGCCATAAATAAAGTCGCAAATAAAGTTTCTTTACTGTAATAATATGTGTGAACTGACCTAAACCAATACTCCCACCATTTAGTATAATCACGAAGAACAGTTCTTGGATTCATCATATCTGGTACAGCGATATACATGAAACCTTCAGAAGATAGGGTTGTTCTTAAATTAGAGAGACTTTTTATAGGATCAAGCATATGCTCAACTACATGACGAAGTATAATTACATCAATATTATTTGCATTATTCTTATGCCAATCTCCATCAATATCACTATCTAGAACCGTTACATTATTTTTCTTAAGCTCGTTCCTAGAAGCTTCTGAAGACTCTATGCCAAACAGTTTTATATCAGACATCAAACTTTTTAAGTATTCTAGCCCATATCCTGGACCACAGCCAGCATCTAGAATATTATTAATAGATAAATCATCAATGTTTAGTCTGCTGGTAACTCGATCCCAAACCTCTTTCATATTTCGAACAATACCCTCCTTACCATAATCAGGTTTAATTGATAGTTCATAAAGCTCATCATAATATTTAGTATAAAATACATTGTAGGTCTCTCTCGTCCATCTTGGATTTAACATAACAAGCCCACTTGGATAAATTACCGGATAAATTTCTTGATTGAATTGACCAAGTGTAAGTGGTTTCTGATTCAATAAAACTGGAACATAATTTTCATCTTTAGAGTCTAAATGACTAGAGACAATCTCAAATTTGGGCTCGAAACCTTTTAAATCTATTTTTTGTTTAACCATTGTTAATTCCAATTGTCGCTAAAGACCCACGATAAAATTATATAAAATATTTTAACAATTTTTTACAAATATTGTTTTTACTTTATATTTAGTTTTTGAGATTTTTATACTATTATTTTAAATAATATCCTAATTAGAAATGTCTTTTATAGCCTTAAAATAGCCTGACATATCTAACTCAATTCTATTTAATTATCTAAGAGCCAAAAACAGCATTTATGTTTAATGCTATTCATGTTGCAGTATCTTCAAATAGTTTATTTAATTTTAAAAACCATTCGCAGATATTATCCTTTCCATTATTATTTTCCAATTATTAGATCGATCAATTAAATTTGTATAAACTCTGTGGGGATTAATTAATTTATTATCAAAATTATTTTTAATCAAATCTGAGATGGCTTGTTTTAGTTCCTCTTTATTATTAGCTGCGTAAACTAGACCTAACTTGCGATAAATAGTAGTGTAATGATCAATATCAAAGTATTGCTGCTTAGTAAACTTATTCGGATCATAAAACTCTATCACTGGAACTCCTATCTGATAGCAATCCATTGCACCAGATGACCAAAATGTAATTACAAAATCAATAGTTGTTGCTAGGTTTAAAACATGATCATCAATTATTTTAATCGAGGGATATTTATTTAGAACTGTATCCCAATGAGATTTTTTTTCTCTAGGATGCTTTTTAATAATTAATTTATAATTTGGGATTTGATTATGAACAGTTCCTATTGTTGTCTCAACTAGATGAGTATGGGACTCATAATTCAAATAGCTTCCAACTCCTCTACTTAAAACAAGAATATTTATTTCATTTCTAGATTTTATAGATGAACGAAATTCTAATGCTTTCTCTTTAAAATCCTGTAACCAACTATTTGAATATTTTGGATGACCAATAAAAACTTTTTGAAGATCTGATGAGGTATACTCTAAATTATCATTTATTGCGTAATAATCTCCAGGGTACCCTAAGAAGAGATAATATTTTTTTTTATAATCGTTTATTTCATGATCTGAATATATTTTGTCTAAATTTTTAACGTAAATGTGTGGAGAATGCGGATGATAGAAGAAAGTAGATTTATCAAATTCCTCTCTTAACCATATGTCTCTAGGTCTTCTTAAGCTGGGGAATTCAGAAAAGATCAAAAAATTATTTTTTTTAAGTTTCAATATTTCTAAGGGTAAGCTTTTAAAAAATATGTATTTAAAGGCCTTACTCAAAAGCTTGCTTATTAAATTATATGCCGATTTTATAATTGGTATCTTTGATAATCTAAGTTTTAGGGAAATGCGATATACAAGATAACAATAATGTTCAATTTTTTCTGTAAAATAGCCACCACATAAATAAGTTTGAAGTAGTTCATTTTTTTTTGATATATAATCTATAAGCATACGATTTTTTTGCACGCTTAGATAAGAATGTCTTGTTAAAAAAATGATCTTTATATTAAAACCTTTATTAAGCAAATAATCTATAATTGGAAGGATCCAATCTAACTCACCTGCAGATCCAGATAAAAAAGCAATTGCGGTCTTATCTTTAATAGACCTCTCTAATTTTTCTTTCATTAATCTTTCAGCAATTCTGATAAAAGAGTTATTAAATTATTATTACTGACGTATTTAAAAAAAATTAATAATTTCAAAATAATACCTCTTTAAGAACTTGCACTACTTTGTCTTGCTCTTCAAAAGTCATACCATAAAAAAGTGGTATACTAATAGCTTTACTGAAATAACTTTCAGAATTAGGAAAATCACCTACTCTGAATCCTATATCTTGATAATAAGGATGTGTATGTACAGGTATGTAATGTAAGTTTATGCCGATACCCTTTTTTTGCATCTCATCGAAAACTTGGGAATGAGTTTTGCTGATCTTATCTAATTTAATCTGAATTGGATAAAGGTGTAATGCTGAATAGCTATCCTCAGATTGATATGGTAAAACTAGAGGAAACTCGGATAGCATATGATCATATCGCTTTCGTAAAATATGTCGGCGTTCAATAAACTCATCCAAACGATGCATTTGTGAAACCCCAAGAGCGGCTTGAAGCTCATTCATTCTGTAATTAAATCCTAATTCAATTTGTTGATAGTTCCAGATCTCATTTTGAGAACGAGGTAACATAAGGGTCTTGTCTCTGGTAATACCATGAGTACTAAGCCGGCGTATTCGCTTTGAAAGTTCTTCATTATTTGTTACAGCCATACCACCCTCAGCGGTTGTAATAATTTTCACAGGATGAAAACTAAATATTGCAATATCAGAATATTGACAGCAACCAATTTTATTATTTAGATATTTTCCTCCAATTGCATGTGAGGCATCCTCAATAATCTTAAATCCATACTCTTGACTGAGTTTATGTATTCGTTTCATATCGCAAGATTGTCCTGCAAAATGCACAGGTACCAACACTTTTGGCAGATTATCATCTTGTCTTGCTTGAATAAGTTTTTTTTCTAAATGAGTCGGACACATATTATATGTCAATGGGTCAATATCAACAAAGTCTACGAAAGCATCACAATACAGTCCACAATTTGCTGAAGCTACGAAAGTATTTGGAGAAGTCCAAAGCCAGTCACCTTTTCCCAAATCTAACGCCAGACAAGCTATATGCAGTGAGCTTGTTGCACTATTCATTGCAACGGCATAATTAGCGCCGCAATAATCAGCAACTTTTTTTTCAAACTTTGAAACAACCGGCCCTTGAGTCAGAAAATCTGAGCGTAATACCTTTCTTACCTCTGCAATATCATCTTCTGTAATTTCCTGACGGCTATAGGGTATCATTGATTAAAATTTACCAATATGCTCTTTATTTTTTTTAATCCATGCTTTCAGGTTATCTTTTGTCATCCAATCTGAATTGTTATCACTGCTATAGACAAAACCGTCTTTTACTTTTTTGCCTTTTTTGATACGTTTTTTATCTTTTATCCAATTATTAATCTGAGGCAAAATTTTATAATAATCTTTATACTCATAAGTAGAATAACTATCTTCTACGCCTATCATTTGTTCATGTATTTTTTCACCAGGTCTGATACCGATAATTTCATGCTTTACCTTAGGTGCTATTACTCGAGCTATATCAGTAACTTTCATAGATGGAATTTTTTTTACATAAACTTCTCCCCCATACATATCTTCAAGAGCATGCCATACTAGTTCAACGCCCTCTTCCAATGAAATCATAAAACGAGTCATTCTCTGATCAGTAATAGGTATTGTTTTTTGATTTTTGATTGACAAAAAAAACGGAATTATAGAGCCTCGCGAGCCCATTACATTACCATAACGTACAACAGAAAA
>MDTD01124772.1_pt1 | contig 20537 bp, 20 predicted proteins | sample 811221 | NCBI WGS metagenome assembly MDTD01 (sample SAMN05326646, study PRJNA326480) | marine metagenome | isolation source: seawater | place: Pacific Ocean: South West | collected 2011
CATACCGGAGCAAGTTTTCCAGCAGAACTTTCAGCGAGAATGGCAGCCGGGAAATATCACCGAAACCGGCGTCAGATAACGCATCCAGGCTATAGTAATCATAGGATTTACCGCCGGCTTCCAGCGTGCGGCGGGCCTTCAGCGTATCCTGTCCGGTTGCGCTCACTTTCGTTCTCCTCAAGAAATGATTGGGCGGGAAATTAGCCGCAAACGCTACTGAATCCAATAGTCATCAAGACAGCGCCCGCGGCGGCACTCGCGGAATACCCCCCCACCGCGCGGGATACCTGTATCGATCCGATGCCGTCAAAGCCCCAGATGACTAATCGTTATTTATAGTCTATCCCGTCTGCATGGATGGATTTACCGGCACGGGCCTTGCCTGCATCAGGAGCGAACGGATCGTTTTCGCCGGGCTCGACTTTTCCGTGACGCCGGGCGAAGCACTGGTGCTATCCGGTCCCAACGGGTCCGGCAAATCCAGCCTACTGCGATTGATGGCAGGTATCGCACGCCCGGCGGCCGGCCGGATCGACTGGCAGGGTGCACCCATTGCCGACGACCCCGAAAGTTTTTACGCCGACATGCATTACGTCGGTCACCGGGATGCGGTGAAGCAGGCATTGTCGGTCCGGGAAAACCTTGCCTTTCATTGCGCACTGCGGGTGGCTGCGCCGGATATCGAGGTTGCGCTGGAGCTGACAGGTTTGGATGCGCTGGCCGATTTGCCGGCGCGAATGCTATCTGCCGGCCAGACCCGACGCCTGGCACTTGCGCGGATGCTTGCATCACCGGCCCCTCTCTGGCTGCTGGACGAGCCGACCGTGGCACTCGATACGCGCTCGGTCGAAAGACTGCGCACAGCGATCGCCGCCCATAGGGAAACCGGCGGCATAGTGGTCGCTTCAACCAACGTGCCGCTGGGGATCGAGGATGCAGCATCGATCGACGTTTCGGCATTCTCCCGGTACGACGAAACCCTGTGGGGCGACGCGGTCGGAGAAGGCCCGGCCGCGGGTGATTGGGCATGACCGCTTTTTTCGCCCTTATCGGACGCGACATCCGCATCGCGCTCCGCCAGCTTAGCGACACCTTTATAGTGATCATTTTTTTCGTGATTGCCGCTGCCCTGTTCCCCTTTGGCGTGGGCGCGGAACCGAACCTGCTGGCCCGCATGGCGCCCGGTATTCTCTGGGTTACAGCGCTTTTATCGGCGATGCTCTCGTTCGACCGGTTGTTCCAGAACGACTACGAGGACGGCACGCTGGATCTGCTGGTGATCGCCCCCCAGCCACTGTGGATGACCGCCCTTGCCAAGATCGCCGCGCATTGGATTACCACCGGTGTTCCCCTGTTGGTGGCGGCACCGCTGATCGGTGTCATGCTCAATCTCGGGCCGGACGGGTATGGAGTGTTAATGGTGGCAATGGCTCTGGGGACGGCGATTATCAGTTTGACAGGGGCACTGGGTGCGGCCCTAACGTTAGGTTCACGTAGAAGCGGTGTTTTGCTGTCTTTGCTCGTGTTGCCGCTCGTCATCCCGGTGCTGATTTTCGGCGCCGGGGCGGTCGAAGCGTCAATCGCCGGATTTCCTGCCGCGCAGCAATTACTTCTCTTGGGCGGGCTGCTGCTGGCCTGCCTTGTTTTGTGTCCTTGGGGTTGTGCAATCGCGCTGAAAATAGCCGCTGAATAGCGGCCGGGTAAGACGGGATGGATGGAAGCGACGCAATAAGTTCAGGTATTGCGCCACTGACCGGCCTCGATATTACGGGGGCGTGGGGCCTTGCCGATTGCCTTATGACCTGTGCCAGCGGCAACATCCAAGGGTATTGGGGCAGCAGCGCATCCCCCGCGCGCGCCGGCGGACCGGGATCGACGATGCAGTATATCTGGAACCAAGCGTAAGGCCCTGACCCGCAATTGTCTTCAAAACCCCTTGCGTTTCCTTGAAAACGCTTCAAACCTTCGTATTTAGGCATTAGTTCTAACGCGTTTTTAACCTCAGTTACGCACAACTGCGGTAAAGGAAAACAGGTAGGCGCCGGACTGGAGATGTTCCAAAAATACGCTAATCCGACACGATTTCTGAAGCTAGCCAACGCGATACTGCCTTGGGTGGCGGGGCTGACGGTTATCCTGATCGCGACGGGTCTTTATTTTGCTTTCGCGGCGTCACCGCCCGATTACCAGCAGGGACAGACGGTGCGTATCATGTATGTGCACGTGCCGTCGGCATGGATGGCGATGTTCGCCTATGCCTTTATTGTCTTGGCTAGTGCCGTAGGCCTGATCTGGAAACACCCGGTTGCCCACGTCAGCGCCCTTGCCGCGGCACCCATCGGGGCCTGCTTCACGCTGATCTGCCTAACGACGGGTTCGCTTTGGGGCAAACCGATGTGGGGCACCTGGTGGGTGTGGGACGCACGGCTGACCTCGGTCCTGGTACTGTTTTTCCTATATCTAGGATTTATCGCGCTGGCGAACGCGTTCGACGACGCGGCACGCGGCGAGAAAGCATCTGCCATTCTTGCACTGATTGGCGGAGTCAACCTACCGATCATCAAGTTTTCCGTCGACTGGTGGAACACGCTGCACCAGCCCGCAAGCGTGACCAAGCTGGGCATGCCGGCGGTGCACAGCTCGATGCTCATTCCGCTGCTTTTGATGGCGGTTGGATTCACGACGCTGTTTTTTACGCTGGTAATCATCCGGTCGCGCGCCGAACTGGCATCACGGAGGATAAATGCACTGCGCGCCGCGCGAATTCACGCGGAAGCCGGCGGCGGCTGAGTTGGACTCTGCATCCCACAGTCCGTCATCTCCGCGCAGGCGAGGATCTGTCCGGCGACGCGCCTAGGAAGAACAGGGTTTCTGCGTACACTGAAAAGACGATGGCTGATGAAGAGTAACCGAAACGATGACTGAAATTGTCGATATGGGCGGCTATGGCGTCTACATCTGGTTGGCGTGGGGCATCGCCGTCATTTTGCTCAGCGCCCTAATTGTCGCAAGCGTCCGCACGATGAAAGCGCGGGAACGCGAACTAGCCGATATGGAAGCGGCATCGCCGCGGCGCCGCCGCCGTGACCGGACGGCCGGAGAGTCCACGTGACACGGAAACGCCGCCGCCTGATGATCGTTGTGCTGGGCGGGCTGGTGCTCGCCACCGCGGCGGCCCTGGTGCTGACCGCGTTCGAGGACAACATCGTCTTCTTCCACAGTCCGACCGACATCGCCACCAATAAGGAACTGAGCATCGACCGACGGTTGCGCGTCGGCGGTCTGGTCAAGCCGGAAACATGGAAAAAAGCACCCGACGGGCTGACCCACAACTTCGCGGTCACCGACATGACCCACGAAGTAAAGGTGGCCTACAAAGGCATCATGCCGGACCTATTCCGCGAAGGTCAGGGCGTCGTGGTCGAGGGCCGGCTGCTGCCGGATGGCAGTTTCCGCGCCGACGAAGTGCTGGCAAAGCACGATGAAAACTACATGCCGCCGGAGGTCGCTGAAGCGCTGCGCAAATCTGGAAAGTGGAAAGGCGGCGCCGACAAATGATCCCGGAAAACGGCACCAAGCCATCACGCGGGCGTTGGTGCTATCGGCGGTCCCAGGGATCAATCACTTTATCGGCGCGCCGCCGACAACCTGTTTGAACAGCGGGATTCTTTCGGGGTACGCTGGCGTATGTCCGATACCGATTTCCGACACTTTGTGCCGACCACCAACCGCGACCCGACCACCACCGCTCGGTCTTACACCGATGTCTGAATGCAGGGCGAACGCCCGCAAGGCCTTTTCGGCAACTGGCGACGCCTGTTCGCGAAACCCTTCCGGGGTCTGACCATAGACGGTTCGCCGCAGGCCGAGCTATTCGGGCTGCAGGACGATGGCGCGCCAACAGCCGAGGTCATAGCCGCCGTCGATGCGTTGATGGCGCGCCTGTCTCCTGACCTGAAATCCGACATGCATTTTCCGGTCGAATCCGACCAGTGGCGCAACTGGCAGAACACGGAACTATTAGTGGAGAGCCACGGCCTGCGGTTGGACGAACAGCCGTTGGAAATTCGAGACGCTGTCATGGCTGTGGTGCGCGCCAGTCTCGCCCCGAAAGGTTTCGAAATGTCGCGCGACGTAATGCGGCTGAACGGGTTTCTGGGCGAAGTAATCGGGTTGCCCCTGGTGCTGGGGGAGTGGAGCTATATCTTTTGCCTGTTCGGCGACCCGTCCCGCGACGCACCGTGGGGCTGGCAGCTTTTCGGGCATCATCTCTGCCTGAACTGTTTCATGCGGGGTGGGCAAATGGTTTTGACCCCGGCATTCATGGGCGCCGAGCCGGCCTATGGCCACGAGGGTCGATGTAATGGCATCCGGGTGTTCGAGGATTAGGAACGGTTAGGCCTCGACCTGATGCAGTCGTTGACTGGCGCTGAACAGGCGCGGACGACGGTCGCGAAATCGATGATGGGCGGAGATCTGCCGGAAGGACGCCGTCATTTCGCTGACAACCTGCATCTCGGCGGCGCCTATCAGGACAACCGTATCGTTCCCTACGAAGGGCTTCGCGCCGAAGCGATGTCGAAATGGTGGCAGCGCGACCTGCTGGACCTGGCGGAGGCTTATCTGGTCACGCTTCCAGACGGGCCGCGCGCCGCAAAAATGACGGAGATCGACCGCCATCTGGCGGAGACCCATTTCTGCTGGATCGGCGGCACCGCGGAGGACAGCGCATTCTATTACCGGATACAAAGCCCGGTGACCTTCATCGAGTTCGATCATCACACCGGCGTGTTCCTGACCAATGACGAACCGGCAAAATTCCATGTCCACACAATCGTGCGGACGCCCAACGGCAACGATTACGGGCTGGACCTGCTGCGCCTGCATTATCAGCAGGCGGATCACCACCATTAGAGTACATCAGCCTGCGGCAGATCGCGCCGCCCAGGCTGTGGATCGGAACGATACCTCAGGTCGCCGGAAGCGGAGCGGGCGGGTGCCGCTCAAAACAAGGCGACGATTTTATTCAACGTCGACTGGCTTTCCACCCGTGCGGAGATTTCTCCGGTTTCTAACGTTTCCTCGCCGGCGGTGGTACCGTTGATCACGCTGCTGATCATTTGTACGAGCCTGTGGAACTTGCCGCTGGAACCTCAAATTTCCCTGCCCAACGCCTCGGGCAGCGCCGGCGGATCGAGATCGCGCAGGCGATACTGGGTTTTAAAGATATTGTCGTTCAGCCGGGCGACGAGCGCCTGCTAAGGATCGACTAACCTCCCGGAACGGCGGCGTGATCAATCCCCCAGCCCGACATAGAATGTTAGCGTGGAAAGCGCCCGTTCCCGCGACTCTCGGTCGAGCTGGGCGGCAAAATACCTCACGTGGAAATCCACCGCGCTGTCGATCTGTACCAGTTTTTCGATCGCCGTCTCGGTGACCTGAACCCAGGTGACGCGGTGATCGGCGGTATCGCGTTGCCGGTAGATCAGGTCGTCGGCCTCGAGCCGAGTGAGCAGCGCCGAGGCGAATGCCGGCTTTATGTCCAGGCGCTCCGCCAGCCCGTTCACCCGCAGGCGCCGTTCGGGGCTTCCGTAGATCTGGATCAGCGCTTGATGGGTCAACGGCTCCAATCCCGCGGCTTTTGCATGCTCTTCCGCGATACGGAATACCCGTCGAAGGATATAGCGTGCTTCCGCCACATCGACGAAATAGTCATGCGGCGCAGCCGGCTTTGCCGCCTGTTGTGCATTGGTCTCTTCGGTCATGTTTGACAAAAGAACCACGACCCCTTACCTACGTCAAATACCTTATTTAACTAATGCTTTTATGCCGGAGTGCTCGAGCTCTGTGGCACCTGAAGGAGACAGTTCATGAACGACGCACAGGTATTGATTTCAGGTGGCGGACCGGTCGGCCTGATTTGCGCTTACGCCCTAGGCAAGCGTGGGATCGACGTCGCCGTGTTCGACGAGAACCCGGAACTCCTGGACGATCCGAGGGCCGCGACCACCCATCCGGCGACACTTGAATTGTTGGCGGCGCTTGGCGTCATCGACGACGTCATCGAGCAGGGGTTGGTGGCCGAAAAATTCGAATTTTGGGACCGACCGACAGGCGAACGCGTTGCGGTTTTCGACCACGCGTCGCTGGCAAACGACACCGACTTTCCCTTCGTGGTCCAGTGCGAGCAGTTCAAGCTGGCAAAAATCGTCCTCGCCCGGTTACAGGGTCTGGACAACGTGTCGATTCATTTCAACTACCGCACCACGGACCTGACCCTGTCGGAAAACAGCGTGACGCTGTCGGTCGACACACCGGACGGTCCAAAGACCATCACCGGCGACTGGCTTATCGGCGCTGACGGCGGGCGCAGCGTGGTACGCAAATCGGCTGATATCGATTTCGAGGGATTTACCTGGCCGGAACGTTTTCTGGTGCTGTCGACCCCGTTCGATTTCGAGGCGGAGCGTGGGATGTCTTTCCGCAACTACATCGCCGACCCAGACGAATGGTGCAACTGCTTCAAGGTCGCCGCCGACGGCCCGCCCGGCCTGTGGCGGCTGGTGTTTCCGGCAGATCCGGAGGCGAAGGAAGAAGACCTGCTTGCCGACGACTTCGTCCAGAACCAAATGCAGAAATTCTTCAAGCGGGACGAGGACTACGACATCGTCCACCGCAACCTCTACAACGTTCACCAGCGCGTCGCGGCGACGTTTCGCAAGGGACGAATCCTGCTGGCCGGCGATTCTGCACACGTCAACAATTCGATCGGCGGCATGGGGCTTAACGGCGGCATACAGGACGCGATGAATTTATGCGACAAGCTGGGTGCCGTGATCGTCAACGGCGCGGACGACCGCCTGATGGATCTTTACGACAAGCAGCGCCGGGCCTACGCCGTCGACTTCGTTCAGGAGCAGACGATCGCCAACAAGAAACGGCTGGAAGCAACCGACCCAGAAGCCCGCGCCGCCAACCTTCAGAACCTGCGCGATACCGCCGCCGACCCGAACAGGGCCCGGAATTTCCTTTTGGGGTCGTCGATGATCGCCGCCATTCGGCGTAATGCAGAAATGACGCTCGAAGACGCCTAGGTTATCGCGCTAGACCGGGCGCCGTGCCTTGAGCGCAGCCGACAAGGTGCCGTCATCGAGATAATCAAGTTCGCCCCCGACTGGCACGCCGTGCGCTAGTCGCGTGATGCTAAGCCCAGCGCCCTTTTCGTCTGACAGGTCTTCCAGCCGGTCGGAGATGTAGTGCGCCGTCGTCTGGCCGTCGACCGTCGCCGACGTGGCCAAGATAACCTCCGTAACCTCGCCGGTCGCAACCCGTGTCAGCAGCGACGCAATGTTCAGGTCTTCTGGGCCGCGCCCGTCCAGCGCCGACAAGGTACCTCCAATCACATGATACGTGCCCTTGAACGACGCTGCCCGCTCCAGCGCCCACAAATCGGCGACGTCCTCGACGACGCAGACCTGGCCCCGGTCGCGGCGGTCGTCCGCGCACACGCCACAGGGATCAGCCGCATCCAAGTTACCGCAAATACCACAGATGGTGACCGACTGGGCCGCCTGCGCCATCGCCGACGCCAGCGGATCAAGTAGCGAATTCCGCCGCTTTATCAGGTGCAGCGCAGCGCGCCGCGCCGAGCGCGGACCTAGGCCCGGCAGTTTAGCCAGCATCTGAATCAGGCGTTCGATTTCGGGAGAGGACATGTTTTTTTGCGTTGCGCCTCTGCTCCGCTCCCCCAGTTAAAAAGGAAGCTTCATGCCGGGCGGCAAGTTCAGACCGCCCGTGACTTCGGCCATCTGTTCCTGCATGTGCTTTTCGGCCTTGGCCTTGGCATCGTTAAATGCCGCCATGATCAGATCTTCGACGACCTCCGCATCTTCGCTGTTGAACAGCGACGGGTCGATCTTGATACCGCGCATTTCGGTCTTGCCGTTGAGTGTAACGCGCACCATGCCGGCGCCGGATGCACCGGAAATTTCTACATCGGCCAGGCGATCCTGCATTTCCTGCATCTTCGCCTGCATTTCCTGCGCCTGCTTCATCAGGTTGCCGAGATTTTTCATATGTAGTCCTCCTCGGTGTCGTCTGGGTCGAAATGGTCCGGGTCGAAGCTATCGTCCTCGTAATCGTAGGAAAGATAGTCATCGGGTGCCGGCAGCAGGCCTTCGGGCGTTTCAGGGGTCGCGTCCCGGTCGGCGACACTGCGAACGTCGGCCACCTTCGCGCCGGGGAAAGCCTCAAGCGTTTTCTGAACAAGGGGATGGACGATGGCGGCTTCGCGCCGTTCGGCGGCGGCATCTTCGCGCTGCTGCTGAAGCGTCGCCGCGCCTTCCTCCCGGCTGGCTTCGATAAACCACGCCCGCCCCGTCCAGTCGTTGAGACACCGGCTGAGATGTTTGGCGAGATCCTTGGGCCCTTCGTCAGACACCCGCAGTGAAATCTTGCCAATCTCGTACTTCACCAGATGTACGTTATTTACCAGATAGGCGTGCAACAGCGGCTCGCCGTTTGCCGAGAACAAGGCGACCATGTCTTCGAATGTCGCCGGAATACCCGGCTGGCCTTCGAAACCGGTATCAACCGGCTCCCGCGACGGCTGAATCGCCAGCGCGGTGGGGCCGTCTGTCTGCGGCACGGGATCTACCTGCACTGGCTCAGACGGTGGCGGTGGCGCGGAGATGGCTTCTACCGAAGCTTCTGCAGCCTCAGCCGTCGCTGCCGGCTCGGGGGTGGGCTTCGGTGTTGGCGGCAAGGTCGCCGCCGCCTTTTCAGGTTCATTGGCCAACGAGGCGATCGCCTCCGCCGGGGTAGGCAGTTCCGCGGCGTAGGCTATTCGGACCAGAACCATCTCCGCCGCCTGGGTAGCGGAATGTGCGGTGCGGACTTCAGCCAAGCCCTTCAGCAGAATCTGCCATGTGCGGGCCAGTACAGACATCTGCAGGCGGGACGAAACATCGCGCCCGCGTGTCAGGTCGAGATCGGATGTCGGCGTCGCCTCGGCGGTGTCGGGGGCGGCCTTTAGCCGGGTCAGCCAGTGGGTCAGCTCGGCCAGATCCTGCAGTATGGTGCCAGGGTCGGCACCAGCGTGGTACATGGCATCGAAGTGCGCGAGCGCGGCGGCGATTTCCCCCTTCATCAGCTGTTCGAACAGGTCAAATACCTGCACCCGTTCGGCGACGCCCAGCATGTCGCGGACGATGTCCTCGCCGATTTCGGTTTCCGGACCGCTATGGGCAATCGCCTGGTCGAGGAGCGACAACCCGTCGCGCACCGAGCCGTCGGCGGCATGGGCGATCAGCCCGATGGCACCGCGCGTGATGTTGGCGCCTTCCTTTTCCGAAATTAAGGCGAAGTGATCAACTAGCACGTCGAATTTGACCCGCCTTAGATCGAAGCGCTGGCAGCGCGACAGCACGGTGACCGGCACGCGCCGGATTTCTGTGGTCGCGAAGATGAATTTCACGTGTTCGGGCGGCTCTTCTAGGGTCTTCAGCAACGCGTTAAACGCGTTGCGCGACAGCATGTGCACTTCGTCGATGATGTACACCTTGTAGCGCGCGGAAACCGGCCGGTAGAGCACACCGTCGATCAGCTCTCGGATATCCTCGACCCCTGTCCGGCTGGCGGCGTCCATTTCCATCACATCGACATGTCGGTCCTCGGAAATCGACACGCAATTTTCGCAAACGCCGCAGGGTTCGGCCGTGGCCTCGCCGTTGCCGTCGGTACCGCTGCAGTTCAACGCCTTCGCGATAATGCGCGCCGTGGTGGTTTTACCGACCCCGCGGACCCCCGTCAGAATGAACGCATGCGCCAGCCGCCCGGATGCAATGGCGTTCGACAGGGTCTGGATCATCGCTTCCTGGCCGATCAGTGACGTGAAGTCGCTGGGCCGGTATTTGCGCGCCAATACGCGGTAGGGCTGGGTATCCGGGCTGTCTGCCATCGTGGGCTAGCGCGTTTTACAGGACGGTTCCAGCGCTCTTCCCCTCCCGGCCACCCGCGGGATCGAGATTATGGGTGGCCGGGAGGGGAAGAGGACCGGCGCGAAACTGCGTAGGCAGATCATGATTACAGTTTTCTCCGATCTAGCGTTTACCGCCGGAACTCATACGGGTGCATGGCCTGCTAATAGGTTGCACAAAGCGGGTGGGAGACTGGTGAGGCGACCCGGAGAAATCTCGTTACGGCTGCTTCCTTCCGGACCTGACCGGGTTGGCGAGCAATCCGTCCGCCGCCAGCCTCCCGTATGCAGTATATCAGGTCCAGCGCGGGGACCAAACGGAGTCAGGGGTGGAATCACATTATTTTGTCGGCCCGCCGCAATTGCGCCGTCTGCGCCTGTATGCGAGTACTACGGCCATGAATGGCGACAATCACTATACCGACGAAATGCTCGACCGCGTCTCCCACTTGCGGACGGACGAATCATGGGTGAATTCACAGGTCCGCGCGCACCACACAGTGGTGATCCCGGTATGGCGGTCGCGTAACCTGGTCGCCAACCAGGCGGAACCGCGCGGGGTGATGCTGCCAACCGCCCGGGTACGCGACCTAATGGAGATTGCTAACGCGACGGTACTGTTAGGGCTACGCGATGATATTGCCCATTTCGCCGTCGATATATCGCATCTGGACGAGCATGAAGTCCGCGACCTCCACGACGACAGCGAATTCGTCGATCTCCGAACGGTCGGCGCGGTGATGGATCGGTCGGAAGCGTCAATCCTGGCTTATGCCAAGGGCATCATGCACTGGCATGCAAGGCACCTGTATTGCGGCGTGTGCGGCAGCCCGACAGAAATCCGCGATGCGGGCCACCTGCGCAAATGCCTGAACCGCGATTGCGGCGCGGTGCATTTCCCGCGTACCGATCCGGCGGTCATCATGCTGGTCGCCAAGGACGATCGGGCGCTGCTGGGGCGCAAGGCCGAATGGATGGAAGGTATGTATTCGACGCTTGCCGGTTTCGTCGAGCCGGGCGAAAGCCTCGAACAGGCGGTCTCGCGCGAGGTGTTCGAGGAATCGGGCGTGCGGATCGCCAATATCCGGTACCATTCGTCCCAGCCCTGGCCGTTTCCGGCGTCGCTGATGCTGGGCTTTTTCGCCGACGCCGTGACCGAAGACCTCGTGCGGAGCGAGGAAGAGCTGGAGGACCTACAATGGTTTACGCGCCAGGAACTTGCGGACGGCGGCGCCGGCATCGCCAAGCGGCCACGATCCGATTCCATCGCCCGGCGGCTGATCGACGAGTGGATCAGGATGGGTGGCTGACACCGTTGGCGTTGGCGCGGGCTCTTCTCCCGAACCGGCGGACTATCCTTTCCCGAAGCGGAACGGGTCGGCCGGATAGGTCCCCAGAACCTTTACCTCGTGGGTGTAGAAATCCAGCTCCTCGAAGGCGAGCTTGACGTTTCGGTCGCGTGGATCTCCCTCGACATCAGCGTAGAACTGCGTCGCGAAGAAGTCGCCGCCCACCATGTAACTCTCCAGCTTGGTCATGTTGACGCCGTTGGTCGCGAATCCGCCCAGCGCCTTGAACAACGCAGCAGGCACGTTACGAACCCGGAAAACAAAGCTAGTGACCACGACATTACCGTTGCGTTTTGGCCGGACCGGTTTTTTCGAAAGGATTATGAACCGGGTCGTGTTGTGTTCCGCGTCCTCGATATTGGCGCGTATGGATTTCAGGCCATAAACCTCTCCCGCCAGTTCGGACGCAATGGCCGCTTCGGTCTTGTCGGCGGCCGCAGCAATATCCGCTGCGGCACCGGCCGTATCCGCATGCACCACGGCTTCCAGGTTGTGTTTACGCAGAAAATTGCCGCACTGACCCAGCGCATGCACATGGCTGTGCACCCGATTAACTGATTTCAGCGTCGCGCCCGGTGGAGCCAGCAGATGATGGTTCACCCGCAGGAACCGCTCGCCGACGATATGGAGACCGGAGTCCGGCATGATCCGGTGAATGTCGGCAACCCGTCCGGCAACCGAATTTTCGATCGGGATCATCGCCAGCTTTGCCCGGCCGCTGCTTACCGCCTTGAACGTATCCTCGAAGGCCGCCGTGGGCATCGGGGCCATGTCGGGAAAATATCGTCGGCACGCCAAGTGCGAATACGCTCCGGGCTGACCCTGGAACGCGATGGTACGCGACGGCGCGGCGGATTTGGTTTTCGAACGGATGGCCATAACCTTGCTACCTTAAGTCAACGGTATTGCGATAGGGGGATTCAGCATGAACCGGACGCCAGCAATGCCCGCGCCCGGTCCAGATCGGCGGGAGTATCAACACCGAGCGGAACAGTGTCAACGAGCGCGACATCGATCCGCATGCCGGCTTCGAGGGCACGCAGCTGCTCCAGCCGTTCGAGGATTTCCAGCCGTCCCGGCGGCAACTTGACAAAACGGTCCAGCGCAGCTCGTCGAAAACCATATAGCCCAATGTGGTGATAATGCGGGCCGTCCGGCGTGTGCGGTACGGTGGCGCGACTGAAGTACAGCGCGCGGCCGATACGTGCTGTTTCGCCGGCGAGGGCAATCACGGCTTTGACTACGTTGGGATCGGTGCGCTCGCGTTCTTCCACGATCTGCACAGCCAGGGTCGTGATATCTACTTCCGGCGTGTCGAACGGATCCAGCACGGCGGCAATCACGGTGGGGTCGATTGTCGGCAAATCGCCCTGGACATTGACGACCGTGTCATACCTGCAGCCGGGGTCGAACCGCTCAAGCGCCTGATGCACCCGGTCCGATCCGCTGGGCAAATCGGGATCCGTCATCACGGCATCGCCTCCAGCCGCGGAAACGGCATCGGCGATCGTCTGATCCCCGGCAGCGACCAGCACTGGACCTACGCCAGCCTGGACCGCGCGGCGCCAGACGTGAACGATCATCGGTGCGCCGTCTATGTCAGCCAGTGGTTTGTCGGGAAATCGCGTGGCGGCGAGACGAGCCGGTATGACAATGACGGTGTTCTGGGGTGAAGGCATGGATGCTAGACGAGAATGCAACGGAAACAACAGGTCGGGTGCGACATTATACCCCTTGTACGCTGGCGGGAATGCCGTATTCGTATTTTCGACATTAGACAGACCGGTGCGCAGTGGTTAAATTTGGCTAGCCGGATCAATCGGTTGAAACCCTCTCATTCCATCGGAAACCCGACATGTCGTCATTCGAATTCAACAAGGTTATCGGCGCGGTTCTGCTTGCCGTTCTGACCATGGTCGTTATCGGCAAGCTCGGCGACAATCTCGTCGCGACCGGCGGCGGACACGACGATAGCCATGGTGCCGAGAAGACAGTGGTCGCCTCAAAAGCCACAAAACCGAAAACACCGGAGCCGCTGCAACCTATTCTCGGCATGCTTGCCTCCGCCGATATCGAAGCAGGCAAGAAGGCCTTTAAGAAATGTGGCGCTTGCCACAAGGTCGCGAAAGACGGCAAGAACGGTATCGGGCCTAACCTTTGGAACATCGTCGGCGCGGATCGCGGCGCGGTCGCCGGGTTCAGTTATTCGAGCGCGCTTAAGACCAAGGAGGGCGGCTGGACCTATGAAAGCTTGAATGCTTTCCTCGCCAAGCCGAAGAAATACATCCCCGGCACAAAGATGTCGTTCGCCGGGCTGAAGAAACTCAAGGACCGCGCCAACGTGGTCGCGTATTTGCGGAGCAATTCCGACACGCCTGCGCCGCTGCCCAGCCAGTCCGAGATCGACGCAGTGATGAAGGCCTTGGAAGAAGCAAAGGCCATGATGGAAAAAGCGGGTTCTCAGGTTGCGGAAAAAGCAGCCGCAGTCGCTAAGGAAGTCAAACCTGCCGTGTCGGCTCCCGCTCCAATGCAGGATATTGGCGCGATGCTTGCTTCTGCCGATGTTGGTAAGGGCAAACGGGTGTTCAACAAGTGCAAGTCCTGCCACACCGTCAATAACGGCGGTAAAAACGGCATCGGGCCGAATCTGTGGAATATCGTCAATCGCACCCCGGGCGAGGTCGGCGGCTACAAGTACTCTGGCGCCCTTGCTGGCATGACGGATAGGCCGTGGAACTACGAAAACCTCAACGCGTTCCTGCTGAAGCCCAAAAAATATGCCAAAGGCACCAAGATGTCATTCGCTGGGCTGAAGAAGGACAGCGATCGGGCGAACGTGATCGCCTACTTGCGCAGCCTGAGCGATAATCCGGCGCCTCTGAAATAGGCTTCAACACGATTCTACCGCGTGTAAGTGTATTCAGACACCGAGGTAATCCTACAGATATTTGCTGATTTTAGACCATCGCACTATGAGGGTAAGCTCTCACCTGTCGTTTTTAGCGGTCGTACACACAGGGAAGGTGACAATTGCAGAAGATCCCTCGCATGTTGAAAATCGGCTGGCAGGTAAACCTCCTAAATTCAGGGGAAATGGGTGCATGGACGGCGGTCTTCCCTCGAAAGCTACGCTGAACATCGCAGACTGTTCGTTCGGCGACACAGACAGCATGGTCATCTCAGTCGGTGCGAACGCATCCTAAGATCACGGCGTTGCCACCGGCCGTCGAAATGGGCCTGCCGTTCTGCCGAGCCTCGATCGATCTGAAAAAACCATGGCCAATGTCGGCCGCTTCTTCAATAGGAAGGGCGAAGAGATTCTCTATCGCAGCATCCTGCCGCCGCTATCTAAAAACTTCACGACCGCCGACCGCATCGTCCTCACCTTCAGCCACGATCGTTCACTAAGCCTCGCCCCGCATCGGAACGCGGAGCATAAATACAGCCCGATCCCTTCCAAACACAGCCGATTTGCGACAGACTGCGCCCATGTCCACCGAGGCTCCTTCAGACCTTATCGAATTGGCGAATCGCCTGGCAGATGCCGGCGGAGATGTAATTCGTCCCTATTTCCGACAGCCCATCGCGATCGATACGAAGGCTGATGCCTCCCCCGTAACCATCGCCGACCGCGAAGCCGAACAGGCCATCCGCGCGGTACTGGCCGCTGCCCGCCCCGATGACGGAATCATAGGCGAGGAATTCGGGAGCGAGAAAACCGGCGCAGAGTACGTTTGGGTAATCGACCCCATCGACGGCACCAAATCTTTCATAACGGGCCGACCGATCTTCGGCACGCTGATCGCCCTCGTTTGCAACGGCGCGCCCATTCTAGGCGTCATCGATCAACCGATCGGCGGCGAGCGCTGGATCGGTCTCCGCGGCCACGGTGCCACGTTGAACGGCAATCCTATCCGCGTCCGCGAATGTCCTACGCTGGCGGACGCCACCATCGGCACAACCGCCCCCGACCTGTTCGATCTCACCGGAGCGAAAACCTGGAAGCAGACGGCGGCGGCGGCCCGGCACGTGGTCTATGGTGGCGATTGCTATACCTACGCGCAGATCGCCACCGGTCTCGTTGACGCCGTCGTAGAGGCGGGTCTGCAAACATACGATTTCGCGGCGCTGGCGCCCGTGGTCGAGGAAGCCGGCGGCGTTGTCACGGACTGGCAGGGGAACCCGCTGACACTGGCTTCCGACGGCACTATCGTCGCCTGCGGAGATGCGCGCCTTCACGCGGAATTGCTGGATCTGCTGCATTAACTTTTTGTTAGGGTCTTGCCCCTACCAGCAAGGCATCCAATCTAACGCCAGTAAGAATCAGGGAACAGACCGTCATGAGACTGATCGCCATCGTGCTGACCGCCGCCCTGCTGGCCGCCCCCGCATTCGCACAGGACAGAAAACCGGGCGCCACCGTCAGCCACGGCCTGACGCTGCTGGAAGACCTTAAATACCCGGCGGATTTCAAGCGGCTGGATTACGTCAACCCGGACGCGCCCAAGGGAGGTACGCTGCGACGCTACAGCATCGGCACGTTCGATACGTTCAATCCCTACATCATCAAGGGAAATCCGTCGGGCGCATCCTCGATGGTCTATCAGACCCTGATGGACAGCCCGATGGACGAGATTTCCGCGGGTTACGGCCAGATCGCCGATAGCGTCGAGGTAGCGGACGATCTTTCCTACGCCACCTTCAATCTGCGCGCCGACGCACGCTTCCAGGACGGCACCCCGGTGACGGCCGATGACGTGATCTGGACGTTCAATTCCCTGAAAAAGGACGGCCGTCCTTTCTATCGCTTTTATTACAAGAATATCGCCCGCGCCGTAAAACAGGGACCGCACAGGGTCAGGTTCGAATTCACCGGCCCACCCAACCGCGAACTGCCGCACATCACCGGCCAACTCCCGGTGATGTCCAAGAAATGGTGGTCGACGCGCGATTTTTCGAAAACCACGCTGGAGCCGCCGATGGGTAGCGGACCATACCGGGTCGTCAAGTTTGAACCCGGGCGGTTCGCCGAATTAGAACGCGTTAGGGATTGGTGGGGGGCAAACGTGCCTCTCAACGTAGGGCGTTACAATTACGACCGCATCCGGATCGATTATTACCGCGACCAGACCGTCGCGCTGGAGGCTTTCAAAGCTGGTCGCTACGACATTAGACGCGAAAACACCTCGCTCACTTGGGCAACCGGGTATGAATTCCCGGCCCGCAAGAATGGGCACGTAAAACTGGAAGAGGTTGGACATGCGCGGCCCACGGGAATGCAGGCGTTCGTCTTCAATACCCGACGCCCAATGTTTCAGGACGCTGAGTTGCGCCGTGCAATCGCTTATGCGTTCGATTTCGAGTGGTCCAACAAGAACCTTTTCTACGGGCAGTATGCGCGAACAATTAGCTTCTTCTCCAACTCCGAACTGGCAGCGACCAAGCTTCCGACGAGGGAGGAGCTCACCCTGCTCGAACCGTGGCGCGGCAAAATTCCGGATCAGGTCTTTACCGCGATATACGCGCCGCCGGCATCCGACGGAACGGGTAACATTCGCCGCAACCTGCGCACAGGCCTGAAAATTTTGAAGGCGGCGGGATACAAGATCGAAAAGAACAAGGCAATTTCGCCAAAAACCAACAAGCCGGTGGTATTCGAAATCCTGCTCGTCAGCCCGGCATTCGAACGCATCGCGGCACCTTTCGTTAAAAATCTGAAACGCCTAGGCATCACGGCAAACGTCCGCACGGTAGACCAGTCACAGTACATCAACCGGGTACGCGGCTTCGAGTTCGACATGATCATAAGCAGCTTCGGCCAATCGGAATCTCCCGGCAACGAACAACGCGATTACTGGAGCTCAGCTGCCGCAGATCGCCCCGGTAGCCGAAACTTGATCGGCATCAAGAACCCGGCAGTCGACGCGCTGATCGAAAAAATCGTCGACGCAAAGGACCGGAAATCGCTGGTCGACGCGACCCGCGCACTAGACCGGGTGCTACTGTGGGGTCACTACGTCGTGCCGCAATGGCACGTGCGCGTCGATCGCCTGGCATACTGGAACAGATTCGGCATTCCGGAACACGCAAAATACGGCGCTGATTCGATGAGCTGGTGGATCGATCCGGCCAAGGACGCGGCGCTGAAGCAGAGCAGGAAAAAGCGTTAACGCCCGCACGGTCCGGCAGCGTAAGATGACCGCGCAATGAATCGGCTAATTTCGGGTATCGCCGCAGCCTTGCTGCTGACGGCACCGGCCATCGCCGCGGACCCCGAACCGCGGCACGGGCTCAGCGTATTCGGTGATCTGAAATACGCCGCCGGCTTCATGCATTTTGACTACGTCAACCCGGACGCGCCCAAGGGCGGTGCAATAAAAATCCCGGGACTGGACACCTTTGAGACCCTTCACCCGTTTATCCTTAAGGGCCGTAAGGAGCTTCTGGCTGAACCGCTGCTGTTCGATACGCTGATGGCGCGCTCGACGGACGAACCGGATTCCTATTACGGGCTGGTGGCAAAAACGGTCGAAGTGCCGGACGACAAAAGCTGGGTGGCGTTTAACATAAATCCGCAGGCGAAGTTTCACGATGGCATGCGCATCACCGCCGCCGACGTTGTATTCACCTTCAATACGCTAAAAAAAGACGGCCACCCTCGCTACCGCGTCAATTTCCGCGATGTCGACCGAGCCGAAGCGACATCGCCGTCGCGCGTGAAGTTCTATTTCAAACCAGGCACTCATCGCGACCTGCCAACCCGGCTCGCCGCATTGCCTGTTCTGTCGAAGACCTACTACGACAAGGTCGACTTCAAAAAAACGTCGTTCGAACCGGCGCTGGCAAGCGGGCCCTACAAGGTCGGCAAATTCGAGCCCGGCCGGTCAATCACCTATCAGCGCGCTGAAAATTACTGGGCGAAAGACCTGCCGGTAAACCGGGGCCGGTTCAATTTCGACCGAGTGACCGTCGAGTATTACCGCGACCGGGAAGTAGCGTTTCAGGCCTTCTTTTCCAACCAATACGATTACCGGGAAGAGTTCACGTCCCGCCAGTGGGCGACGCAATACGACAAGCCGCCGGTCAATAACGGGCTGATAGTCCGCGAAACCCTGCCGGATGAAACACCGTCGGGCGTGCAGGCGTTTATCCTCAATCTGCGGCGTGAAAAATTCCGGGACATTCGCCTGCGGGTGGCGATGGACTTGGCCTTCGACTACGAATGGACTAACCGGACGCTGTTCTACGGCCTATACGAGCGCACAAATTCGATGTTCGAAAATTCCAACCTCGCGGCCAAGGAACCGCCGAGCAAAGAGGAACTGGCGCTGTTGGAACCGTTCCGCGGAAAGATCCCGGACGAGGTTTTCAAGGCACCGTTCGCGGCGCCGGCGACGGACGGGTCGGGCCGCATCCGTGGCAATCTGCGCAAGGCCAACCGGTTACTGAAACAGGCAGGCTACGCTATCAAAAACGGCGCCCTGACCGGGAAGAACGGAAAACCATTGACGATTGAATTCCTGCTGTTCGAGTCCAGCTTCAAACGGATTCTCAATCCCTATATCCAGAATCTGAAACGCCTCGGCATACAGGCCACTATCCGCATCGTCGACGTAGCGAACTTTAAACGCCGGCAGGACAGTTTCGATTTCGACATCGTCATCCGTCGGATCGCCCAGCCGCTGACCCCTGGGCTGGAACAACGAAATTATTTCAGTTCGGAACTTGCCGGAGTGCCGGGTTCCTTCAACATCGGCGGCGTAAAGGATCCCGCCGTCGACGCACTGATCGAGAAGGTCGTGACCGCGAAATCCCGCGACGACCTGATCGTCGCCACCCGCGCGCTGGATCGGGTTTTGATGTGGAACCGCTATGTCGTCACCCAGTGGTACAAGGGCGTGCACAACGTCGCCTACTGGAACAAGTTCAACCGCCCCTCCAAGTCGCCGAAATTCGACCCCGGCGTGATCGACACCTGGTGGTACGACGAGAAGAAGGCCGAGATGATCGAAAACGGGATCGCTCCGCCCCCGCCGCCCGGCGCGCTGCCACCCCCCGGCCAGAACTGACCGGGAGCCACACCGACCCATGCTCGCTTACATCGTTCGCCGACTCCTGCTGATTGTCCCGACACTGCTGGGCATCATGGTGATCAACTTCGCCATCGTACAGCTCGCACCTGGCGGGCCGATCGAACAGATCATCGCCGAAATTTCGGGGACCGACGCCGGCACCACAGGCCGCATCAGCGGCGGCGGGTCGGAAGTATCGGGCGGGGCGTCGCAGGCGGCGGGCGGTGCCAACACCGCCGACAGCGGCTATCGTGGAGCGCAGGGCCTTGATCCGGACTTTATCAAGGAGCTTGAAAAACAGTTCGGGTTCGACAAGCCAATGCACGAACGATTTTTCGACATGATCGCTAACTTTATCGTGTTCGATTTCGGCACTAGCTTTTTCCGCGACGAAACGGTTATCGACCTGGTGCTGGAAAAAATGCCGGTATCCATCTCGCTCGGGCTGTGGACTACACTGATCATATACCTTGTGTGTATCCCGCTTGGCATCCGCAAGGCGTTGAAGGACGGCACCCGGTTCGATGTCTGGACCACAACGCTGCTCACCATCGGGTTCGCAATCCCATCCTTCGTGCTTGCGATCCTGTTGATCGTCCTGTTCTCGGGCGGCAGTTTCCTCGACATCTTCCCCCTGCGCGGTCTGGTCTCGGAGGATTTCGACGAATTGTCGCTGGGCGGCCAGATTCTCGACTATCTGTGGCACCTGGTTCTGCCGGTAACGGCACTGGTGCTGGGCGGATTTTTGTCGCTGACGATGCTGACCAAGAATTCCTACCTTGACCAAATCAATATGCTCTACGTCCAGACGGCGCGGGCCAAGGGGTTGAGCGAAAAGCGCGTGATGTACGGCCACGTATTCCGTAACGCCATGCTGATCGTCATCGCTGGCTTCCCCAGCGCGTTCGTCGGCATCCTGTTCACCGGGGCGATGCTGATCGAGATCATCTTCTCGCTCGACGGACTCGGCCTGTTGGGTTTCGAGGCGGCGATCAAGCGCGATTACCCGATCATGTTCGCGACTGTTTATTTCTTCACCCTGTTAGGGCTGGTGATGAACCTGGTCGGCGATCTGATGTACACGATCATCGACCCGCGCATCGATTTCGAGGGCCGCCATGTCTGAGGCTAATCAGATCG
>MDTD01057649.1_pt1 | contig 20536 bp, 24 predicted proteins | sample 811221 | NCBI WGS metagenome assembly MDTD01 (sample SAMN05326646, study PRJNA326480) | marine metagenome | isolation source: seawater | place: Pacific Ocean: South West | collected 2011
CAACCCCGAAAAAGACACAACTTTAGCAATTCTTCTAGAGGCAAAAAGAAGAGGGCTTATTACTTTTTACGCTGAAGCGGGCGATCTAAGCTTAATTAATGGCAAAGTCAAAGCATACGCTAGGAGAATAGATGTATTCGATGACCAGCTTAAATGGCATCAGTATCTAGAAGACCGACCAACAGTACCGATAGATCTAAGTGAATTTGATTTTGTGATTATGAGGAAAGACCCGCCAGTAGATCAAAATTATATATATCTTACATATTTACTTGAGTTTGCCAATAACACCCAGACTAAAGTATTTAATAATCCTTCAAGTATTTTAGAAACAAATGAAAAAATCGCGACGAATTGGTTTCCGCAACTCGTACCAAACACTTTGGTTTCTAATAGTAAAAATGAACTTATGGATTTTCTGAATAATCAAAAAGATATAATAGTAAAGCCGTTAAATCAAATGGGAGGAAGATCTATCTTCAGAGTGACCAATAAAGACAGTAATGCAAATGTTATTTTTGAAACGATGACGAACAACAGCTCTGACTTCTGTATTGCGCAAAGATTTATTCCAGAAATCTCCCAAGGTGACAAAAGAATTTTATTAATTGACGGAGAGCCTTTCCCGTACGCACTCGCTCGTTTTCCAAAAGAAAATGAAAATAGAGGCAACCTTGCTGCAGGCGGTAAAGCTAAAGTAATTAAATTAAACGATAGAGACAGAGAAATCTGCAGTATTATTAAAGATAAAATTAATAAACTAGAACTTGTTTTTGTAGGGCTCGATGTAATTGGTTCGTTCCTGACGGAAATAAACGTTACAAGTCCAACATGTGTTCGAGAACTAGAGCGCTCAACCAAAAAAAATATTTGTGGAGCAATAATTGAATCTATGCTGGCTAAAATTTAAACAACAATGGTCTGAGTTCATATGAATAACTTCGCAGCCTCAAGAGATAAATTTATATTTTTTTTATTCTTATCATTACTTTTACATTTCATTCTTTTTTCTTTTTACTTTGTCTCAAATAATAAGTCGGATACTCCACCATTTGAGGTCGTAGAATTATCTCAAAATGATAATAATGATATGCCGAATAATATCGAAAATAAATTAAGAAAAGAAAATGAAAATCTGAAAAACCTTATAGAAAAATATCCAATAGAAGCAAAAGATTTCGAGCCAAATAAAGGTGTTATCACTTTTACAACGAAGAATATTATTCTGAGTAATATAAGCGAAATCCAAAGTCCTAACCTACCACGCAGACATACAGTATCTGCTGAAACCAAAGACCCAATTTATGCTGAATATGTTGAGGAATGGAGGCGAAGAGTCGAAATCATTGGTAATTTATATTACCCCCAAGACTTGGCCCTAAAGAATATTTCAGGCGATCTACTATTAGATGCCGCAATTGATAGGGATGGCAAAATAAAAGGAATTAAAATTTTAAGAACCTCCGGAAGTTCTCTTCTTGATAATGCTGCGATTAACATTGTAAAACTTGCGTCTCCTTTTAGTCCACTTCCTAAGAAAATCACTGATGAAACTGATATATTGCATATAACTAGGACGTGGAAATTTTCAAATAAAAAATGAAGCAGGTATTCACAAAATCAATTTTTTTGCAACTGAAGCGACCATTACACAAGAAGGGTTAATTATAATCCTTTATCGATTTTTATTGTAAGCTACGAGATTAGATAACTGTATTTTCAAACAGATAAAAAATTATGATAAAAGAAGAAATAATAATAGGCTTTGATTACGGATCAAAAAAGATAGGGGTTGCGGTTGGGAATTTGTTTACTAAAATAACAACTCCTCTCTTTAATTTGACACAAACAAAGCAACGCTCTATTTATTTACAGATTGATAAAATTGTTGACGAGTGGAAGCCATTTATGTTTATCGTAGGATTACCCGAATTAAAAGATGGAAATAATCATCCTTTGAAAGGTCTAATTGAACAATTTAAGAATAAACTAGAAGACCGATACAATAAACCAGTTATTCTGATCAACGAAAAACTATCTAGCCATGAAGCTTATAAAATAAGAAATTTATATGATAAAAATAAACCACTTGATGCAATCGCCGCAAGTATAATAATTAAAACATGGCTCCTTGAGTCAACTTAGAGCGCTAACCATTATGGAAATAACAAACTTAAATGTGAATGAATTGATCGACACAATGGGTCATGAATTAATAAAGAAGCAAAATCAAAATCAACGGAAACGTTCTAAAGTCATTGGAATAAAAACAGGGGGTGTTTGGATAGCAGATATAATCTGCAAAATGCTGGGCATATCGGAAGGACCAGGTCAATTAAATATTGCTTACTACAGGGACGATTTTGATACAATTGGACTCCATCCAAAAGTTGAGCCCTCCAGACTTAACTTTGAAATCAACAACCAACATATTATTTTAGTGGATGATGTAATCTTTACTGGGCGAACAATTAGAGCTGCAATGAATGAAATTTTTGATTTTGGAAGGCCACAAAGTATTACGTTAATGTGTCTCATCGATCGTGACAAAAGAGAATTGCCTATTAACCCAGACATACTTGGATTAAAAGTATTTATACCAAATGAAAAAGATATTAAATTGACCGGGCCATCTCCTCTTAAACTTGAGTTATTTGACTCTAAACGTTAATATATCCGCCCAGTAAGGTAAATATGATGCTAATCAATAGCTCTTCAATATGACAGCCGGGGAAATAAAGCATTTTCTTTCAATTAATAGCCTTAGCATTGGCACAATCAACTCTATTTTAGACCGAGCGGAAAGTTTTTTTCCAATTGGAAGTAAATCTGTAAAGAAGACTCCTATTCTTAGAGGGAAAACAATTGCAAATCTTTTTTTTGAACCAAGCACTCGAACAAAAACTACGTTCGAACTAGCGGCAACTAGGCTATCTGCAGATGTTTTAAATATAAATATAGAATCAAGTGCTACCAAAAAAGGAGAAAGTTTATCTGATACACTCAAAACACTAGCCTCTCTTAGAACAGATATTTTCGTCGTGAGACATAATCAATCTGGTGCATCCGCCTTCATTGCTAATTTAATGGGAGAACAGGTTAGCGTGATTAATGCTGGAGACGGTCGTCACGAACATCCGACTCAAGCTTTGCTCGATTTGTTTACTATAAAGAGAAATAAAGGCAGTTTTTCAAAACTCAAAATTGCCATTGTTGGAGACATTTTGCATTCAAGAGTAGCCCGATCTGAAATTTTCGCTTTACAAAGAGTTGGCGTTAAAGATATACGCGTAGTGGGTCCAAGAACCTTAATTCCATACAATATTGAATGCATGGGGGTAAAGCCTTTCTATAATCTTGAACAAGGGATAAAGGATTCCGATGTCATCATCACATTACGACTCCAAAAAGAACGGATGAAATCAGCGCTACTTCCAAGTGCTTCAGAGTATTTTGAAACTTTTGGTTTAACAGAGGCAAAACTTTCTTGCGCAAATTCGGGCGTCATAGTTATGCATCCAGGCCCTATAAATAGAGGTGTTGAAATAGATTCAGCAGTAGCTGACGGAGCCAACTCTAGAATTTTAGAACAAGCTGGTAATGGAATTGCCATAAGAATGGCTATAATGGCCATGCTGAGTGGAGAACGCGCATAGATGAAAATAGAAATTATTAATGGGCAACTAATCGATCCAAAGAGCAAAATTGAAAAAAAAGAGAACGTATACCTTGAAGACGGCCTAATATTAGCGATTGGTCGAAAGCCTAAAAAATTCGAACCTGAAGTTTCTATCAATGCAGAGAATCAAATAGTGTGTCCTGGATTCATTGAGCTCAGCGCTGAATTAAACCCCAAAAAAGACAGGTTTGAAATAAACCTACAACAGGAAATGTCTGCAGGAGCTAAAGGTGGATTTACATCGATATGCTTAACTCCCTCCGAAAACAGGCCTCTTGATACGGTTGAATCAATAAATCAAATAAATCAACTCTCTAAAAAGTTTATTGGCCCAAGAATATTCTGTATCGGGGGACTTACCGTCGATTTAAAGGGAGAACAACTGACAGAAATGTACAACCTAAAAAAAGCAGGTTGTCTAGGCGTCTCGAATGGTGACTTTTCTATAGCAAACACATCAGTATTGCGAAGCGCCTTACTTTATGCAAACTCCTTTGACTTAAAAGTTTTTTTAAATTCCCAGGATAAATGGCTAAGTGAAGGCTCTGTGGTTAAAGAAGGCATAAGTAGTATAGAAAAAGGTCTCCCCTCTAGCCCTGAATCAAGCGAGCTAATTGAGCTTTATAGGAATATAGTCCTTATTAGAGAAACTGGCGCCAAAGCACATTTAAAATCCATCACGAGCGCAAAATCTATAAAAGAGCTCAGCAAACAAAAAAAATTTATGACTTTTGATGTCAGTATATTCCACAGCCTCATAGCAGAAAATGAAATCGACTGGTTAAATACTGCATATAATATTGAACCACCTTTAGCCACTGTAAAAGATAGAGATTATCTCCTAAACGCTGTTAATAAAAATTTAATTTCTTCCTTAACTAGCTTGCACAGACCAAGAAGTACCTGTGCTAAAGAAGGAGCGTTTGAGGGGAGTGTCGCTGGAGCAACATCATTCGAAACATTTTTACCTATGTTACTTAACGCTAAAAAAAACTCAGGGATATCATATATGGAGGCAATCGATTATATAACCAACAAACCAGCTCAAATTTTAGGCCTAGAAGATGGGTGCTTATTTAAAAACGGTCCTGCAAATATTTGTATATTTGATCCAAATTATAAATGGACGGCATCTAGTAAATCATTTAAAAGTTCGGGAATAAACTCTCCTTATTTAGATCATGAAATGACAGGAAAAGTAACGACGACTATCGCAGATGGTAAAATAATTTTTTGCGACCAAACCTATGGCCACAAATCCAAACATAACAAATGAAAAATAATTCGACGCAAGTATTCTCTAATCAGTCAAAAAAAAATCCAAAATTGTTATATTGTTTAAAAAAAAATTGTCAAAATAACTTCGTACCGTTTATCGATAAGTCAACCTTTCAAGTATACAAACATATTAAAGAATTCAAGGATCAAGGGGTTCCCGTAATCTTGGACAATGGTTGTGGAACTGGTTTGAGTTCTTTGTGGCTTGCACTTCAAAATCCGAATACCGTTGTCTTTGGAATTGATCGCGCAAAGAATTTTATCAGCACAAACAAATGTAAAAATGTCATATTTGCCCAAGTTGAAATAAGTCAATTGTGGAGATTATTATGGAAGAATAAAATACCTATTTTTAAAGCATTTTTACTTTATCCAAATCCGTGGCCCAAATCAAAACATCTAACGAGAAGATGGCATGCTCATCCAGCGTTTAAATATCTTACTTACATTACCAATTCATTAGAATTAAGAACAAACTGGGAAGTATATGCTCTTGAAGCACAGGCTTCTCTTGAATTTATGACAGATAATAGAACTATCTTATCAAAATTTAAACCAAGTTATTCAATCTCATTACATGAAGACAAATACATGAAGTCGGGCCACAATTTATTCAAATTATTGTCCTCAAAGGTTTTTCTAAATTAGGTTAACAATTGTTTAAATCTGAGACAAGCACGTCCTTTTCCATAGTTATGTGGTATCCCCTCTTCGGTAAATCAGAGGCCCGAAGGCAAACAATCAATGTATTTCTTGAAACCCATCGTAAGGAAATATTTTGCTTATTAAAAGGAACACCGTCATTCTCTAAGCGGGTCTCAAATACATTAAAATTTTCAGAACTTAAGTTGTTTTGAATAGTGGCGTATATATAGAAAGGTCGTCTGCAAAATTCGCAGCCTAATATTTTTTTTGGCTCTGATACATCTATTCTAACAGTAAATTTATTGTCCGGAGAATTCTTTTCCGTAAAAGGTAGTTGAGGCCCCGGTCCACAACCACTTGACATAGTGCTAATAAACAGAATAAAAACCGCCTTGGCTAATTCTAATCTAAAGTTAGTCATTCGATTCCGCTTTTAAACTCAATCTCTAAAAAAGAGGTCTTACTATTAGTAAGATTTTGGACATTATGTTCAACGCCTGCCTTTCTGCTGTAAGAGTTACCTTGAAAAATATCAAATTTCATACTTGAACCGTCTGGGTTCGTAATTGTCAATTGACCTGATATAGTTGGTACGACGATATAGTCAAAATCGTGGATATGCCAACCTGTCTCTGAATAAGGAGCAAAATCCCATCTCGTAACTCTCACAACATCAGTCTCAAGCTGCTTTGAAGAAACCGCAGGAGAGACCTTATCATTCATAGTATAATTTTTCTTATCCAAAATTAATTTTACTTTCTAAATCATTCCTAGAATCAGCGTTATCTAATGCTGTATCTAACCCGATTAAATTTTCTGTATAAAGTCTAAACAATGAGGAGTCAAAGGTTTGCATCCCAGCTTGTGCGCTTCCTTCCATTGCTGCTTTTATTTCTGTTAGTTGCCCCGATAAAATCAATTCCCTAATATGAGGGGTCATCATTAATATTTCCATTGCAGCCACACGAGTCTCATTAACTCCCATAACAAGTCTTTGTGAAATGATGCCTTGGAGGTTAAGCGATAAATCCATTAAAACTTGGTCTCGATTTTCACGGGCAAAAAGATTTACGATACGATCGAGAGCTTGGTTTGCGTTATTTGAATGCAAAGTTGACACAACTAAGTGGCCCGTGTTGCACAACTCTAGAACTGCTTCCATAGTTACAAGGTCCCTAATTTCACCAATCATAATAACGTCAGGAGACTCTCTCATCGCGGCTCTTAACGCTGCAGCATAAGTCAAACTATCAATCCCGATTTCTCTCTGATTAACGAGACATGATTCGTCTTCATGAACAAATTCAATTGGATCTTCGATAGTAAGAATATGCCCCATCGAGTTGCTATTTCTATGACGAATCATTGCCGCTAAAGTTGTTGATTTCCCTGAGCCTGTGCCTCCCACCATTAAAATCAATCCTCTTTTTTTCATAATCAATTCACTTAATATCGGCGGACTTTTTAAAACTTCCAAACTAAGAATATCCTTAGGTACTCTCCTTAAAACCAAGGCTATATTGCCACTTTGTCGAAAAACATTGACTCTGAATCGTGAATCTAAATCCTCTTTATCAATTGAAAAATCCAATTCTAATTCTTTGCGGAATTTTTCCCAGCCATTATTCGTCATCACTTCTTTTGCCATTGACTCTAATAGTTCAGACGACAAAAGGTCATCACCTACTTCTTCCAACTTTCCTTCAACTTTAATTCGCGCCTTGGAACCTGCACTCAGAAAAAGATCCGATCCTTTTAGCTCTATGATTTTGTTCAGATAATCTTGTATTTGCATTTTAATTTTATCCAAATTGCTAGGTGTCTTCTTTATCTTTTAGGGCAAGACCACCCAAATCAGCCATTAGATCTTTATCTTCTGACAACTTGCTCTCTAACTTAATCCTTAGCCTTAGCTCATTTTGAGAATCGGCATTTTTTATAGCTTCATCATAATTTATTTTGCCTTCCTCATATAACTCAAAGAGAGCCTGATCAAACGTTTTCATGCCTAAATCGTTTGATTTAGCCATGATCTCTTTTAAACCGTGGACTTCCCCTTTCATAATCAAGTCTGAAACAAGGGGGCTATTAAGTAATATTTCAATAGCAGCTACTCGGCCCTTTCCATCAGGCTTTCTTAATAATCTTTGGGATACAACGGATTTAAGATTAAGGGATAAGTCTTGGAGAAGTTGACTCTTTCGTTCTTCTGGAAAAAAATTTATAATCCTATCTAAAGCTTGGTTAGCACTGTTAGCGTGAAGAGTAGCCACTGCAAGATGGCCTGTTTCAGCAAAAGCAACCGCGAACTCCATAGTTTCTTTATCCCTGATTTCACCAAGTAATATCACATCAGGGGCCTGCCTCAAGGTGTTTTTTAAAGCAATATCCCAGTCGTCAGTATCAACTCCTACTTCTCTTTGCATGACTATACAACCTTTATGAGGATGAACATACTCAATGGGATCCTCGATCGTAATAATATGTCCTTTAGAGTTAGCGTTCCTATGATCGATCATAGCAGCAAGCGATGTTGATTTGCCCGAGCCTGTGCCTCCCACCATTATCACCAGACCACGCTTAGTCATAATCACATCCTTCATAACGTTGGGCAAGCCAAGCTTTTCTATATTTGGCACCTCGGTCTCTATAGCTCGCACTACAAGCCCCGCAGCGCCTTGTTGGATAAAAGCATTAACCCTAAATCTTCCTATGCCAGCCGGAGAAATTGCGAAATTGCACTCTTTGGTTGCCTCAAACTCTTTTACTTGACGGTCGTTCATAATGGCATAGCACATCGCTTTGGCAGATTCTAGGTCGAGCGCGTTGTCTTTAACAGGTGTGATTAAGCCATCAATTTTCATAGCCGGAGGATAGTTAAACGTTATAAACATATCGGAGCTTTTTTTTTCAACCATTAATTTAAAAAGCTCTCGCATCTCTTTGATGGCATTATCTCGATCCATTTCGCACTCCTTATCCCCTTAAAAATCGTCTTTATTAGCAGCCTTAGACCTTGCGTCATTTTTTGTAATCAAATTTCTATCTAGCAGAAGCTTGAGATTTTGATCGAGTGTTTGCATTCCAAACTGCTGTCCCGTCTGTATAGCTGAATACATCTGGGCTAATTTATTTTCTCTTATTAGGTTCCTTATTGCTGGAGTCCCTATCATAATTTCATGTGCCGCCACCCTGCCTCCCCCGACTTTTTTACACAGGACCTGGGATATTACGGCCCTTAATGACTCAGAAAGCATCGCCCGAACCATATCCTTTTCTTCAGCAGGAAACACGTCGACTATTCTATCAATCGTTTTGGCGGCGGAACTTGTATGCAGAGTACCAAATACCAAATGTCCTGTTTCTGCTGCCGATAAGGCCAATCTAATCGTCTCCAAATCTCGCATTTCACCTACCAAAATAACATCTGGATCTTCTCGAAGAGCCGAACGAAGAGATTCTTCAAATCCAAGTGTATCTCTATGAACCTCACGTTGAGTAATCAAACACTTTTTGCTTTGGTGCACAAATTCTATAGGATCCTCAATAGTCAAAATATGACCATACTCAGTTTCGTTTTTGTGATCTATCATGGCCGCTAATGTTGTAGATTTACCAGAACCCGTTGGCCCAGTTACCAGAACAACACCTCTTGGATAATCCGCAATAGATTTAAATATTTCTGGGGCATTGATTTGTTCGAGACTGAGTATTGTCGAAGGGATAGTTCTAAATACAGCTCCTGCTCCTCTATTTTGATTCAAAGCATTGACTCTAAATCGGGCCAACCCCGGTATTTCAAATGAAAAATCGCACTCGAGAAGTTCTTCGAATTCTTTTTGTTGCTTGTCGTTCATTATGTCGTAAATTAAATCTCTTACCTTTGTATTGTCCATAGGTGGCACATCAATTTTTCTCATATCTCCATCAACACGGATCATTGGTGGCATCCCCGCAGACAAATGCATGTCAGAAGCTCCGTTTTTTACCCCAAATGCTAGCAACTCTCCAATATCCATTTAATTAGACTCCTCAAAGTTTTTTGGCAATATACTTGTGCCCTCTAAATTGACATAATAGCCTTATCGAGTATTGAACGACAAGTTATAAAATTAATAAGAGAATAATAATCAATTTATGGACAATGATCTTCAAGATCGTATTGAACGATTACAGGTCAAAGTTGACCGAGCCGCAAAAAAAGCTAATAGAAATCCAGATGAAATAAAAATACTGGCAATTTCTAAAGGTCAAGATTCTAACCGAATAAAAAGTTTATTTGAACTTGGTCAAATACGATTTGGCGAAAATTATTTGCAAGAAGCCATAATAAAACAAAAACAACTAAAAAATCTGAATATAGAATGGCATTTTGTTGGATCAATTCAATCTAATAAGACTAGAGAAATAGCAAAAAATTTTAACTATGTTCATAGTGTCGATAGAATAAAAATAGCTGCGAGACTAAACGCACATCGAGAAGGGCAAAAGGTGGCCCTCAACGTCTTGGTACAAATACGCGACAGTGAAAGTAAAAAAAATGGAGTACCATTAGACAAAAGTTGCAGATTTTTTCAAGCATTTAAAGAATTTAATAATCTACGCCTAAGAGGTCTAATGTATTTTCCAGATGCTGGCAAAACTGATCAGCAATCAATCTATGATTACCAAAAAGTAGCAGATCTGTTAACAGAAATTGAAAGCGGTGATACTCTATCTATGGGAACATCTGACGATTACCCTCTTGCCATTCAGTCAGGGGCTACAATGATTAGAATAGGCACAGAGTTGTTTGGATCCCGAAATTATAGGAGTTAAATTATTCAATGATTCATCCAAGGATCAATATATGATGAGAAATACGGAACAGTTCGTTTTCTTTGGTGGAGGCAATATGGCTCAAGCGCTGATTATAGGGCTTTTAGATTATGGTATTTCTTGTTCTCGAATAAATGTGATAGATCCCAAGAAAACTATAAGGAACAAACTTGAAAATCTATTAAAAGTAACTGTGGCCAAAAACCAAGACTCGATAATGTTATCAAATAAAATCATTATTTTGGCGGTGAAACCAAATAAGATTTCGGAAGTATGTGAAAAAATCCAAGCATCTGAATTTGATAATAGCATCGTTATATCGGTAGCTGCGGGCACGACTTTAAAGAAATTATCGCGATTACTTCCTAGAGTTGATGTTATCGTCCGAGCGATGCCAAACACACCCTGTTTAATCAGTAAAGGTGTAACCGTTTTAATTTCAAATCAAAAACGCCTTAATAAAAAAATCAAGGAAAGAGTTAATAATATATTTTCTAACGTAGGACAAGTTTTTTGGGTTGCGAGTGAAGGTCAAATTGATACAGCTACAGCTATCTCGGGAAGTGGACCCGCGTACTTTTATTATTTCTCTGAAAGCTTAATTCTTGCTGGAATCAAACTGGGCATGCCAAAGAAACTAGCTTATCAATTAGTGAATCAAACCTTTGTAGGTGCCGCGCTACTCAATATGGGCTCAAGAGATTCACTTTCTAAATTACGCAAGAAAGTAACTTCAAAGGGCGGAACAACAGAAGCTGCGATAAATAGCTTCTCCGAGGAACGGCTCGAAAAAATTGTTGAAAAAGCTGTAAGATGTGCCCATAAGAAATCTTTAGAGTTATCGAAAAAGTAAAATATCATGCCATATTTCTCAAACGCTACTCTGTTTCTAATTACAACATTTTTTGACCTTGCGTCTTATATTCTATTGTTAAGAATTTTTTTTCAATTCTTCAACGTAGATTTTTATAACCCAATATGCCAAGCGATCGTAAAACTAACTGATTTTTTCTTAATTTGGTTAAGACAATTGCTGCCTACGAGCAAAAAGATTGATTATGCAGCCCTAATCTTGCTGGCTTTATTCGAAAGTGTCTTTTTTTTAATTTTATCTAGTTTATCTAAAACTAGTTACGGTGCTTTTGCTATCGCAATATTAGCAACTTCATCGATCTTAGAGAAAATTGTGAATTTAATGACATGGTCAATCCTGATTCTAGTAATATTCAGCTGGTTTAGCAATCAAAAAAATCATCCACTTCTAGAAATAGTAAATAATATTACTAGTGGGCTATTGAGAAGGATAAGAAGTTTTTGCCCTCCCCTTGGAAGCCTTGATTTTTCTCCTTTGATTTTAATAATAACCCTACAAGTATTTATGATGATCATCATAATGCCTTTTCAAGACCTTGGTATTTCGGCTATAAAGTAAAGATTAATGGAAGAATATAAAGAACAAATAAAACATAGTTCTGTAGGCTTAGTGATTGCGAAAAATCAAATAATCAACTCAGCTTTGAAGCTTGATAGTGGTGCAACACTCAAAGACTACAACCTTTGTTACGAGACGTATGGAAAACTGAGTAAAAAAAGAGACAATGCCATACTGATATGCCATGCGTTAACCGGTGATCAGCATGCAGCGGGCTTTAACAGCCCTATCGACAGAAAACAAGGCTGGTGGGACAATATGATTGGTCCAGGAAAACCGGTCGATACAAACAAATTTTTTGTAGTCTGCCCGAATAATTTAGGAGGTTGTGGCGGGTCAACTGGACCTCTTTCAAAAAATCCTTCCACCGGCATTGCCTACGGACCGGATTTTCCGATCATAACTGTCAGAGACTGGGTTGAGAGCCAAAATCAGCTACTAGAGAAACTAGAAATTGAATCTTGGGCGGTGGTCATGGGAGGCAGTCTGGGCGGTATGCAGGCAATGCAATGGGCAATTGACTATCCCAATAAAGTAAAGCATTCTTTAATCATTGCGGCGGCGCCAAAACTTTCTACTCAAAATATTGCATTTAATGAAATAGCAAGACAGGCGATTCGGTCAGACCCAAATTATTATGATGGCCTATACGAAACTAAAAATACTTTTCCAGAACATGGGTTAAAACTTGCCCGAATGGTAGGGCACCTGACATATCTATCAGACGATATTCTACACACGAAATTTGGAAGAGAACTTAAGAAAGGTAAAATTGAATTTGGATTTGATGTTGAATTCGAAATAGAGTCTTACCTCAAATATCAGGGTGAATCATTCATAGGACAAAGATTTGATGCGAATAGTTATTTGCTTATGACAAAAACATTGGACTACTTTGACCCAGCCGAAAAGTACGCAGGTAAGTTGAGTGATGCTTTAAAAAGATGTCAATCTAATTTTTTAGTAATATCTTTCTCCAGTGACTGGAGATTTTCACCGACTAGATCAATGGAAATTGTTCGAGCATTGCTTGAGAATGACAAAAATGTAATCTACTCTGAAATAAAATCAGAACTTGGCCATGATTCATTTCTGCTTCCCATACCGCAGTATCATAGAATCTTATCCACTTATTTAAATAAAATTGCAGTTACATGAAAATAGTCGAACTCAGATCTGAGCATCAAATAATTGCTGGCTGGATTGCAAACGGATCGCGAATTTTAGATTTAGGTTGCGGAAATGGAGCTTTCCTAGCCGCTCTTCAATATGAGAAGGAAGTAACAGGATATGGTATTGAAATTGATCCTGATAATATTGTGGATTGTATCTCTAAGAATGTTAAGGTTATTCAAGCTAATTTAGACGAAGGTTTAAGTGGTTTTGATGCTAACTCTTTTGATTATGTAGTCATGACCCAAACTATACAAGCAATGAGATTCCCTCATAAAGTAATTAATGAAATGCTTAGAATAGGACGAGAAGTTATAGTAACTTTCCCTAACCTCGGGCACTGGAAACATAGATTAAAATTATTGAAAGGTAATATTCCAGTAACCGCGCCGCTTCCAAATAGTTGGTTTGAAACACCAAATATACATATTTGTACAATAGGTGACTTCGAAAAACTATGTAGCTCGCTCGGCATTAATATTTTAGAGAGAGCGATTCTTAACTCAACTCACAGACCTGTCAAAACGATGAAAGTCTTTCCAAATCTATTTGGAGAAGTTGCGATTTATCGAACATGTAAAGCCTCAAATAAGCCAAAATTTAATCTCCATAATTGATTATAAGAGGCGCATGATCTGAAAAACGTTCTGATCTATAAATTTCAGCAGCCCTGATTTTTTTGACAAAATCTGAACCAATAATCTGATAATCAATTCTCCATCCTACGTTATTGTCCCATGCCTTGCCTCTATTTGACCACCATGTATACTCCTCTCTGGCCGGATACAGCGTTCTGTAAGCATCGAATAAATTATATTTTTCAAATATCTTACTTAGCCAATTGCGCTCCTCTGGAAGAAATCCCGAGTTTTTTTTATTAGCCTTCCAATTTTTTAAATCAATCTCATGATGTGCTATGTTTATATCGCCGCAGATTATAAATTTTTTTAAATCTTTTTTTCTACTTTCCAGCCAGATTTCAAATTCTTCCATAAACCGATACTTCATGTCTTGACGTTCCTCACCAGATGAGCCTGATGGGAAATATATCGAAACTATTGAAAACTCCTTGAAATCAAATTGGATAAATCTACCTTCTCGATCTGCTTCTTCAAAACCGAATGAATTAGAAATAGAATGAGGAGTCTTTTTTGAGAAAATAGCAACACCACTATAGCCTTTTTTTTCTGCGTCAGAAAAAGAGTTATGCCACCCTTCAAACGAGGAAATAATTGTATTTAATTGATCGATTTGTGCTTTTGTTTCTTGAAAACAAATCACATCCGCATTTTGTTTTGCAATCCATTTAATAAGGCCTTTTCTTACCGCAGACCTAATTCCATTCAGATTAAGCGAAATAATTTTCATTTTTCTAATTTTATCTTAACTTAATTATGGCAACATACTATAATTTTAATTCATGATGCAAAGTTATAAAAACATATTTATTGAAAGCGCCTACAAATGTGGTGCACTACAATTTGGTAAATTCACCTTGAATTCAGGACGAATGAGCCCGTTCTTTTTCAATACAGGCAAGTTTTCCGATGGAAATGCTATTAACGCTATAGCAAATGCTTATGTAGATACTATAATAGACAATAAACTTGATTTTGATATGATATTTGGCCCGGCTTACAAGGGCATTCCTCTTGTCACTGCGATCTCACAAGTTCTTTATCAAAGGAAAAACCTATCGGTTCCATTTTCTTTTAATAGAAAGGAAAAAAAGAATCACGGCGAGACAGGCTTACTGGTGGGGGCAGAAATTAAGAACAAAGTTTTGGTGGTTGATGATGTTATCTCTTCTGGCATTTCAATTGCCGAGTCAATTCGAATAATAAAAAAGAATGAAGGGGAGGTTGCTTGCATACTTATAGCACTTGATAGGAAGGAAAAAAAAGAGCATGCTTCAAATAATAAAGAAGCTTTATCAATTATGAAAAACATTCCTATAGTAAGCATAATAAATTATTTCGACATTATGGAGTTTATACAAAACAAACCTGATTTAAGCGCCCATCGAGATTCATTAATTACATATCATGATAAATACGGAATTAATTAAAATGATGGCTACAAAGTTAGTCTTAGCACTATGGATAACGGTGAATCCAATATTTACAAAAGCAAATATTAAATGTTGGCATAATGAGGACGGAATAAGAGAGTGTGGGGATCGCATCCCACCTAAATACGCGCAGGGTGCGTCGGAAGAGTTTTCTGATAGCGGCATATTATTAAAAAAAAACCAGAGAGCAAAAGAATTAAATCAAATAAATCAAGATCAACAAAAAGCTAATAGGGAAAAAGCCGATAAACTACTATTAAACATGTTTAGCAATGTCAGTGAAATAGACTCTGCACGAGACAAAAAAATTGATCAGATAGATCAAGAAATAAGATTAATTGAAACAAGGCTTCAGAAACTAATTGAAAATCAGAACAAAATTAGAACAGTTTTGGATAGCTCAAACTCTAAAAATCAAAAGCGAATAGAAAGATTAAATAAAGACATACTATCAACAGAGATACAAATTGAGCAAAGCACAGAATTTATAAGAGAAAAAGAGGCAGAGCGCAAATTAATATTGCGCAAATATGCAAAAGATTCTGAAAGGTTTATTGAACTAAATACAGAGCGTTGAGCCTTTACTCAATTAGAGTTCCAATTCCTTCATCTGTAAATAACTCTAACAATAAAGAATGCATTACTCTTCCGTCTATAATGTGGGCTCTCGGAACGCCATTCTCAATCGCATTCAAAGCACTAGTTACCTTAGGAATCATTCCTTCGTTAATAACATTATCTTTCATTAAATTTTCCATTAAGGACCTGTCAGCCACCGAAATTAAGTTACCACTACTGTCTTTAATTCCCTCTATATTTGTCATTAGTATCAACTTATCCGCATTAACAGCCTCAGCAATCTTTCCGGCGACTAAATCCGCATTAATATTATAGGACTTGTTATCATCACCTAACCCTATCGGTGCAATAACGGGAACAAAGTCTCCATTTTTTAGAAATTGCAATAGGTTTGTATCAACGGTAGCGATCTCTCCAACCCTTCCAAGATCAATATCATCTCCGAGTTTTGGTTCCAAAGGAGTTAAAACAAATTTTTTAGCTGTTAATAATTTTCCATCTTTACCGGTCAATCCTATAGCTCTACCGCCATTTATATTTATTAATTTCACTAACTCTTTATTTACCAAGCCCCCTAATACCATCTCAACGATTTTCATCGTCTCATCATCAGTTACCCGCATTCCAGCAACAAAATGACTCTCCTTTCCGATCTTTTTTAAGAATTCTGCAATTTGAGGGCCTCCCCCATGTACAACTATGGGGTTTATTCCAACCAGTTTCATTAAAACAATATCCTTTGCAAAACTGGTGTTTGTATCCCCTTGCATCATAGCGTTCCCACCATATTTGACAACAATGTATTTTCCCCTATACATTTTTATATAGGGTAGAGCCGCGGCCAAGAGTTCTGCTGTATTAATTAAATTTTTTTCCATTTTTAATCCCTAGAATGGGAGTACGATATTAGGTTTCGATAACATTATCAAATCTTTAAACGTCTGCTGGATTTTTCGTAATGCGCCTATAGTATCTCCCTCAAAACGAAGCACTAAACTCGGAGTAGTGTTTGACGCTCTCATCAAGCCCCAAGCATCCTTTTCCTCTATTCTTATTCCATCAACTGTAATGACCCTTCCCTGAATTGATTCTAAATTTAACATTGTTTGTTCAACCAAGTGCTGAGCCTCCCCCTCTTCAAGCTCAATATTTATTTCTGGTGTGGAATGGCCTGATAAAACATCGCTAAAAAAACTATCAGATACATCTCGCAAACTTAACATCTCTAGCATCCTAGCTCCGGCATAAATCGCATCATCAAAACCATACCATCTATTTTTAAAAAAAATATGGCCACTCATTTCACCACCTAATTGAGCATTTTTATCAATCATCATTTCTTTTATAAAAGAATGACCAGTACGACAAATAAATGGCTTGCCACCATTCTTTTTTATTTCTGTAGGAAGTAAGCCCGTACACTTCACGTCATATATAAATGAGGCACCTGGACACTCTTTTAAAATATTTTTTGCGAATAGTATTAGTTGCCTATCTGGCCAAATCACTCTACCAAAACTGTCAACGACCCCTAGCCTATCTGCGTCTCCATCAAAAGCAAGTCCTAAATCGGCCTTTTCTTTTTTTACAGTATCAATTAATTCTGAAAGATTCTGCGGTTTGGATGGATCAGGGTGATGATTAGGAAAACTACCATCAATATCACAGAATAACTTAATTACCTCATGACCTAATTTTGATGCAATTTTCGGAGCAAGGTCTCCAGCCATTCCATTCCCGCTATCTATAACTACTTTTAATTTTCTTTTGGTTGGATGGATATTTTTCATAAGTTCTGCTACGTAATCATTTGCCAATTCTTTTTTCACATAACTACCAGCACCACTCTTATATTTTTGCTTTAAAATATTATTTTTTAATTTAGAAATTTGATGGCCGAAAAAAGGTTTGCCCATCAAAGACAACTTCAAACCGTTATATTCTTTTGGGTTATGACTACCAGTAATCATTATCCCGGCATGGCATGCAAGATGATTTGTCGCAAAATAAAGCACAGGAGTTGGAACCTCGCCTATATCAATAACGTTTTGACCTGAGTCTATTAAGCCTTGTGCCGTTGCGTTAAAAAGGCCTAAACTTGAGTCTCTACAATCTCTTCCTATGACCACCAAATTTCCACCTACGGCATTTAACTCAGTAGCAAAAGCTCTTCCAATTAAATAGGATAGATTATCGGTTAAATCTGAAACTGTTTTGCCTCGAATATCATAAGCCCTAAAAATGTTCAGCGGAATATTCTGTAAAATATTTATGATTGCATTTTGATCTGTTTGGTATAGTTTTGGCATTTAATTGTTATTCCAATCTACGAATTAATCTCACTATGCACAAAGTCAATCAACTCCTTGGCAACATTATATTTATAGTCATTTGCAATAAATTTTTTATTTTTTTTAGATATTACTAAAAGCTCGTTATACTGAGAATTGAAACCAGACCCGAAAGACGACACATCATTCGCCGCTAAAACATCGCATCCTTTTTCATTAAATTTTTTTAGTCCATTTTTTTCAAGGTCATCTGTTTCTGCTGCAAAGCCCACTAAGAACGGGCGGGCGCTTATCTTGCATAATTCAGCCAATATATCTTTATTTCGAACTAATTCAAATGTTAGGTTTTTATTTCGTTTCTTAATCTTTTCTTTTGAATAATTCAAAGGCTTGTAGTCACATACCGCTGCAACACAAAATACAATATCAATAACCCTATTATTTATTTGATCAAATGTCTTTTCAAACATTTGGTCTGCAGTTTCTACATTGATTGTCTCACAATCATAAGGTGGTTTTATCGCAGATGGCCCTGAAATAAGTGTTACATTAGCACCAACTTCAGCAGACCTGCGAGCTATCTCGTATCCCATCGCACCAGAGCTATGATTAGATATGAATCGCACCGGGTCTATTGGCTCGATAGTTGGTCCAGCGGTAATAACTACGTTTTTACCTTGCCAAATCCCTTGTTTTAACATTTTATAAACTGCATTTGGAAAACTATCAGGGTCCGACATCCTACCTTGTCCAACATCGCCGCAGGCTAACTCACCAGCAGTCGGTCCGAGAAACGAAAAATCACGCGATTTTAAGGATTCAATGTTCTCTTGAGTAATAGAATTTTCCCACATTTGAACGTTCATTGCCGGAGCGATCAAAATATTCCTATCACTCGCAAGGCATATGCTTGTCGCAAGATCATCTGCACGGCCCGCAGTTAAATTAGATATAAAATTAGCAGTCGCAGGAGCTATAACGATAGCATCTGCCCATTTAGCTAGCTCAATGTGCCCCATGCCTGAACTTAGCTCGTCGTTAAAAAGGTCAGTGTGCACAAAATTACCAGATACAGCCTGGAGAGCAAGCGCCGTGGTAAACTCAGCAGCAGCTTTTGTCATTACGACTTTCACTTCCGCTCCAGCTTGCTTGAAAACTCTGACAACTTCTGGGGATTTGTAAGCTGCAATTCCTCCTGCCACTATGACAATTATTTTTTTATTAAATAGCATATTCATTGCTTAGAACTTCATTTTGTTAAATACTAACATTTATATGCACGAAAAAATATTTTTTAGAGTTTGACCACTTCATTATTGGTTGTATAAGAAAAAGAAAAATGCGAAAATGCCATCCAATTACATTTAAGGAAAATCTATGGCTAAAATTTGTCAAGTAACTGGGAAAAAGCCTATGTCTGGAAATAACGTATCCCATGCGCATAATAAAACGAGGCGAAGATTCTTACCTAACCTACAAACCAAAAAATTCTGGATTGAGAGTCAGAATAAATGGGTGCGCCTTAGAGTAAGCGCGAAGGGTTTAAGGATTATTGATAAGAATGGAATTGAGTCAATTATAAAGAATTTAAGGGCATAACTTTAATGCAAGAGAAAATCAAATTAGTTTCAACCGCGGGTACCGGTCACTATTACACAACTAGTAAAAATAAAAGAACTCATCCAGAGAAAATGGAAATGAAAAAGTACGATCCAGTGATTAGAAAACACGTCAATTATAAAGAATCAAAAATTAAATCCTAGTCGATTCCTTTATGCCTGAATTGCCGGAAGTAGAAACAACCGTAAACGCAATATCACAAAATCTTAAAGAACAAAAAATAAAATTTTTAAGGGTATATCAACCAAAATTAAGGTATCCCATTAAAAGCTCTTGGTTAAGTAAGGTTATTGGTCAAAAAATTACAGACGTTAAAAGAAGAGGAAAATATATAATCATCAAGCTTCAGGTAGGAGCTTTGATTATTCATCTGGGCATGACCGGAAGGTTGTTTTTTTCAAAAACTAATGATCCATTAAAAAAACATGATCACTTTGACCTTAATGTCGGACAGTTTAATCTAAGGTATAATGATCCAAGAAGGTTTGGTTGTCTCATTTGGACTAAATCAGAACCCCTTGAACACAAACTCATCGTAAAACTAGGCGAAGAACCATTCAGCAATAATTTTTCAGGAGCATATCTTTATAAAAGACGAAAAGGTCACCATACAGCGATAAAAAATTTAATCATGAATAATAGAATTGTTGTAGGAGTGGGAAACATCTATGCAAATGAATCTCTTTTTCTAGCTGGCATTAATCCAAAGATAAAAGCGTGTAACATCAGTTTAGTGCGTTTTAACAAACTTGTTTTATGTATTAGAGACGTTCTATCTGAGGCTATTAAAGCGGGGGGAACAACCTTACAGGACTACTATTCTCCCTCTGGGGAACCAGGATATTTTAAGACCCACTTATATGTCTACGGACGGGAAAATGAACATTGTAGAAATTGCAAGACGATTATAAAAAAAGTAATGATAGGACAGCGCTCGACTTTTTACTGCC
>MDTD01041516.1_pt1 | contig 20535 bp, 20 predicted proteins | sample 811221 | NCBI WGS metagenome assembly MDTD01 (sample SAMN05326646, study PRJNA326480) | marine metagenome | isolation source: seawater | place: Pacific Ocean: South West | collected 2011
AACAACTTGTAATCAGCCCTGTTAGCAAGTTCTCTATTATGAGTTGCAAAAATAATTGTTTTTTTTAGTTTTTTTAATTTTAAAAAAAGAGAGAAAATTTCTTTTGAGGTTTTAAAATCTAAATTACCAGTCGGTTCATCAGCTAAAATTATCTTTGTATCTGATACCAATGCTCTAGCAATAGCAACTCTTTGTTGCTCTCCTCCAGAAAGTTCATTTGGGAAATGATTTGACCTATTTATAATTTTAACAGCCATTAACATTTCTTTCGCTCTTTTTGAGGCTAAATTTAGATTTTCACCGTTTATGATTAAGGGCATCATTATATTTTCAATAGCAGTAAAATCAGTTAACAAATTATTGTCTTGAAAAATTATCGAAACGTTTTTTCTTCTTAGTTCATCTTTCTGCTCATCAGATAGGCTTTTAGTTTCCTTTTTATTAATTATTATCTGACCTTTTGACGGCTCGTCTAATAGCGCTAATAAATGAAGAATGGAAGATTTTCCTGATCCAGATGGTCCAACTAATGCCACTAGCTCACCTTCTTTTAATTTTAAATTGAAATTATTGAAAAGAGTTATCGGGCCATTTACATGGTCATAGCTTTTTTTTAAATTATCAGCTTCTAATATAAATTTATTCATATCTTAATGCTCTAAATGTGCTCATTTTTGAAATTTTCATCGCAGGTAAGTATGAGGCTATTGCAGAAATTAATAATGAGATTGAAAATATAACTACAATTGAACTAGTGTTTATTTCGCTAGGCAATTTATCTAAAAAATAAATATCTGATGGAAAGATTTCTAAATTAAAAACAGAAGATAAAAATATTCTTATTTTTTCAATATTCAATGAAAACAAAACACCTAAAATTACACCTGAAATTGTAGCAAAGAAACCTATCGTCAAACCTGTTAAAAAAAAAATTTTTTTAATAGATTTATTACTTAAACCTAGAGTTTTTAATATAGCAATTTCTTTTGTTTTATTTTTAATTAATATTGTTAGACCAGAAATTATATTAAAAGCTGCTACAATTACAATCAATGTAAGAATAATAAACATTACATTTCTCTCAACCTTTAAAGCGCTAAAAAGTGATCTGTTCAAATCAGACCAGGTGTAAACAAAGTAATTTTCATTAATTTTTTGAATTTCTTTTTTAAGTGAATTCGCTTTAAGTGGGTCATCTAAATATATTTCAATATTTTGATCTTTTATTTCTTTATTAAATATTGACAGAGCGTCTTCTATACTCAAAAAAATAATATTTTGATCAAATTCTAAAAATCCAGTGTTAAAGATACCAGCAACTCTAAAATTTTCTTGTTTTGGTAGATTCCCTAATGGAGTTGCAACAAAAGCTGAAGACATTAAGCTTATAGAATCTCCAATTTTAAGATTTAAATTAAAGGCAAGTTCTGTTCCTAAAAATATATTGTTGGAATTAAAATTTTCAAGATTTCCTTTGGATAAATATTTTTCAAAAAATTCAATAGTATTTTTTTCTTTTTTATCGACTCCCTTAAAAAAAACTCCTTTTGTATTATTTTTACTTATGGCAATACCTTCTCCGGTATAAGATTTATTTAAACTAATTTCTTTAAAATTTTTTTTTAAATTTAAAACAAAATCATTATCAATATCAAAACTGTTGGGCTGAATTACTACGTGAGGATTGAGACCTAAAATTTTACTCGTTAAATCTGTTTTAAAACCATTCATGACTGACATCACAATTATTAAAATTGCAACACCTATCATAATTCCTAAAAATGAAAAAATTGATACAATTTTTAAAAAGCCCTCTTTTTTTTTAGGTCTTAAATTTCTTAAAGAAACAAGTCTTTCGGCTTTTGTAAACAATGTATTAACTGTTAATTTTTAATTTTATATTTTCAAGACTTAACATTTCGCTTTTTGAGTTTAACTCTTTAAATTCAAAGCGATCGCCCTCGGACTTGGAGCCAATGATTACTTGATATGGAACTCCAATTAAGTCATGTTTTTTAAATTTATTAGACATATTCTCATCAACATCGTCTAACAATACGTCAATATTTTGTTTTTTAAGTTCATTATAAACTTTTTCGGCTTTTTCTAAGTTCTCATTACTATTTTTGCTTATACTAGGTATAATTACAACTTCAAAAGGTGCTACGGATTTAGGCCATTTCATAATTTCGTTATTATACTTTGCCTCAATAATAGCTCCAACTAATCTTGAAACTCCAACTCCATAGGAACCCATTTTTACAGATATTTTTTTTCCACTTTTATCATCTATTAAACAATTCATTGGCTTTGAGTATTTATCGCTGAAATAAAAAATATGCCCTACTTCAATACCTTTTGTAATAATTTGATTTTCTTTTTTAACAAATTTTTCAAAATCCTCTTTTTTATATTTTTCATCAGTAACTGCATATATTTTAGTAAAATCTTCACGCATTTTTTGAAGTGATGTGTCATCAAATTTATATTTGTTAGGATTAATATTAAAAATATTTTTGTCAGCATAAATATCGCTCTCACCTGTTTCAGCTAATATTACGAATTCATGAGAAAGATCTCCTCCAATAGGTCCAGTATCTGCAGCCATAGGGATAGCTTTTAAATCTAATCTATCAAATGTTTTTAAATAAGAGTAAAACATTTTATTATAAGATCTTTTGGCATCTTCATCAGTCAAATCAAATGAGTATGCATCTTTCATATAAAATTCTTTACATCTCATTATTCCAAACCTTGGTCTTATTTCATCTCTAAACTTCCATTGAATATGGTAAAGAAGTTGAGGAAGTGACTTATAAGATTTTATACTTGATCTAAAAACATCTGTAATAAGTTCTTCGTTAGTCGGGCCATAAAGCATCTCCCTACCTTGGCGATCTTTTATTCTCAACATCTCCTCACCATAATCATCATATCTCCCACTCTCTTTCCATATTTCTGATGATTGAATAGTAGGCATTAACATTTCTTGCGCACCTATAGAATTTTGCTCTTCCCTTACTATCTGTTCAATTTTTTTCATCACTTTAAAACCTAGAGGAAGCCAGGAATATATTCCAGCTGACGATTGTTTTATCATTCCTGTTCTTAACATAAGCTGATGTGACTTAATTTTGGCCTCCGTAGGAATATCTTTGGTTATTGGAATAAATAGTTTTGAAAGATACATTATTGTAAAAACTCTCTTAAATTTAACAAATCATTCTTCACAAGATAATATATAACTAAAAAAATTATAGTAGTAATTAATGTAGTTAATAAAAATTTTTTTCCAATTTTAGGATTTTTTGGGGCTCCTGGATCTATTCCGCCAACTTTTTCCTTAAAAACTTCTTTATTTGATCTTATTCCAATTGGCAATACTGAAAAAAAAATTATCCACCAAATCATTACATAAACGATTATAGATCCTGTAATACCCATTAAATCCTAGCAATATTAATATTTGTAAAAGGTTTTTTTCCAGTTTTTTCTCTTACTATTCTTCTACAATTTTGCTTGAGAGTTTCGATCAAATTTTGTTGTTGCTTTTTATTGTCCATTGAAAAAGTTCTACAAATATTCATTATTTCATCTTCCATGTCGAAAATAAAAGTATTATCCTCATTATTTTTTTCAGGTATACCTCTATAGGAAATAACTGGTTTTTTAATACTTCCATTATTAGATATAATTAGTGTAATTTCTAAATACCCATTTACTGATAGGTTTTTTCTATCTTTAATAGATTGAGAGTCTGTTTCTACATTGATGTTTCCATCAAGATAAACTTTCCCTGATGGAGCTTTATCAATTATTTCTGGTTTATTCCCTGGAAGAATTTTAATAATATCTCCATTTTCAATTAATAAAGTTTTAGGAATTTGCATTTCATTAGCAAACGATACGTGTTCAGCCATATGGCGGTGTTCACCGTGTACAGGTATTACACACTGTGGCTTAACCCAATTATACATATCTTTAAGATCATCTCTATTAGGATGACCAGAGACGTGGACAAAAGCATTTTCTTCACTAATCATTTCCATCTTATTTTTTACAATTAAGTTTTGTAAATGGTATAGTTTTTTCTCGTTTCCTGGAATAATTTTAGAGGAAAATATTACGCAGTCTCCTTTCTCTAAATGAACTTCTGGATGCGCCCCATTAATTATTCTGGTCATAGCGCCCATCGGCTCACCTTGACTGCCAGTAGCTAAATATAAGATTTTATTTTTTGGCACCTTTTTTGCATCCCTAGGCTCTAAAGGTTCCATAAGACCTTTAAGATAACCACATTTTCTTGCTGCTTTATAAATTCTCTGCATAGATCTACCTACTAGACAAATATTTCTCTCAGTTTTTTTTGCACAATAGAAAATGGATTCCATTCTAGCTACATTTGAAGCGAAGGAAGTAACAAGAATTCTGTTTATCTTTAATTCCATAATTCTTAATAAACTATCTCTTACATCTGACTCTGATCCAGCTCTTCCAGGACTAAAAATATTTGTTGAGTCACAAATCATTGCTGATACACCACTTTTACCAATAGATTTTAATTTTTGTTCATCAATTTGACCACCAATTAATGGATTTGGGTCAATTTTCCAATCCCCCGTATGCAAAACGGTCCCTAATGGAGTTTTAATGCTTAAACCGTTAGGTTCTAAAATGGAATGTGTTAAGGTAACAAAGTCAATTTCAAAATATCCGAGTTTAATTTTACTGTTTAAAGGTACCACTTGTAAATATGAAGAAATATCAATTTTTTTTTCTTTAAATTTTTCTAGAATCAAAGCTGCAGTAAATGGAGTAGCATAAATTTTACATTTTAGATCAGGCCATATATGAGCTACTGCACCTATGTGATCCTCATGAGCATGAGTCAGAACAATCCCAAGAAGATCATCTTTTTTATCTATAATGAAACCTGCATCTGGCATAATAAGATCAATTCCTGGTACAGAGTCATCAGCAAAAGAAACACCCATATCCACTACAATCCATTTTTGCTCATCTTTTTTACCATAGGCATATAAATTCATATTTCCACCTATCTCCCCGGATCCTCCTAAAGGACAAAAAATTAATTCTTCTTTACTCATAAAAATTTCCTGTAAACTTTTGAAACTCCATTAATTGTAATATTTTGATCAATAATTGTTCTCCTTTTTATAATTTTTCTAAATAAATTTGCATATCCGCCAGTTAGTATTATTTTATATTTCATTTTCCAATTTTTAGTTATTTTATTAATTATATTATTTATCAATCCTTCATAACCCCATATAAAGCCTGCATTTAAAGCATCTTTAGTATTTTTTCCATAACTCTTTTGCTGATTTCTTAAATCAATCATCGGAAGTAAGGCTGTAGACTGATTTAAATTTTTAATGGATAATTTAATACCTGGTGCAATCACTCCTCCTTCGTATATTCCATTCTTCACAATATCGAAAGTTGTTGCTGTTCCAAAATCAATTATTAAGCAATTTTTAAATTCTTTAGCCTGTATAGAATTTACAATTCTATCTGAGCCAAGTTGTTTGAGATTTTTTATATTTATCTTAATCATTTTTTTTAAATTTAAACTCTTAATTTCTAAAACTTTATAACTAGTTTTTTTTAAGATTCTTTTTATTTCTTTAAGTGCTAAAGGAACAACACATGAAAATAATATTTCTTTTTTTAAATTTTTTTTATTGAATTTATTCAATATCTTCTTAAAATAACCTTTTAAAAAAATCTTTTTTGTATCAATTATTATGGACTTTACAATATTTGAATTATTGAATAAACAGATTCTTGTCGAAGTATTCCCAATGTCACCTATAATATAATTCATTTTATCTATTTATATTTCCTTTTTAATTCTAAAAAAGATAATTTATTTTTTTCCCTTAAAAATTTTTCATAACCAATTTTAATATTTTTTAAAATTTTTTGATTATTAATCTTTTTATTCAATATAATTTTCAAACTAGTCGATTTAAAGCTTTTGATTTTTGGAGATATGTTTGTATTTAACCCTATTCCTACTATTAAATAATCAAAATTATCAAATCTTATTACTTCTTGTAAGATTCCACAAAATTTTTTTTGATTTAATAGCAGATCATTTGGCCATTTAATCTTTATTTTTTTGGAAATTATTTTTGAAATCACTTTTTTTAATAATAAAGCATTTAAAATTGCAAATTGTTTAAAATTAATTTTTTTTTGGTCAAATTTAAAAAATAGAGATATGAAAAGATTTCCTTTTTTAGAAATCCATTTTTTTCCTACTCTTCCTCTTCCATTGGTTTGTTTTTCAGATATTACTAAAGTTGGTTTTTTAATATTTTTTTTTATTAATTGTAATGCTATGTCATTTGTACTTTTTACTTTTTTATATCTTTTTATAATTATTTTCATTAATTAATGAATAATTTATTTACTAAATTATTCAAAACGGAAGGGTACAAAAAAAATGTAATTAAAATTGTACAACTAGTTAGTACTGAGACTTGGGCAGTTCTATTTTTTGTAGACTCATAAGTAATAATGCTATCATCAAAATAAATAGTCTTAATGATTTTAAGATAATAAAATGCTGACATAACTGTAGTTATTAACCCAATAATTGCTAATGCGTACATTTCTTTTTCTAATACAGCGACAAATACATAAAATTTTGCAAAAAATCCTCCTAATGGCGGAACTCCAGCTAGCGAAAACAAAATAATTAACAATGAAATAGCTAGAAGGGGTTGTTTTTTCGATATTCCAGATAGATCAGAAATATTTTCTTTATATTTTCCATCCTTTTTCATTAAATACAGACAAGAAAACGCACCAATGTTCATAATTACGTAAATTGATATATAAACAATTGCGCTTTGATAACCTGATATTGCTCCTGTAGCAACTCCAGCAAGTGCATAACCAATATGGCCTATTGAGCTATAAGCCAGAAGTCTTTTAAAATTTTTTTGAATCATTGCTGCAACTGCTCCCAGAATCATCGAAGCAATAGATATAAAAATTATAATTGTTTGCCACTCTAATAAAATATTTGAAAAAGGAACAAACATAAATTTAATTAATAATGCTAATCCAGCAACTTTTGGTACAACTGCAAAGTAACTCGTTATGGAAGTCGGTGCGCCTTCATAAACATCAGGTGTCCACATGTGAAATGGAACTGCAGAAACTTTAAATGCAAGACCAACCAATATAAATACCATTGCAAAAACTGCGCCTGTATTTTCTTTAATTAGTTGATCAGCAATTAATTCAAAATTTGTTGAACCTGTAAATCCGTAAAGTAATGAACAACCGTATAACAGTAAACCCGAAGATAGTGCGCTCAAAACAAAGTACTTTATACCTGACTCTGTTGACCTTAAATTATCTCTATCAATTGATGCGAGAATATAAAGTGATAAAGATTGCAATTCTAATCCCAAGTAGAAAAGTATTAAATCATTCGAACTTACCATAAAAAACATTCCAAGAATCGATAACAGAATAATTATAGGGTACTCAAATTTATCTAATTTATTATCAATGATAAAATTTTTAGATGAGTTAAGAACAAATAATGAGGATAAAAGAATTAAAATTTTAAAATAATTTGAAAAAGAGTCCCTTATAAAACTATCTAAAAATATTCTTTCCTCATCATACGGGCTAGTTAAAATAATTAAAATTGTCACAATAATAATTAGAGAAGTTAGATTAAATACAAGGTTAAAACTCTTTTTAATGAATACACCAACCATAAGAATAGTAAAAATTGACAAAGATAAAAAGATCTCTGGAAACATTATATTTAAATTATTTATCATAATTAATTTGCAATTAATGCTGTTTCGTAATTGTTAATTAAACTATTCACTGAAACATTAAAAGTTTCCATTAATGGAAAAGGATAAAAGCCAAAAAATAAGATAAAAAAAGCTAAAGTTACTAGCATCACTACTTCAGATTTATTAATATCATTAATTTTTTTGATATCTAAATTATTTGCAACACCAAAAATAACTCTTTTTGTAAGCCAAAGCATGTAGGCCGCACCTAAAACTACCCCGAATGTAGCTAACATAGCAGCTAAGTAACTTTTTTGGAGCGCTCCAGTTAAGACAAGAAACTCTCCTAAAAATCCTGAAGTCCCAGGTAAACCCAAAGCAGCTAAAGCAAAAATTACAAATAAAAAAGAGTATTTAGGAATGTAATTTACTAATCCTCCATAAGTACTAATCATTCTAGAATTTAATCGATCGTAGACTACCCCAACACACAAGAATAATGCTGCGGATATCAAACCGTGACTAATCATTTGATAAATGCTTCCTTCTATGCCTTGTTTAGTTAATGTAAAAATTCCTAAAGTTACGTAACCCATATGAGCTACAGAGGAATAGGCAATTAACTTTTTCATATCATCTTGCATTAGTGCTATTAAAGACGTGTAAATAATAGCTATTATACTTAAAGTATATATAAGAGGAGTAAAATACTCTGATGCTATTGGAAACATTGGTATTGAAAATCTTAAAAAACCATAGCCAGCCATTTTTAATAATATTGCAGCAAGAATAACAGAACCAGCTGTTGGCGCCTCTACATGTGCATCTGGTAACCAAGTATGCACTGGCCACATGGGCATTTTAACTGCAAAAGAACTAAGGAAAGCTAACCAAAGAATATTTTGATATTCTTTTGGTATTTTAATTTCATATATCTGAGTTATGTCTGTCGTACCTGTTAACCAATAGATAACTATAATAGCTACAAGCATTAAAACTGAACCCAATAAAGTAAAAAGAAAAAATTTAAAAGCAGAATAAACTCTTCTCGGACCACCCCAAATTCCTATAATCAAAAACATTGGTATTAACCCAGCCTCAAAAAATAAATAAAAAATTACTAGATCAAGTGAGCAAAATACACCGATCATGAATGTTTCTAAAATTAATATGGCTATTAAAAATTCTTTAACTCTTACTTTCACACTATTAATACAAGAAATAATACAAATCGGGGTGATAAAAGTTGTTAAAACTATAAAAAGTATTGATATACCATCTATACCTAATTTAAATTTTATATAATTATTTATCCAAGATTTTTCCTCTACGAACTGGAATTCAGAGGTATTTACATCTAAAGAATACCACAAAAATAACGATAGAAAAAATGTAGCAATACTACTAAATAAAGAAATGTAAATTGAGCTAGTATTTGAAGTTTTGTCTTTAGATAATAATATAAAAAAGGAACTAATTAAAGGTAAAAAAATTAAAGTTGATAATATTGGGAAGTTCATTTTATTTTAAGATTAAATAAGTTAATAAAATCGATAAGCCTAGTAGCATCACAAAGGCATAATCATATATAAATCCTGTTTGAAGACGACCTGTTTTATTAGAAATTATTTTAACTAATTTAGAAATGCCATCAGGTCCAAACCTATCTATAATTCCCAAATCTCCTTTTTTCCAAAAAAATGAGCCTATTTTCTTTGCTGGATTTATAAAAACTTTTTCATAAAATTCATCGATATACCACTTGTTAATCAAGAAGTTATACAAAGGCATATTTGTATTCTTGAAATCTTCCAAAACTTTAGTATTTAAAATGTAAAAATAAAATGCAATAGGTATTGATATTAAAACTAAGATTGGGGTAATTAATAAAAACCATAATGGTATAGCGTCATGTTTTATTTCATTTAAAAAAAATATAGATCCTTGCCAAAATTCATTGCTATGGTGACCTATAAAAGTAGTTTTAAAAAGATAACCGGAAAATATAGCTCCTAGTCCTAAAAATACCAGAGGTATCAACATTACTAGTGGTGACTCATGAGTTTGATTTATAGGAATTTTTTTATTGTTATAAGGTCCATGGAATACTTTAAAAAATAATCTCCATGAATAAATTGAAGTTAAGAATGCAGTTGTAATACCAATTGTAGCTGCGTAATTTCCTAAAGTAGAATCTTTAAGATACGCAAATTCAATAATTGCATCTTTTGAATAAAATCCTGATAAAAAAGGAAATCCTGTTAATGCTAGAGTTCCTAACAACATGAAGGTGTAAGTATACGGAAGTTTTTTTCTTACACCGCCCATATTTCTAATATCTTGCTCATCTTTAAATGCATGTATTACTGAACCAGCGCCTAAAAATAACAGTGCCTTAAAGAAAGCGTGCGTAAATAAATGAAACATTGCAACATGGTAGGCTCCTATTCCCGCTGCAAAAAACATATACCCTAATTGGCTGCATGTTGAGTAAGCAACTATTTTTTTTATATCATTTTGCACCAGTGCGACTGATGCAGCAAATATTGCGGTTATCATTCCTACAACTGTAACCAGATTCAAAGCATATTGAGAATATTCGAAAATCGGTGAACATCTAACTACAAGAAAAACACCGGCAGTCACCATGGTTGCTGCATGAATTAAGGCTGAAACTGGTGTCGGGCCCTCCATCGCGTCTGGTAGCCAGGTATGTAGCAAAAATTGAGCAGATTTTCCCATTGCTCCGATAAAAAGAAAAACACATATCAATGTTATTAAGTTTGACTCAAAACCGAAAAAAACTATTTTTTTTTCAGAAAACTGGCTTATGGCCTGAAAAGTTTCTTCAAAATTAATGGTGCCAAAAAAGAAAAAGATTAGAAATATTGCAATAGCTAAACCAAAATCTCCTATTCTATTAACTATAAATGCTTTTATAGCTGCATTATTTGCTGTTTCTTTTTTATACCAAAAACCAATTAATAGATAAGAGCATAATCCAACACCCTCCCACCCAAAAAAAAGCTGTAAAAAATTATCTGAGACAACTAAGGCTAACATTGAGAAAGTAAATAATGATAAATAAGACATAAACCTTGGTTTGTGAGGATCGTGACTCATGTATCCAATAGAATAAATATGAACTAATGCAGAAACAAAAGTGACAACTACTAACATTACTGAGCTCAAAGGATCAATATTAATTGACCAATTTGCTGTGAACCCCCCTGAGCTAATCCATTCAAAAATTTTATAATTACCGTAAGTATCATTTTGAATTCCATTCCAAAAAACAATAATTGATAGAGCTGACGAGACACTGACGAATAAAGTAGTAAAAATTTCAGAAAAATATTTTGTAAAGGACCTACCCAGATAACCTATTAGAGAACCGATTAATGGCAAAAACAATATAGCGTATTCCATTTAGCCTCTCATTCCATGAATATCTTCAACTCTTATAGAACCTCTGTTTCTATAATAAACTACAATAATAGCCAAACCTATGGCTGCCTCGGCTGCAGCAACTGTTAAAATGAGCATTGTAAAAATTTGACCAATTATATCACCAGAAAAAATTGAAAAAGATATCAAATTAATATTTACAGCTAGCAAAATAAGTTCAATAGACATCAAAATAACTATAACATTTTTTCTATTTAAAAAAATTCCGATTACCCCTAAGAAAAAAATTATAGCTCCTAAAGATAAATAATGCCCTAAACCAATTTCAATCATCTAACTTGACTCCTTGATTAGATTTAACCTCTATTAATTCAACTGCATTTGATGGATTCCTTGAAATTTGATTTACATAACTTTGTTTTTTTACACCCTTTCTTTCTCGAAAAGTTAAAAGAATAGCTCCAATCATCGCTAATAGAAGTACTATCCCAGCTAGCTGAAAATATAAAATATATTCAGTGTACATAACTAAACCTAATTGATGAGTGTTTGAAATGTTTGATAAAATTAATGCGCTACTTGACATTACATCCTCTTTATACTTCCAACCCCCTACAACAACTAACAATTCCAATAAAATTAATACACTCACAATTAAGCCTGTTGGAATATGAGTTGATTTTTTGCCGATAAACCATGATTGTTTTTGCTCTGCAACGTTCAACATCATCACCACAAATAAAAATAATACTGCAACTGCTCCTACGTAAACAATTAACAATATCATTCCCAAAAATTCAGCCCCAACCATGATAAATAGACACCCAACTGAAATAAAATCTAATATTAAAAAAAAAACTGAATTAATGGTGCTTCTTGAAGTTATTACCATTAAAGAAGAAAATATAGCAATCACTGAGAAGAAATAAAAAAAAATTGAATGGATTATCATTTATCTGTAAGGTTTATCTAGCTTAATATTTTTTGCTAGAACTGACTCCCATCTATCACCATTTTCTAAAAGTTTTTCTTTATTGTAGTAAAGCTCTTCTCTAGTTTCTGTCGCAAATTCAAAATTTGGCCCTTGCACAATTGCATCAACCGGGCAAGACTCTTGACAAAGTCCACAATAAATACACTTAAGCATGTCAATATCGTAGCGAGTGGTTTTTCTGCTTCCATCTGATCTCTCTGAAGATTCAATAGTGATAGCTTGAGCAGGACAAACAGCTTCACACAATTTACAAGCAATACATCTCTCCTCTCCGTTGGGATATCTTCTTAAAGCATGTTCGCCCCTCATTCGAGGGCTTATTGGTCCTTTTTCAAAAGGGTAATTAATTGTTTTTGATTTTCTAAATAACTCTTTTACAGCCATGTATAGACCAGATACAAACTCAACTAAAAATATAGTTTTTAATAGCCTGCTAAGATTCATTAAATGTTTACCTTTGGTAATTTATCAAAATAAAATAAAAAACTTGCAGTTAACACGAGATAAATTAGAGAAAACGGTAAAAATATTTTCCAACCCAACCTCATTAGTTGGTCATATCTATATCTCGGAACAATTGCTTTGATTAGAGCAAATAATAAAAATAAAAATAGAATTTTTAGTATCATCCAAATTGGGGCAGGAATTATATTAAGTGGGTAAACGTCCATCAGTGGCAACCAACCGCCAAGAAAAAGTATAGAGCCCATCGCGCACATTAACAATATATTTGCATATTCCCCCAACCAAAACATTGCGTACATCATGCCTGAGTATTCAGTTTGGTAGCCTGCCACCAACTCAGCTTCAGCTTCGGGTAAGTCGAAAGGAGGTCTGTTTGTTTCTGCTAATGAAGAAATAAAAAAAATTACAAACATGGGAAAAAGCGGTATTACGTACCATAATTCTTTTTGAGCTATAACAATATCGTTTAAGTTTAATGATCCAACACACAAAAGGACATTAATAATTATAATTCCTATCGAAACTTCATAAGAAACCATTTGAGCTGCAGATCTGATAGCTCCAAGAAAAGGATATTTTGAATTAGATGCCCATCCACCCATAATAATTCCATAAACTCCTAGAGAAGAAATTGCGAATAAATACAAAACTCCTACATTTATATTTGCTAAAACCAAATCCTCACTCATAGGGATAACTGCCCAAGCAACTAAAGCCAATGTCATAGTTACGATTGGAGCAAGAATGAAAACTACTTTATTTGCGCTAGCTGGTATAATTATTTCTTTGAAAATATACTTTAATGCATCAGCTAATGTTTGAAAAATTCCAAAAGGACCAACAACATTAGGTCCCCTTCTTTTTTGAACTAACCCCCACACTCTTCTATCTAACCAAACTATCATAGCTACAGATACAAGAATTGGAACGAGTAAAAAAATTATTTTATAAACTTCTTGACCTAAAATTTGTAAATACTCAATCATAAATTATCTGTACCAGTTTTTTTAGAATTATGTTTAACATGTCTACATTCACTCATTGTTTTTGAGGCTCTTGAGATCGCATTAGAAAAAAAATAATCCAATTCTCTAATATTGACTTCTTCGCTTACAAAATTAGGAGATGTATTATTTGATTCACTATCTACAAAATTAGGTAATTCATTTAATTTCGTAAAATTTGGTATTAAGTTGAAGACTTCTTTTCTTAATAACTCGAAGTTTAATAAATTTTCATTTTTTCCTAATGCTTTTAAGATTAAATTTAGGATTTTCCAATCTTCTAAAGCCTCACCTATTGGATAAGAGGCTTTTTTACACTCTTGCACTCTTCCCTCAAGATTTTCAAAAAGACCGTTTTGTTCAGTAAACGCAGCACTTGGAAGAATTAAATCAGCGATTTCAGCTCCCCTATCACCATGACTTCCTTGGTATACAATAAACTCATTATTTTTTTTTATATCTAAATTATCAGACCCTAAGAGGTATAATAACTTAAATTGATTTTTATTTAGTTTATCAAAAAATGAATTTCTAATATTTTCCTCTTTAGATAGAATTTTTAAGTCTATTAAACCAACTGTTGAAGCATTTTGAGGTAAAAAATTAAACGCATTCCAATCTTTATTAATAAAGTTATTCTTTTTTAAAAAGTTTTTAAAACCTTCAATTAAATATTTTCCACTGCTTAGTTCTAAAGCGGACTCTCCGATTATAATAATAGGTTTTTTTGATGAAGATAATAATTTTGAAAAATTCGTTTCGTTACTCAGTATATTCTTTATATCGTCTGTCTTATTTCCAATTATAGTATAGTCATATGTGAGGTCACCTGGGTTTCCAATTGAATAAATTGGAACTTTTTTTTGGACAAAAGCTTTTCTTATTCTTGCGTTTAACATAGTAGCTTCATGTCTAGGGTTTGATCCAATTAGAAGAATTAAATCGGACTCTTCTATACCTTTAATTGTAGAATTAAATATATAGTTGCTTTTTTCAGATGGATCTATATAAAAATTTTTTTCTCTAAATTCCAAATTATTACTCTGCAGTACAGAGAAAAATTTTTTAAAGCTTAAAGCATTTTCTAAATTAACCATATCACCAATATGACCGCCGATTTCATTTGGATTTAACGTTTTAATTTTTTCTACCAAAATTGAAATCGCTTCGTCCCAAGTAGTTTTTTGCAGTTTATTATTTTTTTTGATGTATGGCACATCTAACCTTTGTTTTAGTAATCCATCACAAGAATATCTTGTTTTATCTGAAATCCATTCCTCGTTAATATCATTATTAAGTCTTGGCAATATTCTTTTTACTTCCCAATTATAAGTATCAATTCTTATGTTAGAGCCAACTGCATCCATCACATCTACACTCTCAGTTTTTTTTAGTTCCCAAGGTCGAGCTTCAAAAGCGTAAGGTTTTGAGGTAAGGGCTCCCACTGGACATAAATCTATAACATTTGCAGAAAGTTCTGACTCCATGGCTTTTTCTAAATAAGTAGTTATTTCCATATTCTCCCCTCTTCCTATTGCTCCAATCTCTGGAACGCCTGCGACTTCTGTCGCAAATCTTACACATCTTGTGCAATGGATACATCTAGTCATTTGAGTTTTTATAAGTGGTCCCATATATTTTTCTTTCACTTGCCTCTTATTCTCAACAAATCTTGATTTATCAACTCCGTAATACATCGATTGATCTTGAAGATCACACTCACCCCCTTGATCACAAACTGGGCAGTCTAGGGGGTGATTAGCTAGTAAAAATTCCATTACACCTTTCCTAGCCTTTTCAACATAGGGAGTGTTTGTTTTGATATTCATACCTTCAGCTGCTGGCATTGCACATGATGCTATAGGTTTTGCAGATTTCTCCATTTCAACAAGGCACATTCTACAGTTTCCTGCTATAGATAATTTTTCGTGATAGCAAAATCTTGGAATTTCTACATTTGCAAGTTCACAGGCTTGAAGAACTGTCATGCCTTTTACAAATTCTATTTCTTTTCCATTAATAGTTATCTTAGGCATTCTTATTCTCCAAAAGGTGTTGATCAACTAAATAAGGGTTGTTTGTTCTCTTTTTGATTAAAGGCTCTTCTCTGCATCGACTTTCAATTTCTTTTCTAAAATGTCTTAACAAGCCTTGAACTGGCCAAGCAGAACCCTCACCAAATGCACAAATTGTATGACCCTCTATTTGTTTTGTAACATCAGATAACAGGTCGATATCACTGAAAGTTGCTTTTCTTTTTTCTACTCTATCTAGTATTCTCCACATCCACCCTGCTCCTTCACGACAAGGAGTGCATTGACCGCAACTTTCATGTTTATAAAATCTAGCTATTCTAGCCATGCAAGAAATTATATCTTGATCTTTGTTTATAACGACTATCCCGGCTGTCCCTAATCCACTTTTGTTTTCTATTAAAGCGTCAAAGTCCATAGTAATTGTATCACAGATTTTTTTTGATAATAATGGCATTGATGAACCTCCAGGAATTACTGCTTGAAGATTATCCCAGCCTCCAATAACGCCGCCAGCATGCTTTTCAATCAAATCTTTAAGAGGAATGCCCATTTCTTCTTCTACATTACAAGGCGAGTTAACATTTCCGGATATACAGAATATTTTTGTTCCAGTGTTTTTTGGTTTTCCAATCGATGCAAACCACTTACCTCCTCTTCTCAAAATTGTTGGAACCACTGCGATAGTCTCAACGTTATTTACTATCGTCGGACAACCGTATAGACCCACTAAAGCAGGGAAAGGAGGTTTTAGTCTTGGTTGGCCTTTATTACCCTCTATACTTTCTAATAAAGCTGTTTCTTCTCCGCAAATATAAGCTCCAGCTCCATAATGAATGTGAATATCAAAATCCCAACCTGAGTCACAAGCATTTTTTCCTAAAAAATTTTTCTCATAAGCCTGATCTATAGCTTCTTGTAATCTTTTACCTTCATTAAAATATTCACCTCTAATATAAATATAACAAACGTGAGCGTTAACTGCAAAACCAGCTATTAAACATCCCTCAATTAATTTTTGAGGTTCGAATCTTAATATATCTCTATCTTTACAAGTGCCAGGTTCGGACTCATCAGCGTTTATTACTAGATAGTGTGGTCTAGAACCAACTTCTTTGGGAGCGAAAGACCATTTTAAACCTGTAGAAAAACCAGCTCCACCTCTTCCCCTTAACTCAGAAGTTTTAACCTCATTGATTATCCAGTCTCTTCCTTTTGAGATAATGTTTTTAGTGTCTTTCCAATCATTTCTTTTTATAGCGCTCTCAATTTCCCAACCAAGTTCATTATAAAGATTTTTGAATATTTTATCTTCTTTTTTAAGCATGGTTTCCCTCATTTATGGTTTGTTTTTTTTCCGGAGATGTATTTGTTCTTCCCCTGTAAGACCCCGGTTTTAAAGGTTTATCTTTTATTAATGACTCTAAAATATCTTTTGCGCTTTTTTCATCAAGATCTTCGTAATAGTCATCATTAATTTGTATCATTGGTGCACTAACACATGCACCCAAACATTCTACTTCCATCCAAGAACAGTTTCCAAGCTTAGATAACTCATTTTCATTTGGAGAAATTTTTTCTTTACATAATTTTACTATTTTATCAGCTCCACGTATTAAACATGGGGTTGTAGTGCAAACTTGAACAAAATGTTTGCCCACTGGAGCTAAATTATACATTGTATAAAACGTCGCTACTTCGTAAACAGAGATATAAGGCATAGATAAAAAATTAGCTATGTATTTCATAGCCGCTAAAGGTATCCAGTTATTATTTTGTCTTTGAGCTAAATAAAGGAGTGGCATCACAGCACTTTTTTTATTTTTTTCAGGATACCTTTTAAGTATTTGATCAACCTTTATCAAATTTTCATCTGAAAATTTAAATTCTTTCGGTTGATCATCATGTACTTTTTTAAGACTCATCGATCTACCTCTCCAAAAACAATATCAAGTGATCCTAATACAGCTGGAACATCTGCTAGCATGTGTCCCCGAATTAAATAATCCATTGCTTGAAGATGAGAAAAACCTGGAGCTCTAATCTTGCATCTATAAGGTTTGTTGCTGCCATCTGATATTAAATAAACTCCGAATTCGCCTTTTGGAGCTTCTACTGCTGTATAGACATCACCTTTGGGAACCCTGTATCCCTCAGTGAATAACTTAAAATGGTGAATTAAAGCCTCCATAGATTGTTTTAGATCGTCTCTATTTGGCGGGGATATTTTTCCATCAATTGATTTTATTGGACCTTTCGGAAGTCTTTCAATGCATTGTAATATTATTTTTACACTTTCTCTCATTTCCTCAATCCTGCATAGATAACGATCATAACAGTCTCCATTTTTTCCAATTGGTATTTTAAAATCTAAATCTTTGTAAATTTCATATGGTTGAGATCTTCTTAAATCCCATGGTACTCCTGATCCTCTTAGCATAACTCCAGAAAAACTATGATCTAAAGCCTCTTGTTTAGAGACTACTCCAATTTCAACATTACGTTGTTTAAAAATACGATTATCAGTTAACAAACTCTCAAGATCATCAATTATTTTTGGAAATGATTTGCAAAATTTCTCAATGTCATCCACTAATTTCATTGGAATATCTTGGTGAACACCTCCCGTTCTAAAGTAATTAGCATGTAATCTTGAACCTGAGGCTCTCTCATAAAAAGTCATCAAGGTTTCTCGCTCTTCAAACCCCCATAAAGAAGGAGTTAATGCGCCTACATCTAAGGCTTGCGTAGTAACATTTAATATGTGACTTAAAATTCTACCAATTTCACAAAAAATTACTCTTATATACTTCGCCCTAATTGGAACTTCTATTTTAAGTAATTTTTCTGCTGCCAAAGCGAAGGCATGCTCCTGATTCATAGGCGCAACATAATCTAAACGATCAAAATAGGGTAGTGCTTGAGTATAAGTTTTTTGTTCTATAAGTTTTTCAGTTCCTCTATGTAATAATCCAATATGAGGATCTGCTTTTTCTACTACCTCTCCGTCTAACTCTAGTATCAGCCTTAAAACACCATGAGCTGCTGGGTGTTGAGGGCCAAAGTTTAAGTTTAACGATTTAGTTTTTTTTACCATCTTTTTCTAATTTATTAACTTTTTTTAAATAGTTTGTTCCCTCCCAAGGGCTTTCAAAATCAAAATTTCTATAATTTTGTTCAAGTTTAACTGGTTCGTAAACGACTTTTTTTTCTTTTTCGCTATACCTAACTTCGTTAAAACCAGTAATTGGGAAATCTTTTCTTAAGGGATGACCTTTAAAACCATAATCTGTCAAAATTCTTCTTAAATCAGGATGATTTTTAAATTTTATTCCATACATATCGAATACTTCTCTTTCCATCCAATTAGCAGATGGAAAAATTTTTGTTAAAGAATTAATAGTCTGATCTGGTTTAAATTTAATTAAAAGTTTTATTCTTAAATTATATTCATGAGATAAAAAAAGATAAATTAAATTAAAACGTTTCTCTTCTTCAGGATAATCTACTCCAGCAATATCTATTAACTGTCTAAATTTGCAATTATCATTTGATTTCAATAATTGGACTACTTCTATTAGATTATTATCGCTAATTTCTATTAAGATCTCATTATTTTCAATTTGTGATCTTTTAATTTTACTAGAAAGTTCAGAATTAATGAGTTTTTCAAGATTTGTTAAAATATTTTTATCCATTTTATCTTTGAGAGTTTCCTTCTCTTCTTATTTTTTTTTGTAATCGCAAAATTCCATATAATAGTGCCTCAGCAGAAGGAGGGCATCCTGGAATGTAAATATCGACAGGTACAATTTTATCACATCCCCTCACAACAGAATATGAGTAGTGATAATAACCACCGCCGTTAGCGCAACTTCCCATTGAAACTACGTATCTGGGTTCTGGCATTTGATCATAAACTTTTCTAAGCGCTGGAGCCATTTTATTTGTAAGAGTTCCCGCTACTATCATTACATCCGATTGTCTTGGTGAGGCTCGAGGTGCTGCACCAAACCTTTCTAAATCATATCTAGGCATTGATGTTTGCATCATTTCTACCGCACAACAAGCAAGACCAAAAGTCATCCAGTGCAACGAACCTGTTCTAGCCCAGTTAACTAAATTATCCGAAGAAGTAGTTATAAAACCTTTTTCAGCAAAATCTTTTGCAAGCTCTTTAAATTCATCAGGTATCTTCTTTTGTTTTTGTGAAGTTAAATTAAATTTTATTCCCATTCTAAAGCTCCTTTTTTCCACTCGTAAATAAAACCTATTGTTAATATTCCAAGAAAAACCATCATTGACCAAAATCCAAGCACTCCTATATTTCCTAATGATATAGCCCACGGAAATAGAAAAGCTATTTCCAAATCAAAAATTATAAAAAGTATTGCTACAAGATAAAATCTAACATCAAATTCCATTCTAGAGTCATCAAATGCTTCAAATCCACATTCATAAGCTGATAATTTTTCTGGGTCAGGATTTGATGGGGAGGCTAAAAAATTAGCCAAAATAAAACCGATGCTCAAAAATAGAGCGATAAAAAGGAAAATTATTATTGATAAGTAGTCTGTTAAATAATTGTAAATCATGTTCTTTTATTAATATCTACCTTAATGCCTAAGCTTAAGGATTCTTATATTAATTGTACTTACTTATAACATTTATCCCTAAAGAGTACAGGACAGAAGGAAGCATAAGTGTTGACGAATAAATGTTGTTTTTTAACTTTTTAGATGAAAATCATTATCAACTAATGGCGGGAGTGACGGGACTCGAACCCGCGACCTCCTGCGTGACAGGCAGGCGCTCTAACCAAACTGAGCTACACCCCC
>MDTD01049459.1_pt1 | contig 20531 bp, 24 predicted proteins | sample 811221 | NCBI WGS metagenome assembly MDTD01 (sample SAMN05326646, study PRJNA326480) | marine metagenome | isolation source: seawater | place: Pacific Ocean: South West | collected 2011
CATGTTGAGCGCGAGGATGAGCCCGACGCTGAACGAGACGAGCGAGACGATGAAGATGGACCGCACACCGATGCGGATCATCTGGGTGCTGATCGCGCCGGTGCCCATGCGTTTGCGGTTGGTGCAGTTCTTGAGGAACCATCGCAGCGCCTCGATGACAAGCAGCAGGACCGAGCCGGTGTGGGTGACGATATCGATCGCGCGGGCCCCGATTTTGTAGACGGGCGCCAGGATCGCGGGCGGCTCGGGATGGGAGGGCTGCTGGCTCACGCGTCAGGTGCCCACTGCCTCGTCGAGGGTCGTGGTGATCGTAAAGAACTGATCGAGGCGGGCGATCTCGAAAATCGAGTGCACACGATCGGTCAGCGAGCAGAGCACGAGCTTGGTGCTCGCTTTGCGCGCCAGCTGCATCGCCTCGACGAGGGTCGCCACGCCCGAGCTGTCCATGTACGAGACGCCGGAGAGATCGACAACGAGTCGGCGGGGCTTCTCTTCGATGGCTTTGCGGATGTCGTTGCGGAGGGTGGGTGATCGGCCCAGGTCGATATCGCCTTCGGGTTTGAGGATGGTGGTGTCGTCGCGGGTTTCCCAGACGACTTCGAGTTCGTTCGGACTAGCCATTGGCGTGCTCCGGCGCGTTTGTGGGGTTTGGAGTGAGTGCTTTCGTCATGATGAGGCGCATGCCGATTTTCTCTCGGCGTTCGTAGACAACGGAGTCCATGACTTCCTTGATGATGTGCACGCCGAGGCCTCCGGGCTTGACGTCGTCGAGGTCCCGGCCGCAGATGGCGTCCGGATCGATCTGCTTGGCTTCGTCTTCGACGACGATGCGCAGCCCCGGGACGCCCGGGCTGGCGTGGGACCAGATGGAGATCCAGATGGGCTTGTCGAGCTGGCGCTCGTAGCCGTGGTTGATGACATTGGCGAGGGCCTCGTCGACGGCCAGCGCGATCCGGCCGGACTCGTCCTGCTTGAAGCCGAGGCGGCGGGTGAGACCCAAGACGAGTTCCCGAGCCCCGGCGAGGTAGGTCGGGTCACTCAGGAGCCTGATCTCGACGGCGGGCTTGGACTCGCTCACGGATCAACCCTCCCGGACGGGGTGTCCTTCTTGCTGGCAAACCAGTTCGCCCAGCGCTCAGAGGCCTGACGGCGCTCGGGGTCGCTCCCGGCGGGGTCGTAGCCGAAGTCCTCGCCCGTGATCTGCACGAGCGTATCCGAGGCGACGAGTCGCATGAGTGGGTCATCACTGGCGAGCATGCGGATCAGGGGCTCGACGGCGTTCTCGTCGCTAGTGCGGCGAGCCTTGGCGACGGCGGCGAGGCGGTCCTGCGGGACGGGGGAATCGAAATCGGGCTTCACCTTCACTTTGGGTGCGCAGCCGACAGGCATGCCCGTGAGCAGCGCGAATGTGAAGATGGACACGAGGGTCGTCCTCAGCATGGGTGAGATCCTAGAGTCTCCGTTTCCATCCCGCCCGACCGGATCAAGGAGCAGGCACAGACATGGCATCGACCATTCCCACCCCTGACCCACACCAAGACCCGCACAACGAGATCGTTCCGGTCCTGGACTGCGGCGGACAAACCATGCAGCTCATCGCCAGAAGACTCCGCGAGGCTGGCATTTATTCGATGATCCAGCGCTCGGATATCACCGCGGCCGAGCTCAAGGCGATGAATCCGAAAGGGATCGTCCTCTCGGGCGGACCGGCGAGCGTGTTCGAGGACGGCTCGCCCCGGATCGACCCCGAGATCCTGAACCTGGGTGTCCCGGTGCTGGGGATCTGCTACGGGATGCAGCTCGTGTGCCAGCACCTTGGCGCGAAGATCACGCCGGCCGACCATCGCGAGTTCGGGCGCGCCAATCTGGAGATCAAGGACGACAGCGATCTGTTCGGCGCGGTGCCCCAGCGGACGACCGTCTGGATGAGCCACGGCGACCAGGTGACCGACCTTGCCAGCGCGAACATCGAGACGATCGCATCAACGCCGACCTGCCCGCAGGCGGGCGTCCGGTACAGCGAGAACGGTGTGCGATTCTACGGCGTGCAGTTCCACCCCGAGGTCACGCACACCCCCCACGGCTCGGACATCATCCGCAACTTCGCGTACAACATCTGCGGCTGCACCGGCACCTGGCACATGGCCGAGTTCGCCGAGACCGAGATCCAGCGCATCCGCGAGCGCGTCGGAAGCGACCGCGTCATCTGCGGACTCTCGGGCGGCGTGGACTCGTCCGTCGTGGCGGCTCTCTTGCACAAAGCCATCGGGGATCAGCTCACGTGCGTCTTCGTCGACAACGGCTTGCTCCGCAAGAAAGAACGCCAGCTTGTCGAGACGACCTTCCGCGATCACTTCAACGTGGACCTGCGTGTGATGGACGCGACCGAGCAGTTCCACGCGGACCTGGCTGGCGTGACGGACCCGCAGGAGAAACGCAGGCGCATCGGGCACCGGTTTGTTGAGGTGTTCAAAGAAGCCGCCGAGAGCGTCAAGGGGGCCAAGTTCCTGGCTCAGGGGACGCTCTACCCGGATGTGATCGAGTCGGGACACGGGCACTCGGGCAAGTCGGCGAACATCAAGTTGCACCACAACGTGGGCGGTTTGCCCGAAGATCTGGGGTTCGAACTGATCGAGCCGGTGCGGGAGCTCTTTAAGGATGAGGTCCGCAAGCTGGGCGAGGTGCTGGGCGTGCCCGACGCGATCCTCTGGCGGCACCCCTTCCCGGGGCCGGGGCTTGCGGTGCGGGTGCTGGGCGAGGTGAAGCCCGAGAAGCTCGACGTCATCCGCGAGTGCGACGAGATCGTGCTCGAGGAGATTATCGCGGCGGATCTGTACCGCCAGACGAGCCAGGTCTTTGCGGTCCTGCTGCCCGTGCAGAGCGTGGGCGTGATGGGCGACGGGCGGACGTACGAGAGCGTCGTGGCTGTGCGAGCGGTGGAGACGCGGGACTTCATGACAGCCGACTGGGCGCGGATCCCGTTCGATGTGCTGGCGCGGATCTCCAACCGGATCATCAACGAAGTGCGCGGCGTGAACCGGGTGGTGTACGACATCTCGAGCAAGCCGCCGGCGACGATCGAGTGGGAATGATCCGTGAGCTGACCATCCAGACACCCGGGCGCGGGCTGCACGAGATTACGCGCGAAATCGCGGGGGTTGTGCGCGAGGCGGGTGTGGATGCGGGGCTGTGCACGGTGTTCATCCGGCACACGTCGGCAAGCCTGATTATTCAGGAGAACGCCGACCCGAGCGCGAGGCGCGATCTCGAGCGTTGGCTCGATGCGCACGTGCCCGACGGGACGGCCTACGAGCACACGGACGAGGGGCCCGACGACATGCCGAGCCACATCCGATCGGTACTGACGGCGACGAGCCTTGGTATCCCGGTGATGGACGGCAGGCTGGCGCTCGGGACGTGGCAAGGGATTTATCTCTGGGAACACCGGCTCGCGGCGCACACGCGGCGGATCGTCGTGCATGTCTCGTCATGAGCGCACAGGAACGGCACAGACTGGCTGAGGGCAAAAAGGTGTTTCTCCGTCACCCGGTCGAGAGTGATCGGGACGAGTGGTGCGCGCTTTGGGATGCGAGCTGGTCGTTTCTGGAGCCTTGGATGCCGAGGCCGCCTGAGGGGGCGACGGGTGCTTCGACTGAGCGGTTCGATCGGCTGCTTGAAACGGCCGACACACCCGAGAATCAGCGGCATGTGATCTGTCGACAGAGCGATAGCGCGATCGTGGGCATGGTGAACCTGAGCCAGATTTTCCGCGGGCCCTTCTGCAACGCGATCATGGGCTACTGGGTGGGCGAGGCGTTTACCCGAAAGGGCTACACGAGCGAGGGCGTCGGCCTTGTGCTGGGGCGGGCGTTCGGTGAGCTGAAGCTGCACCGCGTGGAGGCGAACATCATCCCGAACAACCTGGCTTCGATTGCACTGGCCAATCGTGTCGGGTTCCGCAAAGAGGGGTACTCGCCCCGGTATCTCAAGATCGCGGGCGCGTGGCAGGACCACATCCGGTTTGCGATGACAGCCGAGGATTGGCAGGCTTTGCGCGCCGATCAGCCGAAGTAGTCGGGCTCGTTGCCGGGCTTCCACTTGATGTTGCAGCCCATGCTGGGCTTCTGGTCCGTGCCGACGTCCTCGCCGGCGACGACTGCGTTGATGGCTCGGCGGAGGTCCTTGCCCGTGATGGGCTCGTCGGAGCCCGGGCGGGCGTCGTCGAGCTGGCCCCGGTAGGCGAGGTTGAGGTCGGCATCGAAGAGGAAGAAGTCGGGCGTGCAGGCGGCTTTGTAGGCCTTGGCGACTTCCTGGGTTTCGTCGAAGAGGTACGGGAAGGTGTAGCCCCGCTTCTCGGCTTCCTCTGTCATGTGGACGGGTGCGTCGGCGGGGTGTTTGTGGGTGTCGTTGGCGTTGATGGCGACGACCCCGATGCCGTGGGCCTTGGCGTCGTGCCCGAGCCTCGCGAGTTCGTCTGCGACGTGGATGACGAATGGGCAGTGGTTGCAGATGAACATGACCAGCAGCCCGCGCGGTCCGGCGGCGTCCTGCACGCTGACACGCTCCTCGCCTGTGCCGGTGTTGTAGTTGGGCAGGTCGAAGGCGGGCGCCTTGGTGCCGAGTTCGAGCATGGTTGATGGGGTGCGGGCCATGTGGGACTCCTTTGGTGAAGCCTGTCGCACGAGGCCGAGACCAGAGCCGCACACCTGGCGCGAGAAGAAAGCGGAGCGGGAGGGATTCGAACCCTCGGTACGGGTAAATCCCGTACACCGGATTAGCAATCCGGCCCCTTCAGCCTCTCGGGCACCGCTCCGTGGGACGGCATGGTACGCCCATCGCCCCCAAGGAAACCACGCCCCGAGCAAGCAAACCCGATCCGGACTCGGACAGGGCCTTGCGGCTCGCACTTGGGCGGCTTGGGCTGGCCCGGGCGATGGCCCGCGCTTTGCGGCTTAGTCGCAGCCGGCGTTGTAGTTGCCGACCCATGCCGAGAAGTCGGCGGGGGTGAGGAGGCCGTCGGCGTTCTGGTCGGCCGGGCAGGTGTTGATGACGGCCATGACCGCGTTCTGCGACAGGATCGTGCCCGCGGCATTGGCCACCTCGACTCGGTACGTGCCCTCGGTGTTCAGGTCCGGGTTGATGGTCAGGGTGTCGGAGGTCGTGCCGGTGAATCGGGTGTCGTCGGCCAGGGGGGTGCCGTTGAGGTACCACTGATAGGTGTCGGCCAGCGGTGCGCTGACGGTCATCTGCTCTGCCGGACCGAAGGCGGTGGCGACGACGCTCTGCGGTTGGCTGATGATGCTGAGGAATGGGCCGCACTTGTTGATCAGGAGGCTCACGCTGTCGCCGAAGACGTTGGCGGTCACGAGATCGATGGCGAAATCGTTGTTGATGTCTCGTGCGAGGAGGGCGATTGGTCCGGTGCCTGCATCAAAGAAGAAGGGCCCGCTGAAGTTGCCTGCTCCGTCGTTGATGAGCGTGGCGACCTGGGATGTGCCGCTGAGAAAGACCGTGATGATGTCGAGGTCGCCGTCGTTGTCGAGATCGGCGAGGGTGTTGTCGCCCGGCACTTCGGTGACGTCGTAGTCCACGGACGTCGAGAATGTGCCGTCGCCCGCACCGAATCGGACGCGCTGCTTCATCGTGCCGTTGATGGATTCGACGAGATCGAGGTTGCCATCGCTGTCGAGATCACCGAACGCAACGCCGACGGGTCCGTCTTCTGATGGGATGGTGATCTGGGATGCGAACGTGCCGTCGCCGTTGTTGAGGAGCAGGCTCAGGTTGTCAGAGCCGGTGTTGGGTGTTGCGATGTCGATGTGGCCGTCGTTGTTGACGTCGCCGTAGGCGGCGAGCTGGGAGCTGGTTCCGACTGCATACGCGGCTGCTGGGGCGAACGTGCCGTCACCGGCTCCGACAAAGACGTTGATGAAGCTACCGGCGGCGGCGTTGGCGACGATGTCCAGTTCGCCGTCGTTGTTGCTGTCAATCAGCTTGAGGTGCGTGGGGCTTCCGCCAGTGATGGGCAGGCTTGCGCCGATGGAGAACGCCCCGCTGCCGTCGTTGGTCAAGATGCCGACTGCGTCGTTTGTGATGTCAGCGATCACCGCGTCGATATCGCCGTCGTTGTCAATGTCACCGAGCGACACATCGAAAGCCTGGGCGCCGGCGGCGTAGAAGCTGACAGGCGCGAACGCGCCATCGCCGATGCCAAGAAAGACACCGAGATCATTGGTGATCGCGTTGATGGAGACGATATCGGGGATGCCGTCGCCGTTGACATCGCCCGCGCCGAGCTCGTAGGGCCCATCGCCCGTGGCGAGATCGACGCTCTGTGAGAACATCGTCGCCGGGTCGCACTGGGCGTGCACGGATGAGGCGGCGTTGGCGAGCAAGAGAAGCGTGGCGGCGGCGGTCAGTCTGGGTGCGTGCATTCGTGCGTCCTTCCGGGTTCCGGCCTCTGTACATCTGGGCCTTGCCAAACTACGCGTTCTTCCGCGCCGGCGCGCTGCAGAAAAAGCAAACCAGACCCGATCTCGGGCCTGGCCTGCCAATGGGGGCGCTTTGGGTGCTTTGGGAGGCGGGATTCTCGGGCTTACGCCTCGCCCTCGGGGCGGCGTTCGAGAAGTGCGCGGAGCTGCTTGTTCTCGCGGCGGGTGGCTTCGAGATCGAACACGAGGTACTTCACGCTGACACGGAGGTAGTCGAGCGAGTCCTGGAGTTCGGAGATCGTCTTCTTCATCTGCTCGTGGCGGGACTTGGTATCCGTGGCGAGCTCCTTGAGTTTGCCCTGCTGGTCGCTGGGGAGGGTGTTGATCTTCTCGAGGAGTTTGTTGAACTGGTTCTGGAATTCTCTCTCGCTCATGGTCATCTCCTGCCTGTCTGTGTCATGTGACGCGGCCGCCTTGGTTGGACGCGTATGCCAGAGACAGATCAACGCGGATGCCCGGCGTGCCAGCGGGGCCGTGCGCGATGTGAAGTCCGAGAAAACCGAGCTCCGCTCGTGTTCAGGGGAGGATGCAAGCGGCGTGCCGGGGCTGTGCCGCTCGTTCCGGTTGGCCGATTGATCCGGGTGTTGCCCGGGATCAACGCCTGGCGAGGGCGCGACGCAGCGCCTGTTGCCCCGCTTCGGGGGCGCCGCTGGTGATCGCTTTCAGGGCCGCCTTGTCCTGCCGGGCCAGCTGCGAGCCCAGCTCACCCGCGTGGCGGTCGAGCGCCCGGCGGAAGGCGGCAAAGTGGATCTCCAGATCGTGGCGCAGGAAACGGGTCAGCGGGTCGGCCAGGCCCGTCTGCATAGCGGCCCAATCCAGCAGGGAGCCCCCCTTGTCCGAGAACCGGTAGAGCCCGAGCGTCGTCTCGAGGCGTTTGGCCAGCGGGATGAACGGATCGACCACGCTCTCGGGGAGGCTGGTGAGCTTCTTGGCGAGCTCGGCGTCCGAGGCTTTCTGGGCCTCGGCGGAGGGGGCTTCGACCTCGGCCTGGACCGGGGCTGCGTCGGCCTTGCGGATATTGGCCAGAGCCGAGGCGAGGGTCTTGATGCCTGCCCGCTCGAACCGGATGGTCAGACGCTGGGTCGGCCGCCCCTCGACCATGATGGGCTGTACAGCGGTAATCTGCCCCACCCCCCACTCGGGACGGTCGGCATGGGTGACACGGTCGCCGAAGGACCAGGGAGTCGCTGACATGGAAACCTCTTCGTGGGGATCAGTCGGCCGCGGGCGTCCCCACGACGGGCGGCTGGAACTGATCGGAGCTCTTGGGGGCCTGCCGGGCCGGGTTTGAGCACCCGGTCGCCGCGGCGGGGCGGGCTGCATAGGATCGTGTCCTGCCCGGAAGGCCCGGTCAAGCGCGATGCTGGCCCGTCCTTCACCGGCGATGAGAGCCCCCGATCATGATCGAAGCATTCAAGAGTGAAGAGGTCGTCGACAAGTTCGGCGGTCGGTTCCGTCTGACCGCGGTGATCCAGCGCCGCTTGGTCCAGCTCATGGAGGGCGCCCGCCCGCTGGTCGAGCGTGACGGCCGATCCGATCTCGAACTCGTCGTGCAGGAAATCCTCGAAGACAAGATCGAGATTGTCGAGAACGCCGACGGCGACTTCGAGGTTGTCGCAGAGGCCGAGGAAGCCCTGCTCTAAGGCCGGCTCCCTTCGTCAGGAGGGACATACGTGAACACAACGACACAGACGCTCGACGGCAAGCGCATCATTCTTGGTGTGTGCGGCGGAATATCCGCGTACAAATCGGCGGCTTTGACGAGCAAGCTGGCGCAGTCTGGCGCTGAGGTCACGGTCCTGATGACCGAGTCCGCGACACGGTTTGTCACGCCGATAACCTTTCAGGCGCTCTCGGGAAAGCCTGTCTATACAAGCATCTGGGAACACGTCGAGGCGAGCGATCCGCAGCACATCGCGACCGCGTCGGGAGCGGACCTTGCAGTGGTCGCGCCGTGCAGCATGGACTGCATGTCCCGTCTGGCGGCCGGGCGGGCGGACGACGTGGTGACGCTTGTGTTGAGTGCGGTCGACCGTGCGAAGACGCCGGTGATTTTGGCTCCCGCGATGAACGAGGTGATGTGGAGCCAGCCGGCGACGCAGCGGAATCTGGAGACGTTGCGAGGCGACGGGTTTGAGTTTGTCGGTCCGGAGTCCGGCTGGCAGGCTTGCCGGGCGGTAGGTCCCGGACGGATGGCCGAGCCCGAGTCGATTCTGGACGCAATCGCCGCCCGCCTGGCCTGACGCGGCGCTTTGCCGGTGGCTATCATGGCGTCCCCAACCGTGACCTTCGGAGAGGTGGCAGAGCGGTTGAATGCGCTGGATTCGAAATCCAGTATGGCCTCCGGGTCATCGGGGGTTCGAATCCCCCCCTCTCCGCTTCGATAAGACCCTGCATTTGCAGGGTCTTGTTTTTTAGGGGTTTACGACGAAGCACTCCGAGGCGTTTGACCCTGTTGGCCTTGAACTGGCCTAGATCAGCGACGCGACGATGCCGTGAGCTCGGCGGATACGTGCCCGAGCGATTGCCAGCGAGCGTCAGCCTGCGGCTTCGAGCCGCTTCCATGCCTTGGTGGCGCGCGACTTCAGCGGGCCCACCTTGGCCGGGCTGAACATCGCCCGCTCATGGCGTATGAGCTGCTCGTGCTTCATCCACCTCAAGGCGGTCCGGATGTGGTAGTCGGGCACCCGCTCGCCAAGTGCTTTTTGCACGGCCTCGTGCAGGTCGATGAACTTGCACTGCTTCAGTTCATGCACGGCGGTGGCGGTTGCGAGCACGATCTCCTTCGGGCAGCGGAATGGCTCCGCATCTGTGCTCCGGTACTCGGCGAGGACTGCCGGCCGCGATGGGAACTTCTCGACCTTGTAGTCCTCGACCGTCTTGGCGGCCTTCGGACCGCGGCGGCGTGCCGTCGGCCTTTCGCCGGCGTCCGCGATGAGCTCGCGTTCAAGTGACTGCAATGCGGCCAGTGCCTTCGCGATCCGGGCACCCGACGACGGGCACTCGCCCAGCACTCCGGTGAGCTCCTCTCGGGCGATGTCGATCTGTCGAAGGGCGTAGGCGGCGTCAGGCATTGAACCAACTGTACCACAACCTCACGGTTTTTTCTAGGTGGGCGTTGACGGATCATCCAAGGCGAGCTACTCTCGGTGGATTTCTGTAGAGGTCTGCCATATGAAAGAGACGCAAAGCCTAGCCGCACTGCTCACCTCGGTCACCCGGGGGCACCTCATCATCGCGCTGGAGTACCTCGCCGAGCTCTCCGCAAATGGGATGGTCACATCCGAGGTGGTCGACGCGATCGACGAGGAGCTGCCCGCACACGGAGGTGTCGCGACTTCCGCCGTGGTCGAGCACGCCCGGGCACTCGGGCTGATTTCAGCCACGATCGACAGCGACGGTTTCGCGAAGTTCTTCATCCACGCTGCCGCGTTGGACCTGCTGGGCCTTGACATCGAGGCCGTGCACGGAAGTGAAGAGGCAGAGTTACAGGTGTTGGCGGGCGTCTTCGCCTGCTACCAGCGTGACGCCGCTGGCAACAAAGGTCGCGCCTGGCGAGCAGCGGCTTCCCTCATGCTGCTCTTGGAAGCCGAGGTCGGACCTGAACAAATCGCCCGGCTCAGCGAGCGGGCGGTGGGCAACCAACGGGGCCCGAGCACCGCGAAGGCGTTCTGGCTCGCCGAGTCGCAGCTCGGTCTTCAAGTTGCCAAGGCCGAGGGCTTCATCGATGAGCCCACCGACGGATCCCTTCGGATCACGGATTACACGCTGACCGACCGCGGCAGAGCATGGCTGACCAGGGACGGCTCACCGATCGCGGCGAGCGTCCGCAACATCGAGCTGAGGGGGGTGCTGTGATGCCCGCGATGAGGTCTCTCATCCTCCGATCCGCCCGAGCGTCCTGGCTTTTTGCCCGCCGCGCCGGCTTCGTCCGTGGGCGCACCGTCCGCATCCCCCGCACCGAGCCCACTTTCCCAAGCTCGCGTCGTCTCATCGGACTCAACATTCCGCTGCACGAAGCTCGGGCGTTGGCTGAGGAGTACGAGTTGCCGCCCATCATCACGCTTGACGAGGCCGCCAAGGTCGCCCGGCGGTCACCGTTCACCGTCAAGCGGCTCGTGTCGGAGGGGCGGTTCCCGAAGTCGGCCAAGCCTGGTAAGCCCCTGCTGTTCCTCCGCGATCGGTTCATCCAGGAGCTCATGAAGGAGCACGGGTGATGCTGGCCAACCGGTTCGAGGTCGAGGGCACGAGCAACCCCATCATCCACGTGGGGCACAAGTCGTACCGAAAGAAGGACGGCACGTCGGCACGCACCAAGACCTACTACGCGGAGTGGAGCCTCGGCAATAAGCAGCAACGCCGGAGCCTGAAGACCAAGAACAAAACGGCCGCGATCAACGCGGCCCATGCCTTGCACGACAAGATCTGCAACGGCGAACGCCTCGAAGCCCCCAAGGAATACACCGTCGACGAGGCGGTGAAGCTGTACCTCGACACCTGCCGGGCCCGGCGGCTCAAGCCGAGGACTATGGCGGCGTACGAGCACACGCTCGGCAAGCTCAAGGACTTCTGCAAAGACCGGTCCATCGTCTACCTCGGTCGGTTCGGACAGGTCGAGTTCTGGGCGTTTGTGAACACGATGAATCACTTGTCGAAGAAGACGGTCTACGACCGCATGGTGATCGTTCAGCAGCTCTTCAAGTGGTGCTGCGAGGTTGCTGAGATCCTCGCGAAGAACCCGATCCGCAAGCTCAAGCTGAAGAAGCCGGCGTCGAAGAAACAGCCGTGCTTCACCCCTGAGCAGATCCGCACAATGATCGACACCGCGGACGACAATCTCCGGCCCATCATTGTGTTCCTCGCCTACACCGGGTGCCGCGTCGGTGAGATGCGGGACCTGCTGTGGGAGGATGTCCACCTCGACGCCAACGGCAACGGCGTGCTCGACATCCGGCACGGGGGCTCCGACGACGAGACAAAGGGGAAGGAGTCGCGTCGGATCCCGATTCACTCCGAGCTGCGGCCGTACTTGGAGTCGATGCCGCGGATCGACGAGCGGGTTTTCCATTCTCATCCGTCAAAGCGGTATCCCCGCGGAAACGGAAAGCTCGTTGATACGCGGCTGCTGGATCAGGTGAAGGCGTTGTGTAAAAAGTGCGGCTTCGAGAATCCCACGCAATACAAAGTGCACACGTTTCGACACGCGTTCGTCTCGATGCTGGCCCGGCAAAATGTGTCGTATCGATACGCGTTGCAGCTCGTCGGGCACTCGTCGAGCAAGATCCTTGATCTGTACTTCTCCGTCTATGACGAAGACGCGGCGAGAGCGATCGAGTCGATCGAGCTCCCGCCCGGTCAACCTTCCGACGATTGATCAGGACCGACTTCGAAGGGCTCACGCTGCAAGCTCGTCCAGGCTTCCCGGGTTGCTCGTGTAAACCCGGCCTTAGTGCCGACGCGGGTGAACCGTGCACCTTCATGATGGACGAGACCTGAGGCGGACCAGAATCGCAGCGAGACGCGGGCGGCGTAGTCGGGCAGCTCCTCTCCAAGCCGGCGGCTCGCGGCGGCCTTGATGGTGGCGAAGAGTTGTGGCTCCGCGGTGGACGCGACCTCGGTGGCAACCGCCCTGTAGTACGGCAGCGGCACCTTGTACGGTTTCGCCGCTGCGCCTGGGCGGATCTCAATGAGGGCGGGGCCGCGGCGTGACTCTTCGACGGTGTAGGTGGCGGCCCGCACACGGGCACGGGGGCCGATGATCCGCCGACGACGGGCGTCGTTCAGGTTGTTAATCTCACCGGTGACCGCGGAGTCAAGTTCGTTGAGCTTGCGGAGTAGTTTCGAGCGGCCTGTACCCGTGCGCGACGCGAGCTCGCGTACCTCATCAAGCACATCTCGCCATGACTGACTTGGTGTACCTGCTCGCGGCATGAGCATGATGGTACGCCGGATCTGCGAGTTGGCGTCTATACCCGCGTACCCGAGATACCGCGATTCCCGTCAGGATCCATACCGGTTTGGGCTGGATCCTGATGCGCCTCCGATTCCGTGTTGAAATTGTCGAGTTCACCGCGGACGGATCCTTGCCTTCCGTCCAAGTCACCGCTATGTACGCCGTATTGACCCATTGGCGTACTGACGGAGCATCGAATGACGAACGACAACACCCACACGGCGGACGAGATCAAGGTGGCGGCGGACGGGCTGCTCGCATGGGCCATGGCGCACGGGGGCGTGCTCGCGGTGGCGGCGACGCTTGGGGAGGACCGGGATGGCCCGGTCCCCGCAGCGCGGCCGGAGGCGTTGGTGGCCGGCGCGGTCGGGACGCTCAACGAAGCCGAAATCGCCGTGCTGCTCGCACAGCTCGATGTCGCGGTGCTCATGGTGTTATCGCAGATGGCTGCGGGCGCAGAGATGGGCGAGCCGGCCTTCCGCGAGCTTGTGAATCAGGCACGGCGCGAGATGCTCGATGCGGCGGGGCTCAACTTGTGCGACGACTGCGGCGGATGAGGGTGTAAGAGAGAAGGGCTCGTAGCGGGGCCAACGCCCCGCGGCGGGTTTGGCGATTCGGTTCTAAATTGAGAGGTACAGCAATGACGACGGCGCACGCGTTCAACGGCCCCGATGGGATGGCGAGGAAGATCAGGCTGCTCGCGAGCAACTGCGAGACGGCGACGGCGGGGTTGTCGCGCACGCTGCTCATCGCGGTGAGCTCGCCGGACCCGGTGAGCACTCCGGACTGCGAGCATGCGGCCCCGCGTGGGATCCGGATCCAGACGCTCGACAAGGGCATGACGAACACCGACATCGCGGTGCTCATGGGCACCCTCTACGGCATGCTCGATGTGATTGAGGACGGGTACTCGCGGGAGTTCGGTGACGGCTTCCGTGAAGCGGTGGACGAGGCGCGCGGCACACACGGCCATGGTCAGCGGATGGCCGTGGTGCCGGTTGTTCCCATGGACACCAAGCCGTGGCAGACACGCGTGAGTGAGCGCGGAAGCTGAGAAAACTGCAAATCGGAAGTATCGCGCCCGTCACCACCATGAAAACTGGCGCGCGAGGGAGGAGTCAACACATGACTCGTGGAATGGAGAAGGGCGAACCACACTTGCCGCAATCCGGCGGCGACCAGAGCGGCGAGATCGTTTCTCGTCGTCGGGGTCGTCCGCCGCGGCAGGTCCGGGTCGCGGTCGCGTATCGGCCGCAGGATCCCGAGGAGGAACTTGATTGCAATGACGCCCTTCGACTTCTACTTGCCTCCATGGTCCGCAGGCGAATGGGCGGACATGAGGAGGAAGAGACATGAAACGGAAGTCTCGACTCAACGGAAAACGAGCGGTCCCCATGCCGCGATGCAGTACGATGGAGCAGGCCGATACCTCCATCGACGATCAGATGAACTCCATGGAGTACTTCGCGGAGGAGTACGACATGGAGCTCGCCGACGCCTTGCAACTTGTCGGCAAGTCCGGCAGCATCAAGGCCAATCTTGAAGCGGCGATGGACGAGATCATCGCGCGCAAGCGGTCGGGCGAGCGGATCGATGTCGTCCTGTTCTATGACCAAAGCCGGTTCGGGCGTTCGGGGCCGCTCCATTTTGGGGCTCTGGCCGATCGCCTCTTGGACGAGGGCATCGAGATCGCCGAGACTGACGCGTTCATGGAGGATGCCAACAACGCCACCATGGTCCGCATGATGAAAGCGATGATCGCTCAGCAGACCGCCCGCGGCATCGCAGACAACTCGGCCAGGGGGTCGCAACAGGCGCTCCGCGAGGGGCGTCGCAGTCATGCGAGCAAGGGGGCGTACGGCATCGACCGTCTCTATATGACCGAAGACGACGAGCCGATCTGTATCATCCGCTTGCTCCCGGATGGAACGCGGCTCAACCTGGATCCCGAGACCAAGGAGGTCCGGCTCAGGTACGAGCCGGGCAAGATGGGGTTCAAGAAGGAGAAGAAGGACAAAGTCACGCTGATCCCGGGCGACCCGGAGCATCAGGCGGTCGTCATCCGAATCTTTGCGATGCGGCACGAGCAGGGCTTCGCGGGTACACGTATTGCGCGCGTCCTCAATGATGAAGAGATCCCGTCGCCCAACGGCAAAAGATGGACCAAGACCGTCATCGACGCGATGCTGCGCAACGAGACCTACTGCGGCGTTGGCTATGCCAACCGGCATTCCTCTGCTCTCTATTTCAACCAAGCAGAAGGACGCCCGGAGCCGCTGCCCCGCGAGCAAGGTCGTCGCATCCGCGGCATCCGGCCCGAGAGTTCATGGTACTTGATCGCATACCCGAAACTCCGCGACTATCTGCCCGAACATCTGCGGCCCGCGGCGATGGCCGAGCAGGCCGAGCATCGCGCCAAGATCAAGTCGGGCTGGATCAAGGATCCGGCCCGCCGCAACGGCCGGACGACCCATCTCCTATCTGACATCCTCGTCGAGCCGACAACCGGCAAGCGGCTCATCGCAAAGCGAAGCCGCGGGCGGATTTACTACGGGCTCAACAAAAGCGTCGATATGCCTGCGAAGGGATCGCAGCGTCGGAGATGGTTGGCGTCAGGGCCGCTGCATCGCGCGGTCTTGGAAGAGATCGAGGCGTTGATCTGCTCGCTCCCTGATCTCCGCGAACGGATCATTAAAGAGATCGGCGAGCAAGACAAGCAGCGTCGGGGCGAATCGGGCGAGGCCGAGCAACTCCTGGCAAACCTCGACAAGCTGAAGGCGCGCCTGAAATCGCAGGTCCGTCGTCTCGGCGGCGACGACGATGACATCGTCAACGATGCGATCGACGAGACGACCAGGCAGATCCGCGTTATCGAGGACAAGCTCGCCGGCATGAACGGCGGGCCCGCGTTGACCGAGAAGGACATCGCCGCGATCACCGATGGAGTTATCAAGGATCTCTCCGCCATGCTCCAGGCGTTGGCGGAGGAGGGCGAGACCTCGCTCCGCAAGGTCGCGGAGACCCTGATCAGTTCCGCGGTTGCGAATCTTGATGAGAACGAGGTCGACTTCGAGTTCGCGATCCCGGCAGAACTGATCGAGCAGCGGAATGTACGCCTAGCGGCTCGTAACGGACCCGCTCCATGCCGCCAGGCGTACAAATGGCGGCCCATCCCCCTTGATGCCGTAACCGTTGACATTCCAAAGCGTTGCAGCGGCGACTGCTGGGAGCCGTTCGAGCCATCGGGCTGCGATGACTGCCGTCGCCAACCCAAAGCTGCATGAGGATCCCGGCCTAAGCGGCCGGATCCTGTGATGTCTTCGCCGCCCTCGACCAAACGGCCGGGGGCGGCCTTCAGAAAAAAATTTCGTCGACGGCGGAGCCGTCGAGCATACCGGAGACCCCCATGGACGAGAAACTCACCGACATTGAGAGAGCATGGCTGGTGTCGCTCGATGCCCTGCTCGTGCAGACCACAGTGGACGCACACGGGGCGGTCGCCGGTCGGTTCATCGATCTTTGGGACAGTGGCGGCCCGACCTTCCGGGCCGAGCTTGCCAAGCGGGCGTCGCTTTGGCGACAGCGGCATGTCAAGGTGCAACAACTCATCCTGAACAGCCACGGTGCGTGCGAGCGACTCGTCCGGCTCATGGGTGACCCCGAGCCTCCGCAACGGAAGCCGGTGAAGACCAAGTCAAAGCCTCCACGGGATCGAGTTGTGCCGAGCCGCCGGAAGCACGCCCCGGTGCAGGAGATCACCGAGGATGAGGCCGCCAAGTTCATGGCGATGCTCGATGCTGAAGGCATTGCCGAGGTGTTCGACCCCGGCGTCAGCATTCTCGATGACAAGCTGTACCGGCCGCCGTTGATCATCCTCAACAAGGTGAGCGTGTTCTACGAGGACATCGCACCGGCGTACGAGCGTGAAGCGATCGATCGGCGGTGGGATCCCGTTGAGCGTGAGCCGGCGATCGCATTGGCGTTCGACCTCGCGTTACTCGTCACGCTTCGGGAGAGTCGGTGGACCTGGGTGATCTCCGATCGGCACTTTGGCCGACTCCCATGGGGACACCCGTGCAAGGTCACGCCGGAGGGGCGGCCGGGGTGGAAGCTGATCACCGGACTGCTTGATCGAGCCGGGCTCATCGAACGGCGGACCGGGCAGACGTGGCGGCTCACTCGCGAGGCACGCCCTGTCATCGCCAACCATCTAATGCCGGCCTGGGTTGCTGTCGCAGCATCTGGTCGAGACTGACGTAGCATTAAGCATCGATGGCGTCGTGAACCGTCACGACGCACAACACTATCTTACATCATTGCACTCATTTCGCCGAGTGCACGGATTTGAAGTGCGGCTGTCGAGTGTCAGCTTGAAGCAGTTATCGACAGCGTCAATGTCGGCCGCGAATTCGGACAGGGCTGACCTGCTGGGGCAACAGCCTCACTTCAGCCCTAGCTTCCGCTACCCGCCGGCTTGTTAGGTGAGTGATCAGTCACTAATCCAGAACTGAACATAGATACGGGAATGGGCTCGATCGTCACATGCTTGATGCCGTGGTCGCTCCCGAGCGATCGACGAACACGCTCGATGATATCGGAAGTCGCGGTGAGAGGGGACTCGTCGCGGATCGCGATCTGAGCTTCAAGGGAGACGGCATGTTCGTCAATTGGCCAGACATGGAGATGGCCGACGTCCTGGACACCCTCAACCTCGCGGATGGTCGATGCGATTGCGTCGAGTGCGAGTTCGTCCGGGGTGCTCTGCATCAGAATCCGGATACACCGCTTCATAGGCGACCACGAGATCCACACGATGTAGACCGAGATTCCGATGGTCGCAACGATGTCGGTCCAGTACCAGTCGAACAGGATGATCAGGGTGCCGGTGATAATGACCGCCACCGAGGCGAGAGCGTCCGCGACGTTGTGAAGGAACGCCGCCTTGATGTTCACGCTCTCCTTCGACATCGTGTAGGTCAGAACGGCCGTCGCGGCATCGACAACCAGTGCAATGCAGGCGATGATGACGACCATCCAGCCGTCGATCTCGGGACGGTCGAAGGTGCGGTTGATGGCCTCAATGAGCAGATAGCCCGCGATGACCATGATGGAGGTGAGGTTAATCAGGCCGCCGACCACCTCGGCTCGCCCGTAGCCGAAGGTGCGTTGCTCATCCGCGGGACGCCTGGAAATACGCCGAGCAATCAGGGCAAGGAGCAGTCCGGCTGCATCGCTGAAGTTATGCAGCGCGTCCGCGATCAGCGAAAGGCTCCCGGAGAGCACGCCCCCGATGACCTGGGCCGCAGTGAGCAGCAGATTAATGGCGACGGCGATACCCAGCCGTTTCGATCCAATATCAGCACCGTGATTGTGGTGGTTCGTCTGTGTCATCGGCGCTCACCGCGGGCGATGCTTCCCTCCAGTCGCCCAGCGAAGTACTCGAGCTCGACGAGCGTGTGGCGGTAGGCGGCCGACCTGAATCGGAGTAGTGTGCCGATGACGCGCTCGATCACCCAGCCTACGAGGCCTTTCGGGAACTCGCCCCATACGCGATGGACGAGCCGTACACCGTCGCCCTCGGGCTCGATCCGAAAGTCGCCGCCTTCCTTGACCCTGACACACATTCCAAACGGCTTGTAGATAGCCTCGCCGGTCCAAGAGAACGCACGACCCGGCCGCGTGTCGTGCACCGTCGCGGTGAGTTCGCCGGTCAAGGGACCGACACCTTCGCGTTGCCACCAGCGCAGGCCATCACGGAGGGGCTGTTTGGGCTCGGTCAGTACCTCGGTGCCCTTGTGCTCGGGGTTCGATGGCTCCCATTCGCCCTCGAAGTCCGAGATCAGTTCCCATGCTTCAGTTGCGGTTGCTTCGGCATGGACGTTTGCGGTCACATCGATCATGGCTTATCCCTCAAGAGGCATCGAGCCGACAGTGCGATTTCCGTTGACGGACTCGATCTCGATCCAGAGACTCGCACCGTCCATCGTCGAGGGCGATTCGGTCTGGCCGTGGAAATGGTCGTCGTGGGCGTCCGCCTTCGATTTCAGCGCGCCCGTCCCGGCCTCATCGCCGATCCAGAAACGCACGGTGGCGGGGATCGGCCCGGATTCGACTTCGAGATCGAGGTGCACCTCCGATGATGGTCGGATGTCGCTGGACACTGAGACCGCCAGCTTCGTTCCGGCGATCGTCACGCTACCGAGAGACCGCATCTCACCGTGGTCATGATCGTCGTGTTCACCCTCGGCGTGGTCGTGCCCCTCATGGTCGTCGCCGTCACCAGCGTGATCATGACCGTCGTCCGCGGTGTGTGTCTCGGCGGACTTTGATTCTGAGGACTCCCCGCAGCCGGGTAACGAGATCGAAAGCGCGACGGTCGTGCTGGCGGCGGCGAGAATCTTGAAAAGGTCGTTCATGATCAGGACTCCTTCGAGGTGATGGTCTTGGGTCGGCGGAATATGCCCACGAGACGCGTGAGCACAGATGGGTGATCAGCGGGACGACGCTCAGGCTTGTGCCCAAAAACGAGCGAGTACCCCGCCGGAACAACGATCAGGTTCAGGAATGTGGAGGTCAATAGACCCCCGAGGGTGACGATGGCGAGGGGCGCGAGCAGTTCGCTGCCCGGTTCTCCCGCGGCGAGCGCCAGCGGGACAAGCCCGAGCGCCGCTGAGATCGCGGTCATCAGGATCGGCACAAGCCGTTCCATCGACCCCTGAACAATGGCTTCTCCGAGCGGCACACCTTCGTGCTGCATCAGATGGTTGTAGTGGTTGATGAGCAGGATGCCATTACGGACCGCGATGCCGAAGAGGGTTATGAAACCAACAAGGCTGGCGATGGAGATCACCGGCGGGATATACGGGCCCCCGATGCCGACGAGGGCGAGCGTGTTTGCGATCGGGCCGCCCCCCTCGCTGATGTAGATCGCGGCGATGCCGCCGATCAACGCGAGGGGCATGTTGAGCATGACGAGCACCGCCGCCCGCATCGAACCAGTGGAGATCTGGAGCAGCATGAGCATGATGAGTGCGACGGCAATGCCCGCGACGAGGATCGTCCGTGACGCGGACTGCTGCGCTTCAAACTGACCTCCGTAGGACACGGTCATGCCAGCCCGCTGGACAATGGGATCGACACGCTCCTGCACCTGGGCGACAAGGTCGCCCAGATTGGACCCCTCGGCCACATTGAGCGACACCACGGCTTTCCGTTGAGCGTTCTCGCGAGTGATCAGATTGCTTGATCGTTCCGGACCGATATCAGCGACATCGCTCAAACGAACGGTGGCCCCTCCCCGGCCACGGAGAAGCAGGTCTCGGACCTGCCGGAACGACTCACGTTCCTCAGGTGCGAGCCGAACGACGAGGTCGTACTGCCGAACACCTTGGTTGACGGTGTCCACAACCTCACCATAGAGGGCTTCGCGGACTTGCTCTGCGGCGTCGGCGGGGCTGAGACCGACCGCCGCGAGTTCCGCATGGCGGTAGCGGATTGGCAAAGAAGTGATCAATACTTCTCGGTTGGCGTTGACATCGCGAGCGCCGGGCAGGCCTTGGAGTTCGGCCTCAATCGCCTTGGCGACATCACGAAGCTCGGTCAGATTTTCACCGAAGACATTGATGGCGATCGCCGCGGGCGTGCCCGACAGCACATGGCTGAGCCGGTGCTCGATGGGTTGGCCAACCATCGTGGTGATCCCCGGCACGGCCCCGAGGATGCGGTCGATCTGTTCTCGCACCTCGAATCTGTCGCTCCCCGCATCAACGGTGACTTCGATCTCGGAGTTACTGACCGGCTCGGCGTGCTCGTCACGTTCGGCCCGGCCGGTACGCCGGGAGACGGAACGGACCCCGTCAATCTGGACGAGTTGCTTCTCGACCTCCGTCGCGAGCCGATCGCTCTCGACGATCGAAGTGCCGGGAGGAGCAAGCAGAAAGACCGTGAACGTGCCCTCATTGAACGACGGAAGGAACGAGCTGCCGAACGTGCTCGCGAGCAGGAGTGCGCCGGCGGTCACGGCACCGGCGGTGCCGAGCACCCACGCCCGGTACCGAATGGCCGCTCGGAGTGAAGGCTCGTACGCC
>MDTD01011322.1_pt1 | contig 20527 bp, 12 predicted proteins | sample 811221 | NCBI WGS metagenome assembly MDTD01 (sample SAMN05326646, study PRJNA326480) | marine metagenome | isolation source: seawater | place: Pacific Ocean: South West | collected 2011
CATGGTGGTCCGAATCCCTTCGGCGACCTCATGCGAGTCTAATCCCTGATTGAAGGGGCGCAGGACACTTAGCCAGAACTGCGGTTTTCCTGATTGGAGGGTGGCCCGGGCGAAGGTGTTCTGAACGTCGCTGCCGCCAATGTCCTGCGAAACGCGATGCTTCACCTGACCGATTGTCAAATCCTCCTGCTTATGGAGGTGGAGAATCAGATGTTTTCTTTGTGTTTGCCACCACGAGTGAGAGCGAGCAGGTGCCTCAAACCAGTTCGCCCCTTTCCCTGCATTCTCTGCTGCCGAGATCAACCAACAGGGCGATGCGTGGTAACCAGAGAGATCCGAGCAGGGAAGTAGTCTGTCGCGAACGACAAGGTATCCCTCAGCAGTGAGAACGCTATCCCTGGTCCATCTGCTGCGCGCGCCGTAGTAATTTCTCATGGTAAAGCGGCCGAAGGAGTCCTCTCCCTTGTTCTCGGCTCGAAGGTCCTCTTCCACAAGGATGGCGCCTCGGTGCCAGAGCGGGGTAAAGTAGCGGGGCTTGGTCCTTACGTTGGGCGTAATAGTCCCGCCTGCTGGTCCCTTGAAGTCGTAGGACATACGGGTGTATTCCGTCTGGCCGTTAAAGCTCTCGTCAAGGTTCTCAAGGGTGAGCCTGAGAAAGGAATCTCCGCCGATGTCGGCGATCTCAAGGCTCGCGCCGTGGCGGCGGCCTCCCTTGACGACGCGACAGGCAGTATCGCGCATGACGCCGGTCAGTTCCACTGCGTTCTCACCTCGGCATAGCTCGATCTTCAGGTTCCTGGGTATCTCGTCGAGTGCAGCGAGGATTTTTTCGCCCTTAGGCCCAGCCAGTCTGATATTCTGGATCTGTGTGCCACTTGCAAAGTCTCCAATCTGCAGGGAGGTCAGGCGGAAGTCATCATTAAGGCTCCAGTAACCGTCCATGTTTCCATGTGCGTATCCAAGTTTGGGCTGATCCCGGCGCCGGAACTTGCCGATGCTGTCGTCGAAGAACCAGTTTTTCGAATCCGGGCCCTCGCGACTGGGAAGGGCCAGTTTGACCGACATGGAGGCCATCTTCCACGAACTCCCAGTAGGACTGCCCATGCCCTGTCCTTTTTTGATCGGGAATTCCATATCAGGCGGGAGTACGGTGAGAAGATCGTAAGAGGCTTCTCCCACGCCTGCACGGCCGCTGGTGTATTTTCCGCTCGTATGCAGAAGTTTCGCTCCATCGACGCAATACTCGTAGAGTTTCCCATCTGAGTCGTCGCAATAGTGCATGTAGTTGTTGTTGCGATCGTAGATGTAGAAGGAGGCGAAAGGTTGCCCGCTTTCTCTGCCTGGACACAGAAAGAGGCGTTCGGGTTTTGGATGTTTATGTCTGCTGTAGTAGCCAATAGAAGAGCGACCTGAGGGCGTCTTGGGTTCAATTCCCTCCTTGATGAACCAGCCGAAACGGCGCCGATAAGCCTCCAAATATTCCTTGGGAACAGAGATTCCTTCAGGAGGGCGGCCGCCGAGACTCGCCTGTTCAGATGCCCATAGGAATTCAGGATCCCTGAACTCCTTCGCGAAAAGATACCAGACGTGAGCGTCCAATGCTGAGGCTTCGTCGAGGAGGTAGTGCGAGTTCCACGGGTCAGCATAGAGACGATCGCGCGACCCTTCTTTGTCATTGATTCGTGCTCCCGAGTTGGGATTTCCTCGAACGCCTCCTCCATGGACGTAGGACAGGTAGCGACGGATGTGCTGGTAGAGAAATTTCCGTTCGGTTTCAAATTTACCCATTCCCATGGCCATGTCGTAGAGTCCCTGGAGGTAGAGGGGACCGTAGGGATAGTAATTCGTTTCGGTGGTATCGCCGTAGTCCACCAGTTCACGCCAGAGCGCCTCGAGCCAGGGTTTATGCCGGATGGAGTGGGGGTGTTTGGGGAATATGCTGACGGCGAGAGCTGGTCCCCCATTGATTCCATAGGGGCGATTGTTGACTCCGCGCTCCAGAGCAGAGTAATCCGGAAAATCCAAGCTGAGGCTCTCAGTGACCAGCTCCTTGAACCGGGACTGTTCTTCAATGCTCAGGACGCCTTGCTTAACCAGTTCTGAAAAGATACGCATCCTGCCGCCGCTACCCCAGGACTTGTGATTATAGAAGAGGGTCATCTGTGCTCCCTCCTTCAAGGCCTGATCATAACGATCGAGAATACTCATGAAGTAGGCCTTCAGAATAGGGAGTGCGTTTTCCTCTTCCCGATTGTTGTCGATGTAGCGCGAGAGGAGCCGGTCCCATTCCCAGCCTCCCCGGTGAATTTGCGGATTGCTGCGTCTCACCTCCGAGGCAAATATTCTGATCTCATTCTCTTTGTAGGGGGAATAGTTCGGAAGGGGGTGGGAAAATTCGAGGTCCTGCGCAACGGTCAGGGTGGGGATGAGACTGAGGAAGAAATGGGCAAGAAATCGCATCAGATCACTGGGGATGAAAAGCCGCCTTCACGCTTCAGGTTGACGGTCGGCGTCCACAATTTCAAAAATGTAGCCGTTGGGTTCCCTGAAAAAGAACCGCTCGAAGGGGGTGTCCCTGATCGGCTCGATAATTTCGGCTCCGTGAGTCATCAGGCGCTCCTTGAGGGAGCGGAAATCTGAGAGGGGGTAGTCAAAGGCAAAGTGGCGCCCAAACTCGGCTTCGAACGGGGAAGGGACGAATTCCTCCACGTGAAGCAGGTGTAATTGTTGACCGTCCCCTATATCAAGCCATGCAGCCTCAATGTCGATGTTGCCCGGGCGGGGGATCTGTTCCCATCCCAGGGTCTTCAAAAAAAATTCCCTTGAGGCGATAACATCTCGGGTAGCGAGCGTAAGATGGTGAAGGCGGGTAGCAGGGGAGGTGTTCACTGCCGCGATTGTGACAGTAGGAATTCCTGCGGCAAGGGTTGCGTGCTTGCACCAGGGAGGGACTGTGGCGAGGGTGGGGGCATGAGAAACAGCGGGCTTGCTCTGTTGCTGATAGTTATGTTGTGCCCGTTGAAAGGGTGGGGAGGTGAAGAACCCAGTGCGCGGATTCGTTCACCAAAACCTGAGGCCCGGATAGCCCATCATTTTACCGCCAAGGGCCGATCCAGTAATATTCCGGAGGGTCAGGTCGTGATGTTGTTCAGGCCGATCGGGGAGTCCGGGTTTCTTTTTCCGCTCAGTGAAGAGCTCAAGGGGAATCGATCCTTCTCTGAGAAAGTCTATCACGAGAGTAAGGAAGAGGGTTCACAGGTTATTCAAGTGCGTATGCTTCCTGTTGCGTTGGCAGCGAAAGCCGCACATTACCGCCGGGAGATTTTGAAATGGTATGATGGGGGTAAAATCGGGCCACAGCCGAGTCTGGCGCCTGGACTCCTTGAGAGTTCCCGAAGGCTGGCCGAGGTGGTCTACGAACTGGAGAGCAAGTAAGTCCCTCTAAATCAGTCTGAAAGCATACATCCTGTCGCGGACGTTGACCCCGAAATCCGTCGTTGAAGCGGAGGTAGTGCAAGCCGCTCCCACGGGCCACGTGTTCCGAGGGTTGTGTCGCTTTGATCGCCATCGGTATCTGCCGGGCGGGAGAAAGCGAGACAGTCTATCCCATGCTGGTTCAAGCCGGTGTCGGAGCGGCCGGGCCGGATTTTCCGAGGGGAGTGCGGCAGGTTTGGTGACAGGACGAGAGCCACTCAAGTCACCCGTGAGAGCTGCCAAAAGAAGCGTTTCAGGCTTGGAGCGGTAAGGGGTATTTCCACGCTTAATGCAGAACTGATTTTTGATCGATGATCGGGTGGTTCGACCAACTTTTCTAGTAGTTCTTTCCAAGGGGACGGGCTATCCGAAAACCGAGATTTCCCAGCTCAAGGACCGAGTTACTGTAAAAGTGTCCAGCGGCCTGGCGGTTATTTCCCTGAAACCACGTATTCGACCGTACGCACCGGAAAAGAGAGCCAACTGCGGTTTCCGCCCAGTCCCATATGGGATCATCCATGCCCATCATTCCGTATGGGCTTCGACTTGGATTTCTCCCGGATAGCCTTGATCTAAGGCCACCAAAACTATCGCGAAAATAGGTGTAGTTATTTTTCCGGGGATCGAAATAGGCCGCCTTATACCATTCGTTCTCAGAAGGGAGAAAGGCTTTCGCTCCGTTCATGCGTTGGAGTGGAGGCGAAGATTTGGTCAGATCATAGGATCCTATCTCAGTCTGACCGCCGTGCAGCCAATTGCAGTATCTGGCCGCATCAAACCAGGAAATATAGGTCACTGGGAGGCGTGCAGCCTCTGGAGACGGTGAGTAACGGACTGCTCTCGGACTTCCCTTCAGCCTGTCACGCTCGATACTCATTTTGGAATTATAGAGCTCATGAGGATCTTCGGTTTGAGCGACAGCGTTCAGGAAGAGGCAGTATTCGGCATTAGTGACGCGGTTTTTGCCAATCTCAAATGGGTAACCGACTGCTCCGTGGGATCCGACCCGGGGGCGATCTTCATCTCCCTTGTTACCGGGCTGGCCAATGGGAATAAATTTCTGCTCACCGGATATCTGTCTGGTGGGCTCCAGAGGGAAAGGCTCCTGCCAGAAACTGACGTCTTCGGGAGGGTCCCGGTCGTAGAAGATGAATTCAGCAAAGTTGAGTAGAGATTTCCAGTCCTCGGAAGAATAAGAATGCCCTCCACGGCGATACGTCAGTCCGTTGGCATGTTCCCGGTCAAAAAGTTGGAATACTGGCATGGCGGCCTCGCTTGTGGCTTGTGTTCCGATGGGGTTGGCAAACAGGTCGTCGGAGGATTCCATGCAGAGAAGTGCCCGTGGTGCGACGAGGGCCTTGAGAAAATGTTGATCGAAGGGCAGGTGTTCTTCCTTCCCCGCGAAAAGACGGATGCGCTCATTATACCAGTCCGGCTTGTCGTTCATGCCGATTGATTCGGCACCAGGTCCCAGAATGCGGGATGATCCGGCTCCTCCGGCACCGGATTGACACGGAGCGACAAGGGCGATCCTTTCGTCCAGAGCGCCGGCAAGGAGAGCCGCCTTGCCGCCGCGTGAATGTCCCGTGATAGCAATACGGTCGTGGTCGACGTCGGGGCGTGATTCAAGGTAGTCAACCACGCGCATGCCTCCCCAGGCCCATACAGCCAGCATGGCCCAGTCGAAATCCGGATAAGCACGCTGGGCGGGCCCGATGCTCCCCCTCTTGTCAGGGGCAAGGTCTCCCCTCGCGTATTCAATGAAGATATAGTTTTTCTCCATAAACATGGACGCATTCCTGCTTCCTCCCGGTGAGCCTTCTTCCTCGATTACCACAGGGTGAAGGCCCTTGGTCCGTGGTATGTATGCCACAAGACGCATCTTCAATTTTTCTTTGGTTCCCAGAGTCAGAGTGATCCATTCCTCAGTACCGAGGCCGCTGGTGTGTTCACGAATGAGATCAATGGAGGCGGTGATTCGGTCAGGTCTCCCAGGAATGCGTCCGTATTGATAGAAGAGCAGCAGATCGATCAGTTTCTTTCTTCGTGTTTTCCAATCTGCTCTTTGTGTGATCTTGCTGCCCGCCTCGGAAATCAGGGGGTTGGTGAGTCCTGCCAGCGGGGGTAGTTCAGCGAGGTCCACGGGAAGTCTCCCGGAGAAGTTCGGGCTCTTTTCGGCAGGCATGGAAATGCTCATGACTGTGAGAAGAGAAATTGTGAGGTAAGTCCGCATGGCCTTGTGAGGGAAGCGTTTTACCCGGGAGAAAGAGAGTGGGAAAGTAATGAATCCAAGGGTTTAAAGTGGTGAAAAAGGGATCTACTGACCTGATGAGTTCAGCCTTGAAGACTTTGAGAAGGACCTGATTACGGGGTGGTCTCAGATCGGATGGTGTGCTAACGGTGTAGGTGTAAACGATATGAAACTTGGATTTATTGTATCGACCGGTCTTGCCCTCTTTCTGGCCGTCGTGGTGGTAATGGGAATGGGGCAGCTTAATAAGCTGAAAAACAAAGTTGCTGACTTGGAGCAGGAGAAGCCGGCGAAGAGCGTGAGTCGCATCGCTAGACCTGCCACAGCCACTGGTCCGTCGTCGTCATCGCGACCCTCTGGTCCTGCAAAGAGCGATCGGGCGTCTACGGGCGGGGACTCTGATAAAGACGAGGATAAGCAAGACAGAGATGACGAGCGTAGGCGAGTACTTGGTGATATGTTTCGGCAGTGGGCTGAGAGTGATGCAGGGAAGCGAATGGAAGAGGCTCAGAATAAGCGGAAGGCGAAAAGGCTTTTCGCACCTTTAATCGATAACCTTGCCCTCAATGAAGAGGACCAGGATTACTTTCTTGGCGTAGCTGGTGCCTCGGCAGGAGCGGATGATGCGCTTTGGGGAAAGTTGATGACAGCAGGGGACGAGGAGCGAGAGGCAATTCTTGAGAAGTGGGAGCAGGAAAATTCTGAACGCTCTGCCGCCATGAAGGAGTTCCTCAATAATGATTCTGATTGGCAGCAGTACCAGAACTACGAAGCAAGGTTGGAAGAGTATGAGCAAGTGGAAGGCCTTCGGCGGACGATGGAAGGAAAGGGTCTTCCTCTTACCGCGGAGCAGGAGGCCCAGCTTGTCGAAGTAATGTATGAGGCACGGCAACAAACTGGGATGAATGACAGATGGCAGGGAAGAGGGGTCTTGGATCAGTTATCCGAGCCCGGGATTGCGGAGCGTCTAGAGACGGACTGGGAGGCTAACCAAGAGGCGATGGCTTCGGGCCTTGCCGGTGTGCTTTCGGCCGAACAGGTGGAGGCATTCAATTCATCTCAAGACCGTACAATCCGGCAGGTGACCCAAGGGATACGGATGATGGAGGCTTTTACGGGTGGAGGCCGCAGGTCTGAGTAATCATGAATAGTAACCTTCAGTTGTTTGTCTGCGGACTGGTATTTGCCGGCCTGACAGGCTCGCTCTCCGCGCAAGGGGATTTGGGTAAAATCCAAAAAAGGAGTTATCCCTTTGAGGAGGCTGGTAAGGATATTGAATACGCGCTGTATGTTCCTTCCGACTATAAGAAGGCCAAGCCGGCTCCCCTGTTGGTTCTGCTGCACGGTCTAGGAAGTAATCCTCATCAGGTGATACGGTATCAGGGCATCACGGAGGAGGCGGAGAAACGGGGCTATATCGTTGTTGCGCCTTACGGTTATAACGAAAGGGGTTGGTACGGCAGTCAGGGAAAGGGAAAGGGTGGTCTGCTCGGTGGGCGTGACGGCGATCCAGAAAACCTCGGGGAATTGAGTGAAAAAGATGTCCTCAACGTTCTTGGGCTGGTTCGGGAAGAGTTCAATGTCAACTCCTCCCGAATCTATCTCGCAGGGCACTCCATGGGAGGTGGAGGAACAATTCACCTCGGAGCAGCTTATTCGGACATCTGGGCGGCGCTTGTACCAATGTCTCCTGCCTACATGGGTAGTCACGATATCCTTGAGAAGATCATCGCGCCCATGATGGTTGTTACTGGTGATCAGGATACCACCGTGCCCGTCCAAATGGTTCGTCCCTTTGCCCGGAGGATGAAGGAGACCAACCCAAAGCATGTTTACAAGGAGATTGCCGGAGGCAACCATGGGACGACGTTTTATCGGAACCCTGATCTGATTGCTGATGTTTACGATTTTCTGGATGGTTGCAGCCTGCAGGTTGAGGATGGCGATGAGTTGCCTCAGGAGCCACTGAGAATCTTTACCAACAAGTCTGGTAGAACAATAGAAGCCCGGATTGTCAGTAGCACTGGGACAAAGGTTACGATTTCCCGCAAGGATGGGAAAACCTTCACTATTGCCTTAAGTTCGCTTAGCGAGGCTGATCAAAACTATATCCAAACATGGATTGCGGAGTCAGCGACTGAACCCTGAGGGATACCTCGCAGTTGCTTCCTTCATTCTGTCGCCGGCTCTCCTCCGCTCTGGGAGGCAGGTGCTGGAGCTAACCCAAGTTCCTCTCCGAACCGCTGCCTGACCTCGGCAGGGAGATCAGCTGTGCTAAGAGCCTGCCGCGCGGCGGGCCGGTCAACAACACTCCACTCGGTGAGAGTATGATGCATGAGTCCAAAGCGACGGTGGTCTTCACTCAAGCTTTGAGCCCATGCAAAAGCAGTCCTTGGGTCGCTGTTGGTCGTCATGTGCACCACTCGCTCGGAGGCTCCGTCCCTCGTGCGGCCAGCCGGGAGAGAATTGATCCATTCTCCGGCCGCCATGCTGTCGATGCGCATCCACTGCTCGGTGACATCGCCCACTGCCTCGCGCCTGATAGATCCTCTCTCGGGCAGGCCTAGAGCCCACTGCGCCGCCTCAACTGGGTCTGACGAGGACCAGACTCTGGCAACTTCCTGAGCCATATGTCGGTATTCGCGGCTGACGGGTCCGTTCTGGGGTAGTTCGGCTGCGATATCCTGATAGATGTTTGCCGCTTCGGAGGGGTTGTGCTCTGCAACAAGCCGGAGCACTGATTGGGTGGCTCTCTGCTGGTCTCCATCTTCAAGGCCGCGCGCCCACTCAAGTGCGCCTTGGAGGTCCTGTTCCCCCCATCGGCGGGCCACAGCTTCAATAACATGGTGCCGTTCATTGACAGTCTGAAGAGCATCGGTGGTGAAGCGCGCTGCTCCTGCGGGGTCATTCTCAGCCCATGAGGAGGCTACTCCGCGGATGGCGCGCATGCGGAGCGCCGGATTTTCCAACGCCATACTCCACTCGAGGGCGCCAGAGCGATCAGATTCAGCCCAGCGGTGGCTCAGGTCACGGAGGAGGTGCATGGTATGCTCGGAGCCCGGTAACTGGGTGACATAGTCTGCGGCGGCCGCAGGATCTTCATCAGACCAGTGGCGAAGGATATCTTCCATCGTTGCGAAATGATCGCGCCCTGTCAGATCCTCACTCCAGCGGAGGGCGGCCTGAGGGTCGCTGCGACCCCATCGAGATGCGAGCCGGTGAAGTGCGTGGCGCCGTTGTGGGCCGGAAGGCATGGAAAGAATAGTCCTCCCAAGGGCTGCAAAGTTCGTGGGTTGTCCTCTCTCGATCTGTTCAATCAGGCGATCGAATTCATCTGGAGGAGTCGAATCCGCTTCAGAGTCGGACGAACGGTTTTCGGAGGAGACGGAGCTGGTCGTCTCGGCCCGCTCGCGGATCGGATGACTTTTTCTGGTGGTTTGTGACAGGGGATCCGCAGGCTTTGTCGCGGCTTCTTCGCTTGATATAAGCAGGAAGCGGTCCGCAGCAACTCCGATTGCGAACGAGCCGATAGCAACAAGAAAAAGAGGAGCCTTTCTGAACATGGACGGTCCGAGTATGTCACCTTGTTCCTCCGAGGGCGACTTTGTTCTTCTCGATATCCGAGAGACGGAGTTCGGCGAGTTTTTTCAGTTTAGCGACTGTGACAGGGTGCTCCATGCTGACATCAATTTCCTCCTTAAGATCGCTTTCCAGGTTAAAAAGGGCAGGTCCCAAACCTTTCAGGCCGGCGTGGCGCCGATCAGGAAAGAGTTTCCACGGCCCCTTACGGATCGCCTGAAATCCATCTGCTCCGTGCCAGTAAAGCAGGTCCTGACGCGCGTGGGGAACTCCCTTGGAGCCCTGCAGAGTGGGCCAGACGTTCAATCCGTCGATGACAGGCTTGTCCCGGCTATGTTGCCGGAGGTCAATGCCGCATGCATGAGCCAGAGACGGAAGAAGGTCAATTGCCGAAATCAGATCCGCACTTTCGCGACCTGGAGGGATATGACCGGGATACCGAATGATGCAGGGGACGCGGGTGCCGCCTTCAAGGGCTGACCATTTCTTGCCTCTAAAGGGATCAGCTCTGGATGCCTTGGTAAGGGGTTCCGGTCCGTTATCAGAGAGAAAAACCACGATGGTATTCTTTTCGAGGTTTGTGCTCTTAAGGGATTCCAGAATCTGGCCGATCCGGTGGTCTAGTTCCTCTACCACATCACCAAAAACACCGAATTGTGATTTTCCTTTCCAGTCTGGATGCGCTTCCAGCGGAAAGTGGGGAGCAGTGTGAGGAAGATACAGAAAAAATGGATGATCCTGATTGGATTCGATAAATTTGATTGCTTCAGTGGTAAAGCGCTCACTCAGGAGTCGATTGGTGAAAGGATTCTCAATCACCTCGTCCGCCCTCCAGAGTTTCTTGGTCTGATTATTGCTCTTGTTAAGATAAAACGCGGTGTCGAATCCCTGCCGATGAGGGCGTAGGGAGGGGTCGTCACCGAGATGCCATTTGCCGAACATTGCTGTCCGGTATCCGGAATCCCTGAAGATCTCCGGCATGGTGAGCGCGTCTGGGCTCAGACCCTGACCCTTCTTCATGATATGGCCGACGACTCCCCGGGACCAGCCAAGGCGGGTGGGATAAGCACCGGTAAGAAGAGCCATGCGAGAAGGGGTGCATACCGTGGCTCCCGCATAGAAACTGGTGAGCTTGACTCCTTCCTGAGCCAGTCGATCGAGGACAGGTGTTTTGATTTTCGGGTGACCGTAGGAGGAAACGTCATGGTAACCGAGGTCATCGGCCATGATCAGTATCAAGTTAGGGCTGTGTGTCTTCGGTCCTGCGAGAGCCGGGACATTGAGTTGGAGAAAAATGATGTAGGCGAGAGCGATTCGTTTCCTCATGACTTTCTTGGCCCTTTCGGAATACACCACGGAAATGGCTTTCCACAGGAAATTGACGCTGCAGGACGAGAAGTTGCTTAAAAACCTGTTCAACTTCCGCATGCGGGTCCGGATCAGGATTTTGCGACGCCTCTGAAAGGCTTTCCATACCATGTCACAAATTTCTGCAAGAACACCTTTAGGTCATCTGCCACAACGAGCACACAAGGTATGAGGAAAAGGGTAATGCCCGTTGCAAAGAGAACGCCATAGGCCAGCGAAACTGCCATAGGAATAAGGAATTGAGCTTGGAGCGAAGTATCAAACATAAGAGGCATGAGTCCTACAAATGTTGTTATTGAAGTGAGAAAGATTGGTCGGAACCTCAGCTGTCCGGACTGGAGAACGGCTTTTCTGAGAGGGGTTCCACCACGAACCCGCTGATTGATGTCGTCAACCATGACGAGGGAATCGTTCACGACCACCCCGGCCATCGCTATGATTCCAAAGAGAGAAAGATCGGACGGCGTTACACCCATGACCATATGGCCGAGGAGGGCGCCGATGACGCCAAACGGTACGACGGCAAGGATGTAGAGAGGCTGCAGGATTGATTGGAACGGAATAGCCAAGAGGGCGAACAGAGCAAACATCATGGCAGCGCTCCCAATTATCAGACGCTTTTTTGTTTCCTCAGCTTCTGCGACTGCCCCCCTGAAAACAAATTGGAGATCTTCGCTTCCTTGAAGGAGTTGCCGAAGCTGGGGTTTAAGTGAATCCGCAATGCGAACGAGATCAACGTTCCGATCATTTGGTTCTCCACCGATGCGAATCACCTCGGCCTTGTCATTTCGTTCGATGTAGGCGGGAGCCTGCACGAAGTCGATTTTGGCGACGGTGAAGAGAGGCACCTCAGCGCCGGCCGGTGTGCGGATTTTCATTTTCTCCAAGGTGTTGAAGGTCTCCCTCTGTTTTTTAGGCAACCTGACCATAACCCGGTATTCTTCGCGTCCACGAAGAACGCGTTGAGCCTCCTCGCCATAGAACGCCCTGCGAACCTGATACGCGAGGGTCTGCTGCGTTATGCCAAGTTCTGTTCCACGGGGAGTAAGAGAAAGCTCCACCTCGGTCTGGTTAGCTCGCTGGTTAACCCACGCGTTGGCGATTCCGTCGTAGCTTTCAATCAGCTCTTCGGTCTTGCGGGCGATCTCCTGTTTCAATTTTGAGTTTGGTCCACGCAATTCCAATTCCAGAGGGTCAGTGTCTTTTTCGCCATCATCTCCCCTGGTTTTCTGTGTCCTGATCTTAAGAGTGGCGTTGGCAGGGAGGTCGCCGATCAATTCCCGCCAGCGTTTCATGACCGCGTCATTACTGGGTCCTGCCTCGGAGCGCAGACCGGAAGGCATCAGTCCGAGAAAGACGACGGAGTATGCTTTGTTATAAGGGCGTCCGGGATATTCGGTGCCAAGGAGGCGCCAGTGATTTGTGACAATGGCACCTTCCCTCGGGTCGATAAATTCGTCCCGCATCTGCTCAGCGGCTGCAGTTATGCGGTCCGTATACTTACGGGTGGTTTCCTTGGAGACGTGCTCTGGAAGCTTGAGCTGTGCGAAAATTTCCGGGCGTTCGACCGAGGGGATGGACACGTATCCAAGGCGCCCTCCCGCAAAGTAGCCCAGCATAAGGAGAGCCATGCATAGAAAGACGGCAATCATTGAAAACCTGTGGGAGACAACCACTTTCAGAGCAGGGGAGTATACCTTGTCGATGAGTGACTGAAGGCCGAATGCTGCACCTCGTTGTAGTACTGCCAGCGGATTTCGTCTTCTTGCTGTAGACATTCGGACGTGCTTGAGGTGAGCCGGCAGGATTAACTTGGATTCCACGAGGGAGAAGAGGAGAACAGGAGTAACGACGAAGGGAATTTGCCTCGCAAAATTCCCTGTCATGCCTTCAAAAAAAAGAAGGGGTAGAAAAGCAACGATGGTAGTGAGGATGCCGAAGGTAACGGGTAGTGTCACCGCACGTGTACCGCTTATCGCGGCATCGAGAGGATTAGCTCCGCGCTGAAGACGGGTGTATACACTTTCACCGGTAACGATTGCATCATCAACGACCACGCCAATTACAATGATAAAGCCGAACAGGCTCATCATGTTCGCCGATATGCCAAACAGCTGCATCACGACAATTCCTCCTGCGAAACTAACCGGAATCCCCACGACTACCCAGAAGGCCAGCTGAGGTCTGAGAAAAAGGCCGAGGACCACCATGACGAGAAGCCCTCCTTGAAGGAGAGAGCTTGCCATTGTTTCCAATCGAGATTTGAGGTCGATGGCCCGGTCTGCGTGCGTGCCAAGGACGACTCCCTCGGGAAAACGCTCCGACGAATTCGCAACGTAATTTCTAACCTCACGGGCAATTTCAAGAGCGTTTTCGTTGCCAGTACGGCCCACATCGATCCTGACTGCTGGCCGCCGGTTGTATTCGGAGATAAACTTTTCCTCGCTGCCCGCATCCGTGATCGTGGTAGCGATTTCGCCGAGAGTCAGTCGTGAGCCGTTTGAGGACCGTATGGTGATCGCTGCAAATTCCTCAAGAGTGTAGGCTTGACCTTTTGTTCGGATATCAAGACGGCCCATGGGACCGTCAATTGCCCCAGCCGGTAGGTCAATGGAGGATTGGCGAATCGCATTTGCAACGGCATCCGGGGTAAGATCGTAGGCCGCGAGTTTGTCAGTGTTCAGCTCGATAGCGATACGTTGTCCTTCGGGAATAAAGGCCCGGACCTTGCTTATTCCATCGATTGAAAGGAGGTCGTTTCGGACTTGTCGAGAGACCTCATGAAGCTCTTTTTCAGGAAGGTTCCCGCTTACTACTACCCAGATGACGGACCGGCGATCGTTCTGGCTGGGTATCCGGATGCGGAATGGCTCATTCGGCGCAGGAAGATTGCTCACGGTCTTAAGCAGGGACTCTATGTCTTCCTTGAGCTCCCTGAGGTCTGTGCCTTTTCGAGCCTCAACCCACATTTTGGCCTCACCGCGCTCAGCGTCAGTGTTCAGTTGTTTGACCCCATCCAGTGACTCAAGTGCGTTTTCGACCGGGATTAAGATCTCCCGCTCGATATCCGTCGGGGTTGCACCAGGGTAATTTTTTCTGATAGAGACACTGCCCCATTCCCGATCAGGCTCCATCTCAAGAGTGATCTTGAAGAAGGCTACATAGATACCTGCGAGCAAGATTGCCCCCATCAGAAGATTAGCGGCAATGCCGTTCCTCGTGAACCAAGAGATCATGGATTCTGACTGCCTGAGGCTCCCTTGTCTCCATTCGTAGAGGTCACTTCTCCAGAGGGAGAATCATCGGGAGATGCCTCATTTTCCTCGGGGATGATGATGACCCCGCCGCCATCGGGAGCATATACGAGGCGGGTGAGAACAAGAAGAGTTCCGTCCTCGAGGGATGAATCCCGGAAAATGATATGATCATCGTCAGAATGAAGGGGGCGGATGTATGAAGAATCAAGCTTCATGGTCGTGGGATCGACGATCCGGATCCGGCTTAGCTGAGAAACAGCCTCCCGGGGAATAACGAAGACGTCCTCCAGCGTCTTACCCGGTATCGCGGCGATGACGGGTTGGCCTACACGCAGCGGTGGATGCTCAGACCGCAGCCCGAACGGGTCCTCAATCCTCGCGATTGCAAAAAGTTCCAGTGTGTTGGCGTCCAATGCTCCCTCCGTGCGAAGGATGCGTGCACTCCACTCCGTTGAGGATTGATCATCGAGGCCGTCCCGCAAAGTCACTGGAAGAGGTGGATCAGAAGCGTCTTCGGGGAGAGTGATATCCCTGAGGTTGAGGGTGGATAGCGGAAGTCGGACTTCGCTGTAATCGGTGGCGAATATCTCGGCAAGCGCCGTTGAGGGCCCGATCGATTGTCCTACGCCGACCGTCCGCCGTAAAACCCGACCGTCAAATGGAGCGGTAACCTTGGTCCGCTCAAGGTTTCGCAAGGCGCTTTCTTCCTGAGCTTCGGCAAGAAGGAGGCCCTGACGAGCTGCTTTAAGCTGCGGCTCGCGCCTCACAAGAGCGCTGGGTTCGTCCTCATAGCCGAGGTCCTTCCAGTCGAGCCGAGCTTGCTCGGCAAGTGCCTCTTCCTTTTCGAGGTTCAACTGGGCTGATGCGACTTGTGCCTGAGCGGAGATTAGAGCAACCTGCAGGTCGATCGGATTAATCTCGAGAAGGATGTCGCCTTTAGAGAAAAAAGCGCCCTCTTCGAACGGAGGATGGATGGCCTGAACTTTTCCGGCGACCTCCGCAGTCAGATTGACAAGGCCATGAGCTCTTATATTTCCCTGCGAAGGTATCTCGACCTGATAATCCTCACGTTTGAGTTCAAGAACCCGGGTTTCAACAGGTTTCCTCTCGCGGCGTGGCTGGGCCTCCTCAGGTATCTCAACTGACAGTTTGTTATATCCAATTACTCCCAGGACCAGGAGGACGAAAGGAAGAACGATCCTCAGGACAAGCCCGCCTTTGCGGCCTGACGCTTCAGCGAAAGGGTCTTCGGTGTTGGACGATGGGCTGTCGGATGGAGTCATCGCGATCTGCAGGGGGGCATACTACAGCTTGGTTCTTTCAGCAACGGTAAGAGTCCTCAGGAGAGCGGGGTGCAGGGAGAGAGTGATTATTTTGAGGGCGTCGCGGGCATTCGGATCAAGGTATTGCGATATCCTGAGGGCATATCGATGAGCTTCTGGTCCCTTGACAGGCTTGAAGCAGGGGCCCAAATCTGGCTGGATACCGCTCCTATGAAATCTTATCCCCGTCTGGGCTCCGCTATTTTACTGACATTTTCCTGCCTTGGAGTTGGGCTGGGAGCCGAGCCAAATACCACGGAAAAGCGTCATCCCGCTATCAGCCTGAACCAAAAGGCTGTGGAGGAGCTCAACCGCGCAATGAAGGAGGAAGTGGCGGCAGAGCAGGTTTCTGGCCTCATCGGCCTCATCGGCTGGAAAGGAAAGATTGGCTACTTTGAATCTCATGGACAACGAGATCTCGATAAAGCGGATCCGATGTCCAAGGAAAGCCTGCTTCGGATCTATTCAATGACCAAGCCGATCGTTGCGGTCACCGCCATGGCGCTCTGGGAAGAGGGTAAGTTCAAGCTGGATGATCCAATTCATGAGTATTTGCCGGAGTGGAAGACGGTGAGTGTACGCGAGGGGCAGAAGCTGGTTGCGGCCAAGAGCCCTGTCACTCCACGCCAGCTGATGACGCATTCTTCGGGCCTCACCTACGATCGAAGTGATCTTGCGATGGGTTCACGAGACTCGCTACAGGATTTCTCGAAGTCCATGGCAAAGCGTCCACTCGTCTTTCATCCGGGAGAAAGTTATGCTTATGGCTATTCGATTGATATTCTTGGAAGGTATCTTGAAGCCATCGAGGGGAAGACGCTGGATCTAATCATGAGGGAACGGGTTTTCGATAAATTGAAGATGTCTGACACCGAGTTCTGGGTGAAGAATTCAGAGGATCGCTCACGGGTGGCGCTTGTCTATAGTCGTAAAAACAATGGAGGGTTGAGGAAGGTCATGGGCCGCAGCGAAGTGATGATCCGTCCTGTGCGTATGATGGGGGGACAGGGACTGATGTCTACCGCAGGAGATTATGCCAAGTTCTGCGAAATGCTCTTGGGGAAAGGTGAGTTGAACGGTCAGCGCATCCTGAAGGAGGAAACCGTAAACCTGATGTTCAAGAATCACCTCAAGGATATTGGGAAAAGCTATGGCCTCGGAGGAAGAGTGAACGAACTGGGTCGTTATGAATGGGGCGGCGCAGCAGGAACGCGATTCTGGGTGGACTGTGGCAAGGGTCACTATGCTGTGTTCATGATCCAGAACTGGGGATCGAAGCCAAAGACATGGGATATCTTCAGGAAGCATGCGGAAGCCGCTCTGGCGAAGTAATGATGCTCTGAAAGGAGCCCGATTGGCATCCAGCCTGTCGGGGCGATCGACGATTGCGGTTGCCGAAAGGTGATTCTTCGAGGGCCGTAGGTGAATCTTGACTGCGTGAGATTGCCCTTAGGGCATCACAGTCGAGTGGCGTAGCTGACATACATGTTTGTCGGGACGATTCGCCAAGTCGCTGCCTGACCGCGCTCTGCCTCGACGATTACTTCAGCCATTCTGGAAGCCCATTGGTATCGACGTTCCATGCTTTCCGGGAGGCGAGATCAAGGAGCCCTTTCATCCCTCCGTATTTCGATGCCCCCGGCATCAGGTCGGGATGACGAATGTCGGTGACCTTGATGAAGTCAAAGTTGGAGGATTCAATTGCTGCGCGGTGAATGGCATTACCGGCCAGTAAGTGGGCGGCGGCAGCCCAGTGACCGGATCCAGCGAGGCCGACAAGAGTAATCTGTTCTGCTCCGTGCAGATCAGTTTGAATCATTTTTATAGCGCTCAGGATGTCGGCCACCCTATGCGCGAAAATTGGTCGGTTGTAACCCCACGTGTAGCAGGCCGCTTCCCGGGAATTTTTCACGCGCCGGGTCTCGCTGAGAGATTCACCATCCCTGAGGAACTCGCCCTGCTGGAAGAGATCGATTCCACAGACCGAAACCCCATCATCGAGGAGGGCCTGAACTTCGGGGCGAGGGTTACCCTTTTCATCGTAAAGGCCAGACTTGCCCCGGGCGCTGAGGAAGATAGCCGCGTGGCTCTTCCAGTTTTTCGGGTAGAGCCAGATCACCGGAACCTGCTGGCCTTTGGTCCTGTTATTGTGGAGACCGGGCATTTCAAGATAAGAGCCTCTGTCCTTCTTGTCGGTCAGCTGCCATTCCACAACCCCGATTTCCCTCAACGATGTGCCCAAGATGGAGTTCCATCCCTTGCGAGCAATCTCAGGGTCCTTGGAAATCTTGGCACTGGATTCGGCAGCCAGACTGGCAAGAAGGTCGCGTTCAAAATTTTCACCGCCAACTGGTTTTGGATGATCATTGTCAAAAACCGTGAGATCCTTCTCGGTAAGGAGTTTGTGTGGAAGCTCATTTTCCGGATTGGCAATTCCGAGATCGAGATGTTCGTTAAACCATCTATACATGGCCTGCCGCGAAGGGAGGTTATAGTTATGGTCGAATTCAGTCCGATCATGGAGCGTTACCATGCTGGGGGCTCCAAGCGTCTGGTAGGTTTTCCTGATTTCCGGAAACCCTTTGGTGGCCATCTCCCTTGTCCAGTCATTCGCGGTAGTGAGCCCCAACGGTTTAGGTGCGAAGAGAGCTGCAAATGCGACGTTGCCATCATTGATACGCATCAGAGAGGCGTTTTCACAGGTGCACCCTCCCTGCATGGCAGTGCCAACCATTACCGCGGGCATTGATACGGCAACACGGGGATCAAGAGCAGAGAGAGCGAAGGTCTGAGTGCCCCCTCCGCTCGCGCCTGTTACCGCGATACGTCCGGGATCCACCTCTGGAAGGCTTTGCAGGAAGTCGATGGCCCGTATGGAGTTCCATGTCTGGAGCATCATGATACTCTGCAGATGAGACTCCGCCTGAGGGCTGTAGAGTCCCCAGTTTTTTTCGGAGATCATTTCCGGGCGCTGCTTGGAGAATCGATGGGCCAGCTCATATGAGATCTGATCATTGTCGCAGTAACCGATCATGTCATACTGCAGTACGGTGCATCCGAGTCTTGCCAGACCAACGCATCGGGACTGGATATGATTGCGCGCGCTTTCAATATGTTTTTCGGCACCCTGCTTAATCAGCTGAGCTGCTTTCGTTTCTCCGCAGTCGTAAAACCTGGCTTCATTCCAGTGGCCATGAGGGCAAAGAACTCCGGGAATTTTCCCTGTAATGCGCTTTGGTCGATAGAGAGTCCCGGTGAGAAAATACCCCGGCCGAGTTTCGAAATAGACTTTTTCAGCAGTAAAGTCGCCGCCATCAATCCGTCCGTGGATGACGGAGTTCAGGGGATTGCGGACGGGTTCGGGAAAGAGCCCAACCGCGACTTTCAAGTCGTGCCGGATCCTCGCGGACTGCAGGGTCCACTCCTCTGGGGATTTGGGGGGATGAAAGGGGAAGTAGCCGTTAAGATCCTTCAGCTCGTCAAGGCGACTATCGGCCGGGAGGCTGCCCTCCGGCAGGGCGCGAGGTGCTGGGAGGGCTGTCGAGCAACAAGCAATCGAGAGAATCAGGAGAATGACCTTCATACTGAGTGACTGGAGTTCATCTGCAAAAAGCGATGGAGGCAACGGGCAAGTTTGCGACCACTGCCAATTCGAGGGGTCTTCCGGACTCCGGGAGCATTGATCTTGTCAAGGGAAGGGGTTTTGGGAGAATCGGCGATCATGAATCATTTCGTTCGTAATGCCTCTGCCCTAGTCGCTCTGATCGCCGTGTTACTCACCAGTGGGGCCATGGCCGAAAAGAAGAAAATCGTGTTTCTTGCGGATGGTGGGAAAAACAGCAAGACTCATAATCACGTGGAAGGGAATGCGGTGCTTGCAGCAGCGCTGGAAGCGAGTGGCCTTGGGTTTGTGACAAGCCAATACAAGGGTTGGCCGAAGGAAGCCGGAGCATTCGATGGAGCCGATTGCATCGTCATTTTCTGTAATGGCGGAGGAGGTCATCTGGTCATGAAGAATCTTGAGCGTTTTGAAGAGCTGGTTGACAGCGGAGTGGGTCTAGTCTGCCTGCATTACGGGGTTGAAGTTCCCAAGGGAAAGGCAGGTGATATCATGCTCAAGGGCATGGGTGGTTATTTTGAAACCCACTGGTCGGTCAATCCTCACTGGGTCGCTACCATCGAAAAGCTTCCCGAGCACCCCATTACCCGCGGGTGCACTCCCTTCGTTCAGAACGATGAATGGTATTACCACATGCGGTTTGCTCCGGAGATGAAGGGTGTCACGCCGATTCTCTCCGCCCATCCTCCAAAAGCGACGATGAACCGGCCCGATGGGCCGCATTCCAATAACCCCCATGTGCGCAAGTCGATGGCGGCAGGAGAGATTCAGCACATAGGCTGGGCTTACGAGCGTCCGGGAGGTAAAGGGCGTGGCTTTGGGACAACCGGAGGACACTACCATGAGACGTGGGATAGTGACAACTGGCGCACTCTGGTTCTAAATGCCATTACTTGGACTTCGGGCGTCGAGGTGCCTGAGACTGGAGTTCCCTCTGCCAAGAACCCAGTTAGTCAGGCTAACTGAGCCCGTTCGGAAAAAATTCGGTCCCCGGGGTTAAATTCCGCGAATTACGGGGGTATGGGCACTGGGATCGTGCCAGATGGGAATTGGAGGATCCCGGGGCTGCCGACGTCGCAGTCTGGTGCAAAGTTCGAAAGAGACCGGTCCAATAGCGGACGGGATAGTGAAAAATCTGGAGCAGACGAAAAAAGAGTCGGAGCACATACCTGCTGACCGACTTTTGCCGGCCCGAGGCAACACCTTGACGAAAAAGAAAATCCCTTTCAGGGAAGGGCTACGATTGGGTTTGTTTTTTGCTTAATCCGTAGTGAACTTCCCCGTCATGCGCCTATTCCTTCAAGATTGTCTCAAGTCAGCTTTCATCGTTCTGTTGCTTGGCTCCTTTTTCAACGAGGCTGAGGCAAGAAAAATTACACTCGGGGTTAAGCCGGGACTGCATTTCGATCCCAAGGTTCTCCACGTTCTACCCGGGGAAGATGTCGAATTGACGTTCGATAACTCGGACGTGATGATGCATAACTTCGTCCTAGTCAAACCCGGTGCGCGCATGGAGATTGTTGAAGCCGCAAACGCACTTGGCGAAAAAGGTCCTGCCCTCCACTACGTCCCGGATTCTGCAAAAGTGCTGGCCGCGACCCCTGTGGTTGAGCCCAAGAATAAGTCGACGGTCAAGTTCACTGCCCCCGTCAAGGAA
>MDTD01163519.1_pt1 | contig 20527 bp, 22 predicted proteins | sample 811221 | NCBI WGS metagenome assembly MDTD01 (sample SAMN05326646, study PRJNA326480) | marine metagenome | isolation source: seawater | place: Pacific Ocean: South West | collected 2011
TGTAACGGATGAGTACGTGGTATCAGATGTTATTAAAAAATTCGTAGTCACACCTAATAAACCAAAGTATTTAATTCACACTGCGGCTTTAACAAAACCAATGGAGATAAATGATTCTAATCCCATTGATAGTTTGTCAGTAAATATAGTTGGTACTAGTAATGTAGCTAAAATTTGTCATAAATATGGAATAAAGTTTATCTACATATCTACAGATTTTGTGTATGATGGTGATGGTTTGATGAGTGAAGATTCTCCAGTTAAGCCATCAAATAATTACGGATGGTCTAAGTTAGGTGGTGAATGTGTAACAAGGTTGATACCTAACTCACTAATTTTAAGATGTGCTTTATGTGACATACCATTTAGACATGAGATAGCTTTCAATGATGTTTATCGAAGTTCTATAACTCACGAAGATATAGCACCATTAATATTAAAATTAAAAGATGAGGTTGGTGTTATAAATTTAGCTGGTGAGACTAAAACAGTTTATGATTTTGTATCACAATATCAAACAATAAAAAGTGGTGGTGGTGAACAGATATCACCATCAATCACAGTAAATATACAAAAATTAAAAGGTCTATTGAATGAATAAAAAAGTTATATACACTTCAATATTCGGTTCAGAGTACTATTTACACGAACCTAGTGTAAAACTAGATGGATGGGATTTCTTATGTTTTACTGATAACCCTGATTATGAATCTGATACTTGGAAAGTAGTTCATACCCCAAAGATATATGGTGGAGCTAGGGACTCAAAGAAACCTAAAATTTTACCACATAGATATCTAAAAGATTATGATATTAGTGTTTGGGTCGATGGTGATGTAAAAATTACGAGTGATATTAACAAGTTAGTCGATGATTACCTATCAGATAAAGATTACGCTGTTTTTAATCATGAGTTTTGTGGTATAACTACAACTGGTAATTTAAATGTTAGAAAATGTATTTATGAAGAAGCTAAATTTATAAAGTGGTTAGGAGACAACCATCCTAGAAAACACTACAAAGATAATTTAGATGTAATTAATTCTCAAGTAGAACGTTACAGACAAGACGGTTACCCAGAAAATAATGGACAGGCTAGAAACACGATATTAATTAGAAGACACAACAATCCAACGATAGTTAAAACCATGGAAGATTGGTGGACTGAAGTTAAGTATGGAAGTAAAAGAGACCAATTAAGTTTTCCTTATGTTTCTTGGAAAAATAAATTAGATTTCAATTATATAAACGAGGACATAGATAATAATAAATGGTTTAAATTGATGAAGAAGTGGAGACAAGTTAAAAGTAAAGAGACTAAAAATAATTATGTAAGTTATCAACCCATCAGTCTTGATTATTTTTTAAACATGGAGTTATCGGGTGGTGGTGGTGGAAAAGAAATTATTACTCAAGACACCAAACTAAAAACGGTAAAGGATGTTATAGAATTTCATAAAAAAAATAGTGTTACTTCTCAATTAAATCCATCTAATTGGCAGTATTACAATTGTATGATAGCTGAGTTTAGAAAAAATGTCGGAGACCATCATGAGTTGGGTTGGGAAAATATGACTAAAGAATATTATGAATCATTAGAAATGATGGATGATGATGAAATTAAAAGTTTTTTAAAAAATCACCCAGTTGAATTTGACAATGGATATATCAGACATAGTTGGCATAGAGCTATGTCCATGATAGGTAGATTATTAAATGGTAAATCCTACATACCTTTTTATATGAAAGAGAGTCAAATATATGATAATCCACGAGAAAGAGACAACTTACATAGAGTTCGTCCACTAATTGAAAACATTAAAAACTTAAATAAAGTTAATATACCAGTTGATGAATTTACGATAACACAATCTGGTATACTAACGTTGATGGGTATTAGACAGAATGATGATGTTGATATTGTTATATCGTCAGATGCTAGAGAACAACTTTTTAATAATGAAGAAAAGTTTATACGTTTAGATAAGGTAGAAATATTCCAAAAGAATCATGGAAAATTCAGAATATTTGACGCACAAGGTGACGATGATTTAATTAAAAACTATAGTTTTAAAGTAGGTGGTTATAATTTTTTAGAACCTAGATTTTATTTTAGTAGAAAAAACAAACATACTGATAGAGATAAATCTGATTGGGATGGTATGAGAAGATTTTTTGAGATTGAAAGTCACAAAGGTTATCCATTTAATCAGTTAACCGAAGAGCAGTGGGGTGTTCAATATACATGAAAAACGTAGTATTTATCCCTAACATCGACTTGGGTAATGGTAGAAATAGTTCTTATGATTATTCTATTCAAAGTTGGAAAAACTTTTGTGATAAAAATGATTGTGAGTTAATTGTTTGGGAAGATTTGATTTATCCAGTTGATTATATGAAGATAACTTGGCAAAGATATTATCTTTTTGATATTTTAGATTCTAACGATGTAGATTATGACCAAATATTGATGGTTGATGCGGATACCATAGTTCATCCAGATTGTACAAATTTTTTTAAAGAAACAGAAAATAAGTATTGTGGTGTTTTAAATGATGGTGACTTTGAGTGGGTGTTAAGGAGTATTAAAGGTTTTGGTGATGTCTTATTCAATGGTGATAGAATAAATTCTTGGAGATATATTAATGGAGGTTTTCAGATACTAAATAAAAATCATAAAAAGTTTTTTGAAACTATGAAAAAATATTATTTAGAAAATACAGATAAAATACAAACCGCTATTACGGAGATAAAAACAGCTACAGACCAAACAATTCTAAACTTTATGTTAGATAAAAATAAAATTAATTTAAAAATATTACCAGACATTTATAACTTACAAGATTTAGTTAGAAAAAATTTATTATATATACACGATGATTGTTGGTGGGAAGATAGTTTAGAGAATTTATTTAGTGCAGGTTACATATATCATTTTAATGCTATACCACAAAATCAAATGAACAGAGATGCTAGTTATTGGATGAAAAGAACTTTTGAGGAACTTTATGTGTAGTATTTTGTGTGTAGATAAAAAAATAGAGAATATTCATGAAGTAAATCATTATTTAAAATTTAGAGGACCAGACGACACTAAAGTTTTTTATGATAATAATAATAATTTTACGTTCTTACACAATTTATTAAGTATTACTGGTGATTTTACACCACAACCATTAGTTAAAGATGGAATAGTATTTTTGTTTAATGGTGAAATATACAACTATAAAAATTTCGGTGATTACTCCAGTGATGGTGAGTGTGTAATAGATTTGTACAAACAATATGGTGTTGATTTTGTCAAAAAATTAGATGGTGAGTTCGCGTTAATACTATTAGATTTCACACAAGATAAGGTTATAATCGCCACAGACCCTTTTAAAACAAAACCTCTATTTTATTCAATTAATAATCAGGAGTTTGGATGTTCTTCTTACAGAACATCTTTAGATTTGTTGGATTACAAAAACGTTAAGAAGATGAAACCAAATACTTGTAAAGTATATAAGATATCAGATTACTCTAAGTTAGATGAATTTCAAATAGTAAATTTTGATTTAAATCAACACAAGACAAACTTTGACGATTGGACTCAATCTTTTGAAGATTCGATACACAAAAGGACTTCAAATACTGATAAAAAAATATTCATGGGTCTAAGTTCTGGTTATGATAGTGGTGCTATAGCATGTGAGTTATTAAAACAGAAAAAACCTTTTAAAGCCTATAGTGTGGTTGGTAAAGGTGAGTGGAAAAACATAGAGGATATGCCTGTTTTAGAAAAAAGACATGATTTAATCAAAAAATCTGGTATTTCATCTGTAGAAAATTTATTTAAAAGTAAATATAATAGAGAATATCATAGAGATTTTATTAAAGAAAACACCGAGAAATTCTCTTGGACGATAAGAACTTCTGCCAGTGATTATACTGAAAATTGGGACTTGTATGAGGATAGGGGTTCTGCTTGGATTTCTTTGATATGTAGTCAGGCTAAAAAAGAGGGTAGAAAGATTTATTTATCTGGTCAAGGTGCCGATGAAATATTTGCTGATTATGGACATAACGGAAAAAGATTTGCACAACATAGTAATTTCTCAGGTAAATTTCCTGATGATTTATCTACAATATTCCCTTGGCCAAGTTTTTATTATAGTAGTCAAGAGTCATACATAGCTAAAGAAGAGTACACGTCTGGTATATATGGTATTGAGACAAGATATCCTTTTTTAGACAAACAAGTTGTTCAAGAATTTTTATGGTTAACACCAGAATTAAAAAACAGTAACTATAAATCTGTTTTAAACAATTACTTTATTGAAAACAATTTTTCTTTTAGTAGAGGAATAAAAATAGGATTTTAGTATGAAAGTAGTATTTTTTTCAGAATCACAAGTCAACGGACATATTCCAAGAAATTTTGAAAACGCTAGAACCGAATATGCATGGATGATGGCTTTAAAAGCTCCACACTATAATATGAACAATAGACCAAATGAAAAATTTGATTTGGGTATTGTTATAATACCAAAAAATAATCCAAACATAAACATAGATTCATTTAGAACTAGTTGTGATAAAGTAGCCGTGATGCAAGAAGGCCCTCATTGGTATTTTCAAGATTATACTGTTGATAAACAATTCCATTACTATAACACGTTAATGGAAGCTGATTGGATATATTGTCACAATTATTCTGATATTAAATACTACCAAGGATTGGGTTGTAAAGATATTAGAGTTATGAGAAGTTTAATGATACCAGAGGGTTTACACCCAAGAAGTGAATCTGGTAACTCAACTCTTATTGGTGGTAACTTTGTTAGTTGGTATGGTGGATTTGATTCTTATATAATAGCTAGAGAGATAGGAGACCCAATATACGCTCCGTCAATGGGTAGAAAACAAGAACAAGAAAGTATGATTGAGGATATAAACTATTTACCCTATATGAGTTGGAGAGAATGGATTGATAATTTATCTCAATACAACATTGGTATTCATTTGATGAGAACACACGCCGCTGGAACTTTCGCGATGAATTGTGCGTTTCATGGAATACCTTGTATTGGATATCGTGGACTAGATACACAAGAGTTATTACATAGTAATACAATGGTTGAGGTAGGAGATTTACAAGAAGCTAAAAAGATAGCTATAAGACTTCGAGATGATATAGATTTTTATGATGAGTGTAGTGATATAGCTAAAAGAGGATTTCAGAAATATTATACGGAAAAGAGTTGGTTAGAAAATTGGAACGAAAAAAATAAAATTTAATTTGATACAGTATCAATATAATTATATTAAAGAGAAAGTTATGAACCATAAACCAAAAACTATATTTTGTGACATAGATGGTACTTTATGTGCTTATCCATACACCTCAACTAAAAATGGTAACTATAGTATGGATAGTGATATGGAACCATTACCAGGAACATTAAAAAAACTATGGGAGTGGGATAAAGCTGGACACATGATTATCTTAACGACTGGTAGAAAAGAGGGTATGAGAAAATCAACTGAGGCTCAATTAAGAAGAGCTGGTATAATTTATGACAAATTAATCATGGGAATTGGTGGTGGTGCTAGGGTTTTAATTAATGATTTAAAACCAGATAGACCTGGTGACACCGCTATTGCTATTAACTTAGAACGAGATAAAGGAGTAAGTGATGTCAAAATATGACCACATAGAAGACGCTATGGTAAGAGAAGCGTTAGAAGAATATAAAGATAAGATTGATGAAAATAAATCACATCGATTGGATATCAGTTCTTATAGAGTTGATAAACCTTGGGGACACGAGTTGTGGTTAGAATTAAATGAACACTATGCTTATAAATTAATTCACATGAAAGCAGGTTTTCAAAGTAGTTTACAATGGCACGAGAAGAAAGTAGAGACTAATTATGTGATTGAAGGAAAAGCTGAAGTTCTTTTAGAAAAAGAAGATGGTACGATGGAATCGAGAATTTACGAACCTGGTCAAGGTTGGTGTGTACCACTAAAAACTAAACATAGAGTTATAGCAGTTACAGATTATACGGCTTTAGAATGTTCAACCGCTCACCTGAACGATTGTATTAGATTTGAAGATGACTCTGATAGAGGTAGTGGTAAAATAGAAAGTGAACACGAAGGGAACTAATGAGAACAACGTATTGTCCAAATTGTAATGATAAAGTAAGATACTATACTGATTTCGGAGCTAATAATTCTTGGTTACGTATTTGTACAGATTGTGAAACAGATTTAAATTTTAATTTTAAATTGTGTATTTTAGGTGCTGGAAAAGGTACTAGAAATAAGGGTGTTGATGGTTTACACAAAGCCTTGTTACCAATTGAAAATAAACCAGTAATATCACACGTTTTAGACAATTTTGATGATAGGGTTGAAGTGGTTTTAGCACTAGGTTATGAGGGTGAACAAATAAAATCCTATCTATCAGATGTCTATCCTAATAAAAAAATAACATATGTTGATGTTGATAATTACGATGGTTCTGGTTCTGGTCCAGGTTATAGTTTATTGTGTTGTAAATCAGAGTTACAACAACCTTTTATTTATACAACGGTTGATACTATACTTACTGACTGGAATTATGATGACGCTTTCACCTTTGTATCAGAGAACTGGATTGGAGCTTCAGATGTTAGAGTTGAGGAGTCTTCAAATTATTGTTTAATTAAATCAAAAGATGGTTATCTTGAAGATTTATATTATGGAAAAGGGACTAGTGCGTACGTTGGTATAGCTGGTGTGGTTGAATATGATAAGTTTTGGTCATCTTTAGAAAATAAGGAAAACGGACACTTCGTACACAAAGACGATTTACACGAATACCAAGCTGATTCTGGTTTTCGTGGTTTATCACAAGTTAAAGTTATAGATTTTAAATGGTATGATACTGGTAACACTAAATCGTATAATGAAGTAAGAAAAGTATTTAATAAAGAGGTTGTTGCTAATAAAAGTGATGAGGCTTTATTCATAGATAATAATAAAGTCGTCAAATATTTTAGTGACCCAGACAAAGCTAGGGTTCGTGTGGATAGGTTACAATTTATGAATAAAAACCCACTAAAAGTATCACAAATACACAAAAATATGTACAGTTATGATTTTGTAGAGGGTAGATTGTTATCCGAGGTGAACGATGGTTCAGTATTCAAATCTTTTTTAAAGTGGTATCAATCCGATGATGGTTTAGATACAACCACCTTTCATGATAAAGATGATTTTGTAAAAGATTGTAAGATTATGTATGGTGATAAAACAACCACTAGATTAAAAAAGTTGAGTGGTGGTAAACTAGATAATATTAAGAAAATTAATGGTGTTGAAGTTGAACCAATAATGGATTTAATTAATAAAATTGATTGGACAATGTTTTATCTAAAAGCAATACCGTCTAAGTTCCATGGTGATTTACAATTAGAAAATATAATTTACACCAATGATGGTGAGTTCATCTTGATTGATTGGAGAGAGAGTTTTGGTAGTAGTAAAGAGATTGGTGATGTTTATTATGATTTAGGTAAAATATGGCACTCATTACCGATAAATGGTAAAAGTGTTTTAAATGAGATGTATGAAATAAATTATACTGAGAATGAAGCTATAATAAATTTTTATTTTAAAAGTAACTTATTAGAATTTTATAAAGTGTTTGAAAAATATTGTGAAGAGGTAACATATGATTGGAACACAATATGTTTAGTTGGTATTTTACATTACCTTAATATTTGCACTTTATATGATAATTTTCAAGGTGGTCGATATGGTGAATTCTTGTTTTTACTTGGAAAATTAATGTTAACAAAACATCTAAAAGGAGATGAAGTGATATGAAAACTATGTTAGATTGGATAGAGGTTTACAAAAAAGAATCTTATCAAGTTTTTGAAAGTATTCCAACAAAAAAAATACAAAGTTTTGTTGACATAGTTTTTGAAGCTTACGAAAACGAAAAAACTATTTTTGCCTGTGGTAATGGTGGTAATGTAGCGTCGGTTCAAAACTTAGTTGTAGATATGAATATGCATCCATTTGTATCAGAGGATAAGGGTGTACAAACAATACCAAGAAATAATTTCAAGTGTGTAAGTTTATGTAGTGACCAAGCTACTATAACTGGTGTTAGTAACGACTTAGGTTTTCGTTTTATTTTTAGTGAACAATTAAAATACCAAGGTGGTGAGGGTGATGTTGTATTTGGAATGTCTGGTTCAGGTAATTCTAAAAATGTTTTAGAAGCGTTTAGGGTTGGTAAAGAAAAAGGTATGAAAAATATTTTAGTAACAAGAAATTCTATTAATAATTGTAACGAATTTGCTGACTTAACAATATCACTTGAGGGGACTTCAAAGTTTCCAGGTCAAACTGGTGGTAATAATAATAACTTTCACTTTGAAGATTTCTTATCTAAATTAACTCACATTGGGGTAGGTTTATTAAAGGAGAAAGTACATAATGAAAATTAATCCAAACGTATTAAGAAAAAAAGTGATTGACATGGTTAGAGATAAACAATCAGGTCATATTGGTGGAGCCTTTTCCATGGCTGAACTGACAAGTGTTTTGTACGAAGACTTTGACATCGGTGGTGAGGATAAATTAATTTTATCTAAAGGTCACGCAGTACCAATTATTTACGCTGTATTACACGAGTTAGGTAAAATATCAGATAAAGATTTAGATTTGTTTAGAGAGATAGATTCACCATTACAAGGTCATCCAGATAAATTAAGATTACCAGAGATGGACGCTACGACTGGTTCTCTTGGTCAAGGTCTAAGTATTGCTATTGGACACTCACTTGGTAAGAAACTAAAAAACGAACCTGGGACAATATTTTGTGTATTAGGTGATGGTGAACTTCAAGAGGGTCAAGTTTGGGAGGGGTTAATGTATTATCCTAAGACTGGTATGAAGAATATGATTTGTATCGTGGATTGGAACAAAGGTCAAAACGATGGTTACTCTAAAGACTTTAGTGTTATGTATGATAATTTACAAGAAAGAATATCATCTTTTGGATGGGATACGAAAATGGTTGATGGTCACGATATGAAGTCTATCAGAGATTCATTTAATGATATGGATGGTGATAAACCCTTGTGTATTATTTTAGATACTATAAAGGGTAAGGGAGTTTCTTTTATGGAAAATCCAGCCTGGCATTGTAAAGTACCAACTGACGAAGAATATGAAATAGCTATGAAAGAGTTAGGAGTATAAGATGAAAGCAACAAGAGATGCGTTCGGTTCTCATTTACCAATAATGGGAGATATGTATGACAACATAGTAGCTTTAGATGCTGATTTGGGTAAAGCTACAAAGATAGCAAGTTTCAAAGAAAAACATCCAGATAGATTTTTTCAGATGGGTATCGCAGAAGCTAACATGATTGGTACAGCTTCAGGTATATCAGAGTATGGTTATAAAGTTTTTCTAGCTTCATTTGGTTCTTTCTTAACAGGTAGATATGACCAAATAAGATGTAGTTTAGCATATCCTAATAGACCAGTTATATTAGTGGGTACTCACGTTGGTATGGCCATTGGTAAAGATGGGGTTACTCAAATGGGTTTAGAAGATGTTAGTATTATGAGAGCCTTACCAAATATGAAAATACTAAATCCAGCATCTTATTCAGAAACTATAAAAGTTATTGAGTATTTGTGTAAAACAGAATTAGAATCACCTTACTATTTAAGACTAGGTAGACAACCAGTACAAGATGTAGATATACCTTTTGAGTTTGGAAAGGGTCAAGTTGTATTTGAAACTTGGCCAGAGTGTGATATAACTATCTTTTCGACAGGTTGTGTATTGGGGGATGTTGTGACAGCTGGTAAAGAGATATCTCGTAACTCAGACTACAATGTAAGAGTTATAAATATTCCAACATTAAAACCTATCGATGAGGAAATTATTATTGAATCTGCCAAAACTAGTAAATATTTATTTACAGTTGAAGACCATTCAATCATAGGTGGACTTGGTTCAGCTGTTTCAGAAACACTAACCGATAACTATCCTAAAAGGGTTACAAGGATAGGACTAAATGATATCTTTCCAGAATCAGCTCCACCATCAGATTTGTATGAAAAATATGGTTTGAGTTCTAGTCAAATTACTAAGAGGGTTTTAAATGAATCAATGGATAAATAAAGACACGGAAATATATTGTTCTTTCGCTAAAGAAGCTGGTGACACTGGTTGTCAAATGATGAATACAGCTTTCTACTATTATGGTTTAAATAAAATCTATAAATCCTTTTCTGTTAGTAACATAAAAGATGCTATAGATTCAGTTTTAACTTTAGGTATTAAAGGTTTTGCAATAACCATGCCTTATAAAATAGAGGTTCTTGATTATGTTGGTGTTTATGACACAGGTATTGAAGAGATAGGAGCGGCTAATACTGTTATTAATGATGGTGGAGTTCTGAAAGCTTATAATACAGATTATTTTGCAGCAAAAACTTATCTTAGTAAATTTGATATGAGAAAAGACCTTTTTATTATTGGTGATGGTGGTTATTCTAAAGCTGTTAGATGGGCGTCAGTTGATTGGAAGTCACCTATTTTTGGTATAAATACAGAGACCATTACTAGAGAAAATTGGGGAGAAATAGAAAATATTAGAGATTCAGTTATTTATAATTGTACACCAGTTGATATTACCTCAAAGATTCATCCATCAAATGATTTTATTAATTGTTTGGTTAGTACTAGAACAGGTAAAGAGTTAGCTAAATTACAAGCATCAAAACAATTTGAACTATATACAGGTTTGGAGTTTCCACTATGAACGTAGAGTCTATCATACGAAATTTTAAAGATGAGGGTTTCGTAATAATACCAAATAAAGAGACTGGTTTAAATTCAGAAGTCATTTCAGATTTGAATAATTACGTAAATGGTTTAGAGGTTAAACGTTACATTCCATTTAGTAAAACACCGTGGGGATGGGGGAGTCTTCTTGATAAAGGCCCCTTTAAACAGATAACTGACAACGAAGTTTTAAATTCTTTTTGTAAAAAATTATTTAATAGTGATAATTACGTATTTCCGAATATGATGATTAACAATAAAGCTAAATGGATAGGGCCCGATGTAGAATGGCACAGAGAAATTTTTAATATTGATACTTATGCTCCAGGTTATTCACCAGTTCATGATTGGGAAAAATTATTTAGAGTCTACATCCCATTAGATAAACAAACAAAAGAGAATGGTTGTTTAGAAATATATAAAAAATCACATGAAATAGTTTTTTTAGAATATGATGACATGATAGATAGTAATTTTGGACACAAGAGAAGAGTTAATTCTGATAGTATGGATTTAGTTCATCAATCATGTGAACATTATTATTGTGAAATGGAAGCTGGTGATATGTTAATTTTTAATGATAAAATAGTTCATGGTTCATCTTCAAATAAAACCTCTCAAGACAGAAAATCAGTTGTTTTGGGAGTCAGACACGATGTAAAAGATTTTAATCAAATAGTCTATGATTCAGCTACAAGTTTTAGACAAAAATTTATTGAAAATAATTTACAAAAAATTATTGATAAATTAAAAGGTTCCGATTTATATTCCGATTTTAATAAAGGCACAAAATGAATTATAATAAATGGTTGAACAACGTCACCAGATTGTTTATACCACGAAAAACTAAATTGGAAAATAAAAGATTTGATATGGCTGAAAGAACAACGTCATTCCCAAAAACCTATTTTCAAAACTTTATCAACACGATTAATCAAGAAGATTTTATCACTTACCCATCTTATTCAGAGTATGACCAATTAAAAGATGATATTGCAAAATATAATGGGTTATTTAGAGATAACATTTATCTATCAACTGGTTCAGGTGCTTGTATAAAATCTCTTTGTGAAATCACCATGACGAAAGGGAGTAATTTAGTTTCACCAGTTCCTTGTTATCCCATGTATGGTATTTATGGTAAAATTTTTGGTGGTGAACACATTGGTGTTGAATATGATGATTCAATTATATTTAATTTAGACAAATTAATAAATAAAATAAATAATAAAACTAGATTAGTTATAATATCAAATCCATTCAGTCCTATAGGCGAATATAAAAATAACGAAGATTTAGAAAAACTTTGTTTAACTTGTAAAGATAAAAATATTATTTTATTAATTGATGAAGCTTATATTGATTTTGCACCAAACACAGCGTTACCACTACTAAATAAATTTGATAATTTAGTTATATCTAGAACATTTTCAAAAGCTTTTGGAGCGGCTGGTATAAGAGTTGGTTATTTACTAGGAAATAAAAAACTAATAGATGTGGTCACTAAAGTACAACTCACGTATCCATTGACAAATCTATCTGTTAAATTCGCTAGACATATCTTAGAAAATATTGGTGAGGTAGATAATTATATTACTCAGACCATAAATTCAAGAGACTCTTTGTGTGATATTTTAGAGAGTAAAAATTATGATGTCATAAATTCTCATACAAATTCTATACATTTTCACGAAAAAGATGGAGATAATTCAAGAGTCGTAAAAATGTTAAATGGTTCTGATTTAGCTTTTAAAAGTGGTGATAAAAAAACTGGTACACCAGTAAGAATACCTGGTGATGATAGGATGACTTGGGTTAGATTGTCAGTAGGTGCTGGTATTGATACCCTAACATTTGTAGATAAATTATGAGTGATTATAAAATAGATAGAAAAGAAACTGAATTAACTGGTATTATTGGTAGAGAAAAGATGGACATACTAGCTGAGATTGTTGGAGTTGAAAAGTGGAAAAATTATAGGGATATTTATAACAGAGCTCAAAACTTAGAAGATATGGATTATCCAGTACAAGTTGATTTTGAACTTAATGGTTCTTGTAATTTACGTTGTCCCATGTGTCCTATGGGTATTGAAGATTACAGAAAAGATAGAAATAAAAGAATGGAATTTCACATATTTAAACATTTAGTTGATGATGGTATTAAACGAGGTTTAAAAGCTATTAATTTATCATATGTAAATGAACCAATGATACGAAAAGATTTACCTAAATTTGTTAAGTACGCTATGGATGCTGGTATCGTGGACACTTACTTCAGTTCAAACGCTACATTAGTTCGTGAAAATATGATACGTGAATTAATAGAGGCTGGGTTGTGTAGGGTTCAATTTTCAATTGATGCCACCACTCAAGAAACTTATGATAAAATAAGAGTTGGTGGTAAATATAATAAAGTTTTAGAAAATATAGATAAATTTATTAAAATTAGAAAAGAGATGAACTCAATCACACCTTTGATACGAGTTAATTTTGTGAGAACTAATATTAATGAACATGAACTTGAAGATTTCATAGATTTCTGGAAGGATAAGGTCGAGATGATTGGTATACAAGAGATGGTAAATCCATTTCCAGATAACTCAGATGTACATAGTAAAACCACCGAGGATAAAAAAGGGTATTTTAGATGTGCCGCACCATTCAAGGAAATAGTGGTGACTCATCGAGGAGATGTCTTACCATGTTGTACTTTTTTAGCTGAAGAGATGCCACTAGGAAATATAAAAGATAACACCATACAAGAACTTTACAATGGTGAGAAAATGAGAGAGTTGAAATCCATACATTTAAAAGGGGAGTATTGGAAAAATAAACATTGTAAACAATGCATTGAGGGTTTTAGTGGAGCGTAAAAAAACAGCGTTATGTTTATCAGGAATAGTTGGTGGGACAAAAGGTCCTGATGGAGCTGGTGATATGGTTGATGTTGATATAATTTCTAATCAGTATAAAAAACATATCATTGATATAAATGATGTTGATGTATTTATTCACAGTTGGTCTGTTGACGCTGGAAATAAATTAATAGAGTGTTATAATCCAACTAGTTATTTATTTGAACCTCAAATTGATTTTAATAATATTAATGTAAAAAAACACGGTTCATCAAGAACGGCTAATAATAACTTTTATAGTAGATTTTATAGTATGAAACAGAGTGTAAATTTAAAAAAACAACACGAGGAAAATAATAATTTTGAGTATGACATGGTTATGATTTCAAGACTTGATTTATTGTGGTTTACGGACGTAAATTTTGAAAATTATGATGAAAGTTATTTTTATGTATCAAATTGGAATCATAACGGTGGAGGTAAATTAGGCCCGTATGATAAGAGTATAAATTCTGGGTCAGGGTTTTTAGATTTTTGGTTCATGTCAAATTCTTCTGATATGAATAGATTTGGTTTTTTATATGATAGTCTACTTGATGAGAGTAAATTTACAAAGTTAGCACAACCAGCCGGAAATGGAACTCATAGATTAAGTGGTCATGTTGTTACACAAAGGTTTTCAAATATGTTAAAATTAAATGTAAAAAAAACTATGTTTAGGGGCCACGACCATGAAGTTTTTAGAAGATATAATAAACATTGTGGGGAGGATATATTTAAATGATACGAGAGATAGAAATAGATAAAATTTATTTTAGGTTATTTGATGAAAACGGTAAAAACCACCCGACTAAAATAGAAAATTCACCAGTATATAATGCTATATGTGGTAATATTGAACCTTATAGAAAATACCATGAATTGATGGTTAGGTTGGGAAGAGCTAAAGCTGGATATATGTCACCAAAAGATTTTTTGGAGTTTGAGAAAACATTTAATTATTTAGAACCACCATATGAAAATGAATACGTTAGGGTTAAACAGACTGGACATTTTTATGGTGGATGGGATGGAGCTCATAGAATATCTTGTGAGAAAAAAAGAGGTAAAAAAACTATTAAAGCTTTTATTATGAACGGAGCTTTTAAACATCGTGGTTATTCAAATTTAATAGATTTGTCAAAAATAATTAATACACTTGATTACGATGATTATGTCATTATAAAAGATGATAATTCATTCCCAAACTATGTAGATAACGATGATTTAGATTTTTTATGCAAAGATAGAAAAGTGTTAAGAGATAAAATTTCTGAACAACTATCTGAGTATGACTCACTAGGTTATAGAATAGTGGAAAAGGATAAGTCAGTAAGACACCACATTGATATAGTGCCACAAGGTAGTAATCAAAAAAATGAACCTTATGGTCATAATAATATTATTAATTTTAGATTTGATTTATTAGATATGTCGCCTTATTTACAAGAATTTCATCACATGACAAATAAAATTGAAATTAGTGATAATTTCTTTAGTGATATCATAGATAGAAGAGTTAAAAAAACTTTTAGTTGGCCAGTAATGTTTGAAAACCAAGGTACTTTTGAAGCTAATTTCCCCTCGGAGACAGACGACTTAGTTTTAAGATTCATTGAGTGGGTTTGGCAACCACACAAAACTAGACATATAGAGTACGTAAAAAATAATTTAACTAACACGGCCGACTTTATATATATTATAAACAACAATACAAGTATTGAAATTGATAAAAATTATGTACAGGAGTTATTAAAATGAAAAAAGCTTTAGTTTGTGGTGCTGGTGGTTTTATCGGTTCCCATTTGGTTAAGAGATTAAAAAAAGATGGTTACTGGGTTAGGGGTGTTGATTTAGTGTACCCTGAGTTTAGTAAAAGTCAAGCTGATGAATTTATAAAGGGTGATTTAAGAAACATATCTATTGTGGACATTTGTGTAGATGGTGTTGATGAAGTCTATCAATTAGCCGCTGATATGGGTGGAGCAGATTTTATATTCACTGGTGAAAACGATTCCGATATAATGCATAATTCAGCTATGATTAACCTTAATATAGTTGATTCCATGAGGAGACATAATGTTAAAAAAGTTTTTTATTCTTCTTCAGCCTGTATGTATCCACAAGAACACCAACTAGAAACAGATGTACCAGCGTTAACTGAAGATATGGCTTATCCAGGTAATCCAGATTCTGAATATGGTTGGGAAAAACTATTTAGTGAGAGATTGTATTTAGCGTATGGTAAAAACTATGGTTTTGACGTTAGAATAGCTAGATTCCATAATATTTTTGGACCAGAGGGAACTTATATTGGTGGTAGAGAAAAAGCTCCAGCGGCTTTATGTAGAAAAGTAATAGAGTCCGATGGTGAGATAAAAGTTTACGGTGATGGTAAACAAACTCGTTCTTTCTTATACATTGATGAGTGTGTAGATGGTGTCAGACGTTTAATGGAGTCTGAGTGTACTGAACCACTTAATATAGGTTCAGATGAAGTTATTTCTATAAATGATTTCGCTAAAATGATTATAGATATATCTGGTAAAGAGGTTACTATTAAAAACATTGAAGGCCCACTTGGTGTACGTGGTCGTAATTCAGATAACACTCTGATAAAAGAGAAATTAGGTTGGTGTCCAACACAGAAATTAGAGGTTGGTATAGAAAAAACATACGAGTGGATAAAGGAAACACTACATACAAAAACTACTTATATTTTTGAATCACCAGATGGTGGGGATACAGTTTATCGTAGAACTACTAATTCATTAGATAGGGAACAAATAAAATGATTACAGTCGTTCAAAATTTTATATGTACAATTCCAGAGAGGCTAGACTTAATTAGAAGAAATACTCCATTAATTGCTAAGGTATGGGGAGATTATGAATTTATAATTAATTATAATTGGGAGGACAACTTTGAGGAAGTTTATTCAATTTATAAAGAAAATATACCTAAGTTAACTTTTTATCAGAATTTAGAGCCTGATTGGGGGTTGGTTACTAGAGCGTTACTAAATGAGGTTAAGACACCATATGTCTTGTTTATTAATGAAGACCAAGAGTTATTTCTTACAAAACAAGATTGGAAAAATATTGTGGATGAGGCGTTAGTCAAACATGATGTAGATTATATTTTGATGAACAAAATTGAAAAATATAATACACAAACATTTTCTGAGGGTTATTTTCCAAATCCAGAAGACCCATCATCAAAAATAGTAATAAATAATTGGGGACAATACCCATCTCCTGGTTATAAAGAGGGAGAGTATGTTTGGTTTTATGATGGAAAATTTGCTCCACATAAAAGGATATCAACAGAGGCTGTATATAGAACAGAATTTTTTATAGATTTGGTACAAGAATTTTTAGAAAAAGGAGATGATTGTACTCACGACATTCCTTGGAGAAAAAAGAATACCTCTAATTTTTATGAGGGTTATTATGATTTTCACAATGGTATGGCTAGATTTCCAAAGTTAAAGTGTGCTATCGCTAAAAAGAATATATCTAAACAATGGGATGAAATAAAACAGAATAGGATTCACTATAAGTAATGTTTACAAAACTAAGTGAAATAGACATAGATTCGTGTGAGGTTATTTTAAATAAAAAAGGTAGAGTCGTTGACGGTATCAATCACGGTAGAATGGTTTTAAGAGATAACGATTCTTATTACAAAATATTTGATAAAGACTACTGTCGTAGAGAAAACTTCATAAAGGCGTATGAAGTTGGATTCTTTGACGAGGTAGCTCCAGCACTTACCTCACTAATAGTTGATGATGATGATGAAATAATAGGATACATCACACAACGAGGTAGACCTCTATCTAAGACTGAGTATCCTTTTTCAGAGGACGCTAAATCTACTCCAACATACATTAAATTATTAGAATTAGCTCGTGAAAAAAAAATGTTCTTTTACGATTTTGTTCCGATAAATATTATCATACTAGGTGATGGTAGTCAAACAAATGATTGGAGTTTAATCGACCTAGAGAGTGTATATCCGATAGAAGAGTTATACATGATAGATAGACATAACGCTAAAGTTAAACCAGATTTTTATCTTAAAGATTTGGAAGAGATATGGAAAGAGAATATGAAACCAATAAGTTTTATTCAACCAAGTAGAAACAATCTAAAATATCTAAAGTGGTCATACGATAGTATCAGAAAGAACCTAGGTTCTCATCACGAGATATGTTGGGCAGATGATTTCTCAGATGATGGAACTTGGGAATGGATGCAAGGGATAGTAGAGAAAGACCCTAACGTTAAGATTCACAGAAATGAAGGCCCTACCAGACTAGGACATACAATATTATATGATACGTTAGTTAACGATTACGCTACAAATGATATCGTCATGATATATCACGCTGATATGTATGCCTGTCCTAACTTAGATACTGAAATATTAAAGTTAATTAAACCTGGAACTGTAGTTTCGGCTACAAGAATAGAACCACCACTTCATCCAGATGGGCCAGAAAAAATATTAAAGGACTTTGGTATTGAACCAGAGGAGTTTGATAGGGATGGATTAACAAAATTTTTATCAGAGGTTGATATAAAAGAACCAACCAAAGGTATATTTGCTCCGTGGGCTATATACAAGAAAGATTTTCAAGACATAAATGGACACGACCCACTATACGCACCACAATCAAAAGAGGATAGTGATATATTCAATAGATTTGTATTAGCTGGTTATGATTTAGTTCAGACTTGGGGTGGTTTTGTTTATCATATGACCTGTCGTGGTAGTAGATTTAAGGATGGAGCGTTAAGGAATCCAGCAGGTCAAGTGTTTATGAAAGGTAGAGAATCTTCAGAGTGGTTAGCTCAGAATCTTCGTAGTACAAGAAATTTTATTCGTAAATGGGGTCACATGGTTCAACATGATAATATGATGTATCCTATCATACCACCAAAATATAATATTGGTTTTGTTGTAAAAAATTGTGACTTAAATATGTTAAAAGAGTTAGAACCTTGGTGTTCTACCATATATACCGAGTTTACTGGTATAAATGACTCATATATTAAAGATGAACAACCTAACACTAATTTTAATTTATCAGATAAAATAAAACACACGTATCACAATAAACCAGATAATGATATCGTGGTGGAATTTGACGCTAAACAACTCAATAGTGATAATTTTCAGATAATAGTTAATATGTCAGATATACTTAAAGATAGTGGTGATATTGGTGATATGGAGTACGATATATTTAAATTTAATATTAATTCACTAGAAACATATGAGAAGGACTTAATAAATGTCGTTTAAAAATTACATTACAGAGATACCAAACTTTCCTATTGATGGTGTGGGTTTTAAAGATTTATCACCATTATTATCGGATAAAAAAATGTTTAGGTGGGCTGTAATAGATATGGGTAATTTGGTTAATAAACCTGATTATTGGATAGGTATTGAATCACGTGGATTTGTTTTTGCATCCGCTCTTGCAATGCATTTTGGTGGTGGTGTGGTCTGTGCCAGAAAAGAGGGAAAAACACCAACTGCTAAACATACCGTTAGTTATGATTTAGAGTATGGAAGTGCAACATTAGAAATGGCTCACGTTGAACATCTTGATAGTAGCAGAGTCGTGATAGTAGATGATGTATTAGCTACAGGTGGTACACTTCAGGCTACAAATCAGTTAGCAAAAGAGGTTGGTTATGAGATTATTGATAACCTTGTGCTAGTAGATTTATTATTTGTACCAAGAACAGAAAACTTTGACCTCAACGTAAAATCGGTAATAACTTATGAGTGATACTTATGGAACCGCAAAGGAACTAGAGAAGAAAATATTAATAGTTTGTGCTCTTGAGATAGAGACACAAGAAAAACTAAAAGATTATGATGTATTATATACGGGTGTTGGTAAGGTTAACGCTACGTTTGCACTAACTAGAAAATTTGGTAAACTTGGTAGTTACATACCATATAGTTTAGTAATCAACTATGGAACAGCAGGAAGTAGAAAAATTAAGAAGAAACAATTAGTGGATTGTACTAAATTTATTCAGAGGGACATGGACGTGACTGGCCTTGGTTTTATGAAAGGTGAAACACCATTTGAAGACAATCCACCCATCACAATTAAATCAACAAGTGAATTCAATCCGATAGGTAGGAACGCCACTTGTGGTAGTGGTGACAACTTTGTAGAGGATAAAACAAATTATTATGGTGAGGTGGTTGACATGGAGGCTTATGCATTAGCTAAAGTTTGTTACTATTATGATATTCCCTTTATATCATTCAAATACATAACAGATGGAGCAGATGAACAAGCACATGAGGACTGGGAATCAAATCTAGCGGATGGTATAGAAATTTTTAATGATACGGTATTAAAAACTTTAAAGTGATTTACTATTTATTATTAAAAGGTGACGGAGAAAAAGACTCAATGTATGAAACTAATATGTTGGGTGAGGAGAGTTTTAATACGTTTTATCCATCGTTAGGATTAAATCTGTTAAATAGAATAGTAAATACCAAACCAGAGTTATTAGATTCGTTACAAATAAAAGATGAACAAAACAAAAAATATACGATAACAGAATTTTTAGATAAATTAAATGACTGGAAGATAAAAAGCACTTGACAAGTATATGCTTTTTTTCGTAATATTAGGTGTAGGAGTTATAGATGCCAAACATACGTAATTGGGAAGATTGGGACGAAGTTGAACAAGAAACTAACCAACAAATGGTTCGTGAAAAAATTAGTAAAA
>MDTD01064030.1_pt1 | contig 20520 bp, 15 predicted proteins | sample 811221 | NCBI WGS metagenome assembly MDTD01 (sample SAMN05326646, study PRJNA326480) | marine metagenome | isolation source: seawater | place: Pacific Ocean: South West | collected 2011
CATCCCACGAGGAGGGTATACATAGAGAATGGAGTATATTGACTAAAGAATTTATTGGTGACGAAAAAGGTAATGTAAAAACTCTGAAAACTGTGGAGGTAGAATGGGTTAGAAAGGATGGTGTAAATAATGAACTTGTTGAAATTGAAGGAACTGAAAAAAATTGGCCATGCGATATGGTATTGCTAGCATTAGGATTTACAGGACATGAAAAGTCAATAGTTGATCAACTCGGAGTCCAAACTGATGCAAATGGAAAAGTAATTTCAAACAACTTTCAGACAAATATTCCTCACATCTTCTCTGCTGGTGATATGAGGCGAGGTCAATCTTTAATTGTATGGGCAATTTCTGAGGGTAGAGAAGCTGCTCATGAAGTCGATAAATTCCTAATGGGAGTGACAGAACTCGAAACAAAAGAAAAAGGAGATCTTCCTTTTGCTAACTAATTTTTAATTAAAGAAATTCCAAATTAATCCAAACCTAACAATAAAATCTCTGTAAGGATATGAGGGTGATGAATAAAAGTTGTTTTCTGCCATTGACGAATTAAAATGCTCAACTTTTAAAAAGAGTCTTGTTTGTTTGATTTTTGCATTTGCAAAAAAATCAAGCAAAGGAAATCCTCCAATTTTTTTCTGATTTTGAATATGAAAAGAACTTATAGCAGGATTGTACTCATTTGCATAGAATTTTGTAAAATATTTTAAAGAAAAACCTGTTTGAAAGAAAAGTGCGCCCTTTAAAATCTTGTTTGAATAATAAAATGTATTTCTTGAAATGAATTTTGGTACATTTAAAAAGTCACCTGTCTGTTTAACATTTTGAAATGCTAGGTGGTTGTCAAGTCGAAACTTTCCAAATTTAAATTCTTTGCGCCATTTAACTAATAAATATTCTATTTTGGAGTCAATTTGATTGACTTCAATAATAAGATTATTTAAGTTATCTGAACTAAAAAAAGTGTAATTAGAAATTTTATTAAAATCAAAAGTAAAAGCTCCTAGTTTTTCGTTTTTTATTTTTAAAAAAATATTTGTGTTTAATTTTTTTTTAATCTCATTATTCCAATTAAGTTCAGAATAGCTACTTTCATACAACTCATAATATAATCCTGGATGTTTGCTAACAATTGAAAACCCCAAATCATAGTTTAAATTTTTATTTGATGATACATTAAGGACAAAAAAGTCGCCTAATTTTTCACCAAATAGGTTTTTGCTGAAGTCAAATTCGAATTTATGACCAAGTAGGTTTCGATTAAATTTTAACGAGACTGCATTCTCATTTGCATTGATTTTATTGTTGATCTCTGACATTACATTTGTAGAATAATCATAATTATAATTAGAATAAGTGACTTTTAATTTACCAAGCAAATTTGAATTTAGGAAGGTATAGAACTCATTTTTGGTTGTTTTGATGTTGGTTCTATCCATAATATTGCCAAGCTCTGGTTTTAATTTTCCATAAAATTCGGATGGACTTGATTGTTCAAATATATTCTTGGTTGTTTCGTACTCAAAATTGTAACCAATTGAAAATAAATTGTTGCTTTTTTTACTAGTCAATAAAAATTCCTGATTAATAAAATACCTCTTACTGGTAAAGTTGTTAGTTGCATTTTCAAACTTAACCGAAAGCTTGGAGCGTTCATTAAATAGCGGATCTTTATTTTCAAAATTTATTAAAGATTCATCTGTTAGTCCTCCGTTTTCTTTATTCTCAAAACTCTGAGTCACATAATGCAGCTTTAAATTGTATTTATCGTTTTTAGAGATATATTTAGAAGTAAATCTAAATTGTTTTGATCCTGCTAAAATATTTTGATAATTACCTAAAGACCGAAGTCCTTTGAATGCAAGTGAAAAGTTTAATTTTTCCGATAAATTTGATGTAAAAAATGCATCAGTGTGTTGACCTTGTTTCATTACCGTTTTAAATAAAAGTTCTGTTAATGGAGTAGGAACTTGATAATAATTTATTTCATGGCTTGCCATGTATGCATGTTTTTTTGATTCAAAACTATTTTCTGGATAAATTGATATTTTATCGAATGGTAGGATTAGTTCATTATAAGTCTGACCAATATTAGAAAACTTGAGTAAACCAAAATCATCCCTTCTAAGGTAATTAAATTTATAGTGCTTATTTATTGTAAGTGTTGTATCAATAAAAACAGTGTCATTTTCAATATCTATAAATTGATACAGCTCAATCGGAGGAAGTTTGGATTTTAAACTATCTTGTTTTTTATCAATCATATCGCCCATTCCCAAAAGGTCGATGTTCTTGGAGTTGGATTGTGAAAAAGTTAAGCTTAAAGCTAAAAAGTTTAGAAGAAAAAAAAATTTAATTTTCATTAATTTGCTTTCAGTAAAGTTATATATTTCGAATTACTTAATTAAACTCATTTTTTTAATGCTAAAAAAACAATTAACAAAATTAATTGAGTGTGGGACCGATGAAGCTGGGAGAGGATCTTTAGCAGGTCCAGTTACTGCTGCTGCAGTCATTTTTCCAATGGAATACTATTGCTCAGAACTTAATGACTCAAAAAAAATTTCTGAAAAAAAACGAGAAATCCTTCGCTCCAAAATAATTAAAAATGCAATTGATTACTCTGTATACCATGTATCAGTGGAAATGATTGATGCTTTAAATATTCTTAAAGCATCAATATTGGCTATGAACAAAGCAATTGAAAAGTTGAAAATAAAACCTGAATTTATTTTAGTTGATGGTAAGTTTTTTGAAACTAATATGAAAATACCTTATCAGTGTATAATTAAGGGTGATGCCACTTACTTGAGTATTGCTGCAGCCTCAATTATGGCAAAAACATCCAGAGATAGGTACATGAGAAATTTATCAAAAAAATTTCCCTTTTATCAATGGGATAAAAATAAAGGGTACCCTACGTTGCAACACAAAGAAGCAATTAAAAATCATGGAAAGACAATTCACCACAGAAAAAGTTTTAAAATGGATTAAATTAAATGATATGTTCATTAAATTTATAAGAATATTTTATGAGTGTTAGAGGTTTGATCATTATAATGTTAGTTCTTTCCAGTTGTAAGAACTTTAATGTTTCAGAAACACAATTGGTTGATCTCGTTCCAACAAAGCCTGTTTTTATTTTGAAAATTCAGTCAACTACTGTACCAAATTTTGAAAAATTCTTTAATGGTTTTAATACAATCATTAATTACAAGTTTGATTCTAAAATTGATAATTTTCTAGACAAACCACTCATAATTAGTTATCACGATATGGGCAATGATAAAATTCAACCCATAATAATTACTGATGAGTTAAATATTGAGAAAAATCTCGAAGTAATTGATTCCACTATATACAATGGATTTACGATTAAACAAATTAAATTCAATGAGAGTTATTTATTTTCTGCTGTTAAAAATGGAATATATCTTGAATCAAAAAGTAAACTTTTAATCGAAAACTCTTTAAGGAATTCTACTCATTTAAAAACCAAAAACAGTTCTGATATGCTAAGGCTTTATCAAATTTCAAATTCTAATATTTCACTTTTATACAATGGCAAAATTTCTAAAATTTTAAAAGATAATGATCTGGCTACTTTATTTTTTCAAAATGAAGCGTCTGATTGGATGCAAAATGATATTGACATTAAAAACAATAAACTTACTGTAAATGGTGTAGCTATTGTCAAAGACTCATTGTTCAACAAAATAAATACTTTAAGAGGAATTAAGACAAGCAAATTCAATTTTAAATCAGTTGTTCCATTAAATTTCAAAAAGATAGAAAGGTTCTCTCACAACCATTTTAAGTACATATCAAATTTGAAAAATTTTGTTTCTGTTGATGAGTTCCAAAAAATCTCAAATGACTCGTTATTTTATAATATCAATGAAATTGGAAATATTTTTTTAGAGAATGATACGATTTCCGTTTCTGTTTTTAAAAACATTAATAAGCTCAAATCCAAAATTCTTGAAACAACAAAATCCATGTCAAAGTATCGTGGTTATGATATTTTTGAACTCAGCGATGGATTATTTTTAACGGAAAACATAAACAGCGGTTTTCCACTGCAAAAGCAGAAATTTGCTGCTCTAATAGAGAACAAATTGATCATATCTAACTACTCAAACTCACTGGAATACATAATATTAAATTATACTAATAAATCTACTTTAGGCTTTTCTCAAGATTTTGATAAAAAATTCCAAAACCTCCCTGAGACAAGTAATGTTTTACGAATTTACAATACAAATAATTTTGCTGAAGATTTATTAAAAAAACTAAATATTGATCCAGAAAAATACAACTTTTGGTACGATCACACATTTGTAGATGAAAATGTAGTTTACAATACACGATTCACTGAAAAATTAAGCGAACAATTTGTTGAAAAAGGACCAAAAGTTGTTTTTAATTTAAAATTTAATGACGAAATAAGTTTAGCTCCGAAATGGGTTAAAAATTATGTAACAAAAAAGCCTGAAATTTTGACTCAAGATAAAAGCAACAATCTCTATCTTGTTAGTGAGGATGGAAACATTGTGTGGAGAAAAAAAATTGAAGATCAAATTATTGGAAAAGTTCACCAAGTTGATCTCTATAAAAATGGAAGGCTTCAATATGCTTTTGTTACAAATGAGAGCTTCATTATAATTGATAAAAATGGAAATTTAGTCAAAAAAGTCAAACACAAAAATAATAACAAAGTTATTGGTCTTTCTGTATTTGATTATGATAAAAATAGAAATTACAGATTTCTAATTTGCTTTGAAAATGATATAAAAATGTTGGACTCAACTATGAAAAAAGTTAGAGGCTTTAGCACCAAAAATTTTCAAAGTCCTATTAGTGCTTTACCTAAACATTTTAGGATAGGTTCTAAAGATTTTTTGGTAGTTAAAACTGATAAAAAACTATTAATTCTTGACAGAAGGGGAAACATAAGATTAAATATTGATGAAAAAATTAAGTCTCCTACAAGTGAAACTTTTGTAAATAAAAACTCCTTCATTTACGTCAGTAATAACAATCTCGTTACAGTTGATTTAAAAGGAAATGCTAAAATCACACCACTACCACTTGACTCCGAATATGGTTTTGTTGCCAACCAAAATAATATGATATATGTAAGTGAAAACGTAATGACAATAAACAATATAAATTTTGAATTGAAATTTGGAAACTACACGAATCCTCAACTATTTTTTGATGAAATTGTTTCAGTTACAGATTTAGATCTCAAAAAAATATATTTATTCAACAGTGACGGATCTCCCATAGAAAACTTTCCTATTTATGGAACTAGTGTGATAGATATAAATACAAAAAAAAATAAATCCAAACAATTGGTCACATTAGGTGAAAAGAATGAAATTTTAGTTTACTCAATTAACTAATTCAGCTGAAAAAACAGTCGAAAAATTTTCAATAATTTTTTGTTTTACCTCTTTAATTTTAATTTCATATCCCAATTCATTCGATATTGAAGTTATTGACTTGTTTTTTATTCCACAAGGAATTATATTATCAAAAAAACCAAGATCAGTATTTACATTCAGTGCTAATCCGTGCATAGTTACCCATCTACTTGCTTTAACTCCAAGAGCACAAATTTTTCTTTCAATATTATTTGATTTTATCCAAACTCCAGTCTCATTTTTACTTCTATGACTATAAATTCTATAATATTCTAGTGTTTTAATAACAACTTCTTCAAGTAACCTTAAATATTTATTAATATCGGTGAAAAAATTATCAAGATCCAAAATTGGGTAACAAACAATTTGTCCAGGTCCATGGTAGGTTATATCTCCTCCACGATTGGTCCTTATAAATTTTATTCCTCTTTTAAAAAGTTCTTTTTCAGATTTTAATAAATTTGATATATCTCCACTTTTGCCCATAGTATAAACACTATGATGTTCAACAAAAATCAAATGATTAAGGGTATGTATTTTTTTCTTTTTTTTTCTATTGGAAATTTTAATGTCAACTATTTCATTAAAAAGTCTTAGTTGATATTCATAAGCCTCTTCATATCCATAAAGACCTAATTCGTGGATTTTTATGACTTTGTTCAAATCTAGAGTTGTTCTTGTAAAACTAAGTAAAAGAAAGTTAAAATTAAATCGTCACATATAAATTCAATGTATAACTAAATTAACTCTATTAAATTTTAAATTGAATTGATACACTAACATTGTATGTAACTTTCTATTTTTTATATTTGAAAATAAAAATGTTGTCGGAGCAAGAAAAAATTAGGAGAGATAAGCTTAAAAAACTTATTGATTATGGAATTAACCCTTATCCCCAACATTCTTTTGAAACTTCAACCGATTCAAAAAAAATAAAATCAAATTTTGAGGAGGGAAAATCTGTTCAAATTGCTGGACGCTTGATGTCAAGAAGGATCCAAGGCAAAGCTAGTTTTGCTGAACTACTTGATAATAAAGGTAAAATCCAATTATATTTCAACAGAGATGAAATTTGTAAAGGAGATGATAAATCACTTTATAATGATGTATACAAAAAGCTACTTGATATTGGAGACATTATAGGAATAGGCGGTTCTCTTTTTACAACTAAAGTTGGAGAAATGACAGTCCTTGTAAAAAATTTTACTCTTCTAAGTAAAAGTCTAAAGCCTCTACCTCTGCCCAAAACTGACTCCGAGGGAAATACTTACGATGAGTTTAACGACCCTGAATCGAGGTATCGTCAGCGTTATGTTGACTTAATTGTTAACAGCTCAGTAAAAGAAACTTTTATTAAAAGAACAAAAATAATTGATAAGATTAGAACCTTTTTGAATAAAAGAAATTATTTAGAAGTCGAAACTCCTGTATTACAACCAATTCCCGGTGGTGCTTCTGCCAAGCCATTCGAAACTCATCACAATGCGCTAAACATCCCACTTTACTTGAGAATTGCCAACGAACTTTATTTAAAAAGATTAATTGTTGGTGGATTCTCGGGTGTATATGAATTTGCAAAGGCATTCAGAAATGAAGGAATGGACAGGACTCACAACCCCGAATTTACAATGGTTGAGCTCTATGTTGCATTTAAAGATTATTATTGGATGATGGAAATGACTGAAAAATTAATTGAAGAAATTTCCATATCAATTAACAATTCTACATTAATAAATTTTCAAGGGATTGAAATTAATTTAAAAGCACCTTACAAACGAATAAGTATTTTAGACTCAATCAAAGAGCACACTGGAATTGATGTTTCAGATTTTAATGAAAAACAAATGTTTGAAACAGCTAAAAAATTAGGTATTCAAGTTGAAAGCAGCATGGGATATGGCAAGTTAGTCGATGCTATTTTTGGTGAAAAATGTGAACACCATTATATCCAACCTACTTTTATTATTGACTATCCAAAAGAAATGAGCCCATTAACCAAAGAACATCGTGACAATCCAAGGCTAACAGAAAGATTTGAATTATTTATAAATGGAAAGGAAATAGCTAATGCTTATTCAGAACTAAATGATCCTATTGATCAAATGTTGAGATTTAAACATCAATTAAAACTTAGTGAAAAAGGTGATGAGGAAGCAATGTACATTGATAATGATTTTGTCAGAGCACTTGAATATGGTATGCCTCCCACGTCTGGTATAGGTGTTGGAATTGATCGGTTGGTTATGCTATTTACTAATCAAAAATCGATTCAAGAGGTTATATTTTTTCCTCAGATGAAACCTGAAATCAATAAACCAGTTTCAAAAAGATCAGATTTTTTAAGTATTGGTGTTTCCGAAAATTGGATTGACATTGTCATGGAAACTTATGTTGATATTGATAGCTTATTTTCTAATAAACCCACTCAGGTTCATCAAAAGCTGAACGGCATTAGAAAGAAAAACAAATTAAATTTGGATGCACTTCAACTCGATGATATAACAAAATGGTTCAAGAAAAGTGATTAAATTATTTTGATCATATGTGATTGAAAATCAGTAACTTTCATAATAATATAAAATATATTTAATTAGGATGATTTGTAAACATAAATTTCTGGTTTTCTTTTTTTTCTTTGCACTTAATTCAATTAATAAAGTTAATTCTCAGAATCGTGAAGAACTAATAGATGCAATTAGAGAGGCCAACGAACAAAATTCAACTAAAGATTTAAAAGATTACAAAGAAATAATCAATGAAAATACAGTTACTGATCTGGGATTATTTGACGTTCATAAAGTTGACGAAAATTTTTATTTTGAAATTAATGATAGCTTATTAAACAGGGAATTTTTAATGGTCACTCGAATAGTAAAAATGGCCAGAGAAATTCCATTATCCAGACACAAAATGAGTGAACAGGTTTTGAGATGGGAAAAATTTAATGAGAAAATACTTTTAAGAGAGGCATCATATTCTGTTTTTGCATCTGATTCATTACCTATGAGAGAAGCTGTATCAAATTCGAATTTTGAACCAATTATAGCTAGTTTTAGCATAGAAGCAAAAAATAAGTCTAAAAATTCATTATTAATAGATGTTACAGAACTTTTCGAAAGAGACGTAAAATCATTTGGATTTCCACAATCATCCAGAAAAACCTATAATTTATCTGGCTTAGATACAAAACTATCATTCATAGAATCTATTAGAAGTTTTCCACTAAATGTTGAGTCCCGACATATTAAAACTTACAGATCATCCAATACAAAAAATGGGGTTGTTTCAATGGTTCTTAATAACTCTATGATTCTTTTACCGAAAGTCCCAATGAAAAGAAGATATTTTGATCAAAGAGTTGGTTGGTTTACAACTAGCCAAACAGACTATGGGATTGATAATCAGGAAGCTGAAACAGTTAAGTATTTGGACAGATGGAGATTAGAGGTACGTGATGAAGATATTGAAAATTTTAAAAATGGGGAATTGGTTGAACCCAAAAAACCAATAGTGTATTATTTAGATCGTGGAACTCCAAAAAAATGGAAAAAATATATAAAACAAGGAATTGAAGATTGGCAAGCTGCTTTTGAAGAGGCAGGGTTTAAAAACGCCATCATAGCAAAAGACCCACCCACCAAAGAGGAAGATCCAGACTGGAGTCCCGAGGATATAAGATATTCAGTTGTTAGATATTTGGCTTCGCCCTCACTTAATGCTAATGGACCACATGTAAGCGATCCCAGATCTGGTGAAATTATAGAGTCTGATATAAATTGGTATCATAATGTTATGAAACTTTTGAGGAACTGGTACTTTGTTCAAACAGCTGCAGTGAATCCCAAGGCTAGATCTACTGAATTTGAGGATGAAGTTATGGGTCAATTAATCAGATTTGTTTCAGCCCACGAGGTTGGACACACAATCGGATTGCCTCACAACATGGGTAGTAGTAGTGCTTATCCAGTAGATTCTCTGAGATCATCTTCTTTTACAAAAAAATATGGAACAGCGCCCTCTGTTATGGATTATGCGAGATTTAACTACGTAGCACAACCTGAGGATGAAAATGTTGTACTAACACCGTCTGAGTGGGAAAGTCCAAATGTTGGTGTGTATGATAAATTTGCTGTAAAATGGGGGTACAAGCCGATACTTGATGTAAGTCAAGATGAAGAAATTAAAATTTTGAAGAGTTGGATTATTGAAAAAGAAAATGACATGATGTATAGATTTGGCAGTGCTGGTATTGATCCCAGTTCTCAAACTGAGGATCTTGGAGATGATGCAATCAAAGCGAGTGAGTATGGAATAAAAAACTTAAAAAGAATAGTTCCAAAATTAATTGATTGGACTACTGAGGATGGCGAAACTTATGACGAGCTCGAATATATGTATGGCCAAGTTTTAAGCCAATTTAGAAGATATATGGGTCATGTAACAAATAATATAGGTGGTGTTTACCAGTATTACAAAACCGCTGATCAGAAAGGAGCCGTCTATTCTCATGTCGATAAAAGTTTTCAAAAGGCATGTTTAATTTTTTTAAATCAAAATTTATTTAAAACACCCCTCTGGATTATTGATAAAGAAATTTTAACCAAAATTGAATTTGCTGGGACCATTAATAGAATAAGATCTATGCAGTCCAGCTATTTGAATAGACTTTTGGATTTTGGAAGAATAGCGCGAATGATTGAAAATGAAGCACTTAACGGAGATCAAGCCTACAGTTACATCGAAATGATGAGCGACTTAAGAAAAGGGATTTGGAACGAAATTTATCAATTTTCTAAAATTGAAACATTTAGAAGGAATCTTCAACTTGCTTATATCGAAAGAATAGAACATTTACTTAAGAACGAACAGGATTATGTCTCACCAAGCTACAGGAACTACACCACCACAATTAAAGTGAGTCAATCTGACATAAGAGCTGTTGCATTAAGCCAAATAATGACTATCGAAAAAGACTTATCAAAATATTTGAAAAAAACCAATGATCAAATGAGCAAGATCCATGCTCAAAATTTGATTATTAAAATTCAAGGTATAATTGATATGAACAGATCTTAAATTTTCTCTGAAATCTTTTTAAGAGAACTCAGCGTGTAATCAATATCATCATAAGACAGTGAATCATTTAAAAAATAACTCTCAAAAGGACTTGGAGGCAAATAGATTCCTTCTTTGAGCATTCCATGAAAATAATTTTTAAAATGGCTGTTATTTCCTTTCATTGCTGATTTGAAATCTACAACAGGTTTTTTACAAAAATGCAAGGAGATCATAGACCCAAAACTATTTATGCTAAAAGGAATTTTGATTTTTTCTAAAATCGAAGTCATTCCTTTTTTTAAATATTCAGTTTTATTATCTAAACTTTTGTATATCTCAGGTTTTTCATTCAAAATATTTAGTGTGGTGAGGCCCGCAATCATTGCCAACGGATTTCCACTAAGAGTCCCGGCTTGATATATTTTTCCATCAGGCGACAACTCATTCATGATCTCATTTCTAGACGCAAATGCTCCCACAGGGAGGCCACCACCAATGACTTTTCCATATGTAATTATATCTGCATTAACACCCAATCTTTCCTGTGCACCACCTTTAGCCAACCTAAAACCGGTCATAACTTCATCAAAAATTAGTAAAGTTTCATTTTCACTACAGATTTTTCTTAATTTGAACAAAAAATCATTTTTTGGGACAATACAGCCCATATTACCTGCAATCGGTTCAATGATAACGGCAGCGATCTCACCAGTGTTTTTCTCAAAGATTTTTTTCAAACTTTCGAAGTCATTATATGGTGACACAATCGTATCATTAGCAGTACTTGGGGTTACACCGGGACTGTTGGGTTCACCAAAAGTTACAGCTCCACTTCCAGCATCAATCAAAAAAGAATCAGAGTGACCGTGATAGCACCCTGAAAATTTAATAATCTTATTTTTTTTGGTAAAACCTCGAGCTAAACGTATTGCGCTCATACATGCCTCTGTTCCGGAATTAACAAATCTTATTTTATCAATATTTGGAGCCATTGAAATAGCAAGTTTAGCCAATTTTGTTTCAAGTAAAGTAGGCATCCCGTATGAGGTTCCGTTTTCAGCAACTCTATTAATTTCACTAATTATTTTGGGATGAGCATGTCCAAGAATCATAGGGCCCCACGATGAAATGTAATCTATATATTTATTACCATCTTCATCATAAACATATGCTCCTTTTGCCTTTAAAGCAAAAATTGGGTTTCCACCAACTGACTTAAATGCTCTTACTGGTGAGTTAACCCCCCCCGGAATTACTTTTTTTGCATCATTAAATAGTTTTACACTTTTCTTATATGACATCTATTTAATTTTTAATATTTGTCCAACACTAATTTCATTGGATTGGATTTTATTTATTTTTTTTAACTCACTAAGACTTACATTGTATTTTTTCGATATACTAAAAAGAGTATCACCTTTTTTTACAACATATTGTTTAATGTTTGAAATTTTGTTTTTATTTTTTTGTAAGGATTTAGCTTCGACTGATTTTACATTTTTTTGCTTTAACTCCTTTTTAGACTTAATAGGTTTTTTTAAACCGTCTAATTTCCACAATTCGTATCTATCAATTAAAGAAATTAGTTTTTGTGCATAACTTGGATCTGTAGCATATCCTGCAGATTTTAAACCAATTGCCCACTTGACATAATTACCACCCTTAATTTTAAACAAATCCTCATACCTGTCCCTGTTTACCAAAAAAAGCGAGTGATCTCTATAAGATTTCTCAGGGTTTTTATATTTTCTAAAACACTCCCCCTTCTCATCATCGTCATGATAAACTTTTTTACCTCTCCAAGATTTATGACATTTTATTCCAAAATGATTATTTGATTTCATCGCCAAAGATCCCATTCCAGAGTTTGACTCCAATATACCTTGAGCCATAGTTATGCTTGCAGGTATAGAGTATTTTTTCATTTCGTTTATTGCAATCTTTCTGTATGTATTTACATACCAATGTGTTCTTTCTTTTGACGACATAGATTTGAAAAATCTTTCAATCGATTTTGACGATTTATTTTCAATATTTCTAACTTTTTTCTTCTGATATGATAATTTATTTGATCCACAAGACAGAAAAATAAGTGATAATAAAAAAATTATTGATTTATTATTGAGCATCCTTTTTTTGATAGTTTTTGGTTGATTCCCTTTATCGAATGTAAACCTCCCGTATTAATCATTAAAATCTTCTTACCAAAGTCATGGTTATTATTGTTGATTAAACTAATAATCTTATATAGCATCTTGGAGTTGTAAATTGGATCCAATAAAATTTTGTAATTCCTAAAAAAATCATTTATAAAACTAACTAATTTTTCATCAATTTTGGAATAACCACCAAACAAATCATCTTGATAAATTTTCCAATTTTTTTTTGTAACAAATCCATTAATTACCTTTTCAACTCCACTGGATTTTAATGCCGAAAATCCGATAACAATTTGTGTTTCTTTCGATTCATTTATTAATCCTGAAATTGTTCCTCCAGATCCAACAGGACAGCAAATTGAGTCAAAATATTTATCATTTTCATCAAGTATTTCTTGGCATCCTAAAACCCCTAAATCATTTGTTCCACCCTCAGGAATTAAGTAAGATCTATCAAATTTATTTAAGAGATATTTTTGATATCTAAGATTATTTCTTTCTTTATATTCATTTCTTGAAATAAATTTAAGTTCCATTCCAAATTTTTTACATTGCTTTAGATTATAATTTAATTCTTCAAATTCCAGTTCCTCGCCCCTTATAATTCCTACAGTTTTAATTTTGTTAGTGTAACCTAAGTAAGCACATGCAAATAAATGATTCGAAAATGCCCCTCCAAAAGTTATAATTTGTCTTTTTCTTAATTTTTTTAATTCTAAAATGTTATATTTTAATTTTCTAAATTTATTTCCAGAAATAATAGTATGAATAAGATCCTCTCGTTTAATAAACAACTCAATTTTTTTTTTGTTTAAAATTGGTAGATCAACTTTCTGATTTATGATAGTTTTATTTGCGAAAGAAAACATTATGTTTGTTCGAGTTATTCAAACATAATATTATTTATACTAAATTAAAAGGCACAATTATTGCTTAAATATTTTATATGAAAAAGTTCCTACTAATATCCTTGTTATTTCTTTTAAACGGTTGTTATTCAATTAGAGTTTACTCTGACTTTGATTCGGAAGCCAATTTTAACTCATACATGTCTTTCGCTTTTTACAAAGCCGGTATTGATCAAGTTGAAATATCTGATATTGACAAAAAAAGAATTTTAAAAGCTATTGAAGAGAATTTAAAATCCAAACAATTGGTTATCAGTGAAACACCCGACCTATTAATTAACATTTCTACAGAATCATCAGAAAATATTTATATTGATAATTCCTTTTACAACCCTTATTTTTATGGTTGGTCACCATTTTATTTTGGTAATGGGTATCGAAGAATTTCCCATTCGACATCTGAGGGAGTATTGTATATTGATATAATTGATGCAAAATCCAAACAACTTATTTGGCAAGGCAAAGGAATAGGATATCTCGACAATCGTACTGAAAATAGAGATGAAATGATTAGCAACTACGTTAATAAAATTTTAGCATATTATCCCCCTGGATCCGAAAAAATTAAGAATTAAAAACAAATTTTTCAGAAGAATTTAAAAGCTCATCAAGTTTTTGGGTATTTGGACTAGAGGCGGTTGTGAAGAAAGACTGACCTCCACCATTACCTCCAATTTCATCACATATTTTTTTATTTATTTCTCTAGCATCCATTCCTTTTTTTTCTGTTAGATTTTTGGAAATCTGGCAAACTACATATACTTTATCTTGATAAATTGAACCTATAATTAAAACTAAATTCTCAATTAATTTTGATGACTTAAATGCTATATTTTTTAGAAGATGAGGCTCACAGTTTATCTTAATTGAACAAAAATTTATGTCATTTTTAACAATTAATTCTTGTTGAATATCTTTAAGATAATAGTTAATTAATTGATCATTTGTTTTATCAAGTTTTTTTTGGGTTAGTGAATTATTTTCCTTTAGCTTAGCTATTGAATCAACATGATCTACACTAGTCGACAAAATTTTATTGATTTGATCGATTGTTTTGGATCTGTTTTTAAGAAAATCAAGTGCACTATCGCCACACAAAGCTTCAATTCTTCTAACTCCAGTTGAAATGGCTGACTCAGATGTTATAATCAAAGTACGTAGGTCAATAGTGTTTTTAACGTGAGTCCCACCACACAATTCAAAGGAATCTCCAAATTTAATTGACCTTACATATTTATCATATTTTTCACCAAACAATGCAATTGCACCTAATTCGAGACATTCATTTAGAGTTGAGTCTCTTTTTTCAACCAAATCAATTTTCTCAGAGATTTTTTCATTAACAAAAGTTTCAACCTTATTTAATTCATCATAAGTTAGTTTTGAAAAGTGAGAGAAATCAAACCTAAGATAGTTTTCAGAAACTAAAGAACCTTTTTGTTGAACATGATCTCCCAAAATATTTCTTAAAGCTTGATGCAAAAGGTGAGTCGCAGTATGATGGCGACTAATTGAGGATCTTTTTTTATGATCAATGTTTAAAAGGAATTCTTGATGTTTGTTTTTTGGAATCTTGTCCGAAATGTGAATTATTGTTTCATTTTCTTTAAACGTATTTAGAATCGAAAACTTTTCAGATTTTGAGGAATCTAACTTAAAAAATCCAGAATCTCCAATTTGACCACCTCCCTCAGCGTAAAATGGTGTTTTATCAAAAACTATTTGGTATAGTATTTTGCCGTTTTTGTCTTCAACTAATCTATATTTTAAAATTTTAGATTTTGAATTAAAATAATCATAACCAATAAATGTTGTATTGCTTGAATTATTAATTATTATCCAATCATCAACAGATTTTGTTTGGTCTGATTTTGATCTGATTTTTTGTTTTTCTAAAAGTTTTTCAAATTTTTTGTGGTCATAATCAAGTCCTTTTTCTTTTAGTATAAGAGAGGTTAAATCAATTGGAAACCCATAAGTATCATATAATAAGAAAGCATCATCCCCAGATATTTTATCCTCACTAATATTTTTAATAATCTGATTTAATTTGATAATACCATTTTCCAATGTTCTAAAAAATGCATTTTCTTCATCTTTAATCACATTTTCAATTAATTCAATTTGGCTTTTAACCTCAGGGAAAACTGACGAAAATTGGGATGACAATTTTTTTATCAGCTTGTAAATGAATGGATTTTTTTGGTTTAAAAAAGTATAACCATATCTGACACCTCTTCTTAAAATTCTTCTAATCACATAACCCGCACCATTGTTGGATGGCAACTGTCCGTCAGCTATTGAAAAAGCTATAGCTCTTACATGATCAACCACTACCCTTATCGCTACATCTACATCTCTTTTGTCCCCATACTTTACATCACAAATTTGTTCAACTTCACCAATTAAAGGTTTAAAAATATCTGTTTCGTAATTAGATTTGTGACCTTGAATAACCATTGCCAATCTTTCTAAACCCATTCCTGTATCAATATGTTTTGAAGGTAATTTCTCCAAACTTCCGTCTTTTTTTCTGTCAAATTCAATAAAAACAAGGTTCCAAATTTCGATAACTTCTGGATGATCTTTATTTACTAATTTAATTCCAGGTGATTTAATTTTTTCTTTTTCAGAACGAATGTCAATATGAATTTCAGACGACGGTCCACAAGGTCCCTGGTCACCCATTTCCCAAAAATTATCATCTTTATTTCCCAAAACGATTCTATCTTCATCTATAATATCTTTCCAAATATCGTAAGCCTCGGAATCTACAGTTGTCCCGTCTTGAACTGATCCCTCAAATACTGTCACATATAAATCCTTTTTATCTATTTTAAAAACTTCTGTTAATAATTCCCAAGCCCATTCAATGGCTTCTTTTTTAAAATATTCTCCAAAACTCCAATTACCTAACATTTCGAACATTGTATGGTGGTAAGTGTCGATTCCTACTTCTTCAAGATCATTGTGTTTTCCTGAAACCCTAAGGCATTTTTGGGTGTTTGCTACTCTTTTATCTACTAACTCAGAACAATCTAAAAAGTTGCTTTTGAATTGATTCATTCCTGCATTTGTGAACATTAATGAAGAGTCATTTTTAAGGACCATAGGAGCTGAATCTACTATTTTATGATTTTTCTCTTCAAAAAATTTAAAAAATGTAGAACGAATATGACTTGAATCCATTTAAATTTATTAGAAAAATTATGTAATAATTTTATTATTTTTGAGAATTGTATATGTTCACTTGATCTGTAAAAATACTATATTTTAGTTAATGTTTAAGACCAAATACTATTACGACCCCAAAACACTTTCCTATAGAAAGATTGAAATAAATAGTAAATCTCAACTTAAAAAAACTTTTTCTTTCTTATTTGGATCGTTCATGTTTGGAGGCGCGATACTTTTGATTCTATTGAATTCTTCTGCAATAAACACCCCAACTGAACTATCACAAGCTAGAGAAATTTCAAATTATAAAATCCAATTTGATCTTTTAAATAAAAAAATAAACCAATTAAATATTGTTTTGGAGAATATTGAACAACGAGATAATAATATATACAGAGTATTGTTTGAAACCAACCCAATACCCAATGAAGTCAGAAAAGCTGGTTTCGGAGGCGTTAATAGATATGAAAATCTAATTGGATATGAAAATTCTGATCTGATAATCGAAACCACAAAAAAAATAGATATTCTTACCAAACAAATTGTAATTCAGTCTAAATCATTAGACGAAATAGAAAGATTAGCCAACGAAAAAGAAAAATTATTGGCTGCAATTCCATCAATCCAACCAGTTAAAAATGACGATCTAACTAGAATGGCATCTGGATTTGGCTACAGAATTGATCCATTTACAAAATCTAGAAGAATGCATGGTGGAATGGATTTTACTGCACCTAGAGGAACGCCAATATATGCTGCTAGCGATGGTAAGATTATTCGTGCAGATTCAAGGTCATCTGGTTATGGTAAACACATTAGAATTGATCATGGATTTGGTTATGTAACGCTTTATGCTCACCTAAATAAGTATAATGTAAAAAGAAATCAAATTGTAAAAAAAGGAGATGTAATAGGATATGTTGGAAATACAGGACGATCTCAAGCTCCACACTTACATTACGAAGTCATCAAAGATGGTAAAAGAGTAAATCCAATAAATTTCTATTATGGAAATCTAACACCTGAAGAATTTGAGGAGTTATTAAAAATTGCTAGTCAAGAAAATCAATCCCTGGATTAATAATGCATATTAATCTTCCCGAAAAACTGTACTACACTATTGGGGAAATCTCAGAAGCTTTTAGTGTTAATCCATCACTAATTCGTTATTGGGAGAAAGAGTTTGACGTTCTGCAACCAAAAAAAAATCTTAAAGGTACAAGAAGATACTCGGCAGTTGACATTCAAAAGTTTCAGATAATCCATCATCTAGTAAAAGAAAAAGGTTACACTCTAGATGGAGCAAAAGAGCAACTTAAGTTATCCAAAAAAAAATTTGAGGTCATTAGAAATTTAGAAAAACTAAAGACAATTTTAATTAATATTAAAAATGAGCTTTAAATTTTACTTTTTTCTAAAAAAAATACTAATTGGCACACCTTCAAAGTTGTAATGTTCTCTTATTTTGTTTTCAAGGAATCTTCTATATGGTTCTTTAACATACTGTGGAAGATTACAAAAAAAAGCAAATTGGGGATATGATGATGGTAACTGTGTACAAAACTTAATTTTTACATACTTACCTTTAATAGCAGGTGGAGGATTTTTTGAGATAATTGGAATGATCTTGTCATTTAATTTTCTTGTGACAATTTTTCTTTGCCTATTGGTGTAGACATCCATACCGGATTTCAAAGCTTTAAATATCCTTTGTTTAGTTAAACTTGATATGAAAATTATTGGAACATTTGTAAATGGCTTGATCTCATCTATAATTTTTTCCTGTATTTTTTTTGTACTTGTGGAGCTTTTGTCAATTAAATCCCACTTGTTTATTAAAATTACAATTCCTTTGTTTTTTCTTGCAGCTAGCCAAAAAATGTTCTTCACTTGCGAAGAAAAGGATCTTGTTGCATCAAATATTAAGAAACATACATCTGCATTTTCAATTGTTCTAATTGACCTTACAACTGAGTAAAATTCAATATTTTCTTTTATTTTAGATTTTTTTCGAATTCCAGCTGTATCAATCAAATTAAAGTCAAATCCGAATCGATTGTAGCGTGTATTATTACTATCTCTAGTTGTTCCAGCAATTTCAGTTACGACATATCTTTGTTCATCAAGCAATGCATTAATGAAAGAAGACTTACCGGCATTTGGTCTTCCAACAACAGCAAAACCAGGTAAATTTTTTTCATCAAAATTTTTTTCATCTGGTATAAGTTGCACAATTTTATCTAGAAGTTCACCAGTTCCACTTCCATTTATCGCAGAAATATTAAATGAGTTTTCAAAACCCAGTTTAAAGAACTCACTAGCATCTACAATTCTTTTGCTATTATCAACTTTATTTACAGCTAAAACTACCTGTTTTCCTGATTTGTGGAGAAGTTTCGATATTTCGATATCCATTGAGCTCAGACCTGTATCAACATCTACTGTGAATATTATGACGTCGGATTCTTCAATAGCGATGATTACTTGATGGTTAATTTCTTTCTCAAAATTATCCCCTCCTCCCAAAATGTAACCACCAGTGTCAATTACAGTAAAATCCTTACCATTCCAAAATGAAAAACCGTAATGCCTATCTCTTGTAACACCACTCAGAGAATCAACAATCGCATCTTGTCTTTGGATTAATCTATTGAACAGAGTTGACTTCCCTACATTAGGTCTGCCAACAATAGCCACAATTGAACTCATTATTCTATTTTGACTAACAAAACTACAGTTTTAAAATTTACTTTTGAATGTATCCAAACTTGCGAAGCTCTGAATCATTAGATCGCCAATTTTTATTAACACGTACTTTTAAATCGAGATAAACTTTTTTTTCAAAGAAACTCTCAATTTCTTTTCTTGCTTGAGTGCCAATTTTTTTTAATGCATTCCCCCTATGTCCAATTAGAATACCCTTCTGACTCTCCCTTTCAACCATAATTACAGAGTAAATTTTTAGAATTTTATATTCATCCTTAAATGATTCTGTGGAAACTTCAACTGAATAAGGAATTTCCTCTTGATAATTCAAAAGGATTTTCTCTCTTATAATTTCATTCACAAAAAATCTTTCAGATTTGTCAGATAATTGATCATCTGGAAAATATTTTGGACCAACTGGCAAAATTTCAATTAACCTCTTTTTTAGTTCAGAGGTATTAAATCTTTCAATTGCAGAAATTGGCCATATTTCAGCATTGGGCATAACTTCTTTCCAATGACTTACTTCATTTTCCAATTTTTGTTGGTCAATGCAATCAATTTTGTTGATCACTAAAAACAGTGGAATATCAGTTGATAGAATTTTAGCCAGAAGTTTTGAATTTTTAATGCTGTGATCATTAGATTCAACTACATATAAAATGATATCTGCGTCAGAGAAACTAGTTTCGACAAAATCCATCATTGATTTATGAAGTTTGTGAGCTGGCTTAAGTATACCAGGTGTATCTGAAAATACCATTTGGTAGTTTTTTCCACTATCTATAGCTAGGATTCTATGTCTAGTGGTTTGAGACTTTGGAGAGATGATAGACAGTTTTTTGTTTATTAGTGTGTTGGTCAAGGTTGACTTACCGACATTTGGATTTCCTACTATATTTATGAAACCAGATTTGTGACTCACATGCCAAAGTTAATATCTTAACCTCAATACTTAATATTTTTATTAAATTTTTAAAAAATTTGTAAATTTGCATTAATATCGCGGGATAGAGCAGTAGGTAGCTCGTCGGGCTCATAACCCGAAGGTCGCAGGTTCGAGTCCTGCTCCCGCTACTAAAA
>MDTD01022196.1_pt1 | contig 20513 bp, 20 predicted proteins | sample 811221 | NCBI WGS metagenome assembly MDTD01 (sample SAMN05326646, study PRJNA326480) | marine metagenome | isolation source: seawater | place: Pacific Ocean: South West | collected 2011
CCTTCACGCTCAACACGCAGGTCAGGCCCTCACGGGCGTCTTCCCCGGTCAAACTGGCCACTTTACCCTTTTTAATCAACCCGCTTTCTGTGGCGTAGTTGTTAATGGCGCGGGTCAGCGCCGCACGAAAACCCTGGATATGCGTCCCGCCATCCCGCTGGGGAATGTTGTTGGTAAACGGGTACACATTCTCCTGATAACCGTCATTCCATTCCAGCGCGCACTCCACGGTCACGTCATCCCGCTCACCCATAAAATAAATGCACTCGTCATGCAAGGCCGTGCGGTTGCGGTCCAAATGCTCCACAAACGCTTTGACCCCGCCTTCATAAAACAGAATCTGTTCTTTGGGGTTTTCCTCATCACGCAGGTCTTTCATGGTGATGTGCACACCACTGTTCAAAAACGCCAACTCACGCAGGCGATTCAGCAGCGTGTCCCAGGAAAAATCGGTAAAAGAGAAAATCTCTTCACTTGGCATAAAGGTCAAAGAGGTTCCGGTCTCATCGGTGTCGCCAGCTTCCTGCAAAGGGGCCAAAGGCTCACCCATACTGTACTCCTGCTTCCACACCTTGCCTTCACGCTTAATCTCTAGTTTCAGCTTTTCCGACAGGGCATTGACCACCGATACACCCACCCCGTGCAAACCACCGGAAACTTTATAGGAGTTGTTGTCAAACTTACCACCAGCGTGCAGCTTGGTCATAATCACTTCCGCCGCGCTCACACCTTCTTCGGCGTGCATGCCGACTGGAATACCACGGCCGTTATCTTCCACCGTGACCGAGCCGTCACCGTTTAAAATCACGAAAATATTGTCACAATGACCGGCCAACGCCTCATCAATGGCGTTATCAACCACCTCATACACCATGTGGTGCAGGCCGGTGCCGTCATCGGTGTCCCCAATGTACATGCCGGGGCGTTTTCGAACCGCGTCCAGCCCTTTCAGGACTTTAATTGATTCCGCGCCGTATTCGGCTGGTTGTTTCACATCTTTTTCCATATTTTCCGCTTCTGCACTTGGGGGCATTTTTGCCTCTTCTTTTATTCCTGTTGCACCGGTTTCGGTTGTCATTGAATCACTCCTTGAATTTGGTCAAAAAAGTGTACCACTTTGCGGCCGTTTTTCCCAATAAAAACCACAAAAAAAAGCCCCGAAAAATCGGGGCTGAAAGGCGCGAATCAGGGGATCAGATTATTTTGACGTAGCGGGTGTTCATCGGCATGCCGCCAGCGGCTTGCACCGGAGCCTGCAGGCCCACAATATGTACACCCATACCCGGCACCATAATTTCCACCATAAACGGCTCGCCTTTGAAGTTCTGCACGTTGGCAAAGAACTCTTCCGGCGTCAGGCCGCGGAGGATTTTCAGACCGTCAGACATATCGTCGTTCGGGTCTTGAATACCGGTGATGATCATCCCGCGCTTCAAGCCCACCTGAGCCGAAACGCTGTACTTGTGTACATAGGTGATGAGCAGGCCATCTTCCAATACACTGGGTTGGAGCGTAAGCCCCAGACCGTAATGGTCGCTACCGCCGATATGGGCAAACGGGATGGTGCGCGTCGGCACCTGCACGTTGAACGTGACCTCTTTTTTGCCGCGCACCACGGTTACCGCAACGGTTTTACCCGCCGCTTTCTGCATGGCGTACTCAAATTCCGCCGGCACATTGATACGGTCACCATTGACCTGCAGCACCACGTCCATTTGCTTGAAGTACGTGGACGCGTCAGACCCCGGCTTAACATACTCCACCAACGCGCCGTGGGCAGTCGGTCGGTCTAGCACCGTCATGGTAAACGGCGTAAGAGCGGTAATGCGCATCGCCAGCGCGTGGCGGGTCACGTGGTTGCGGTCCAGCATGTGTTTTACCACCCGGTGCACTTCGTTGATGTGCAGCGAATAGTTAATGCCGGTGTTGGCACCAATCATCACACCGGCGAAGTTCACGCCGATCCAGTGACCGTCCCGGTTGGTCAGAATACCGCCGGAGTTACCGGGGTTGATTTCCGCATCCACCTGAAAAGCCGGCAGGTAAGAAAGCGGAATAAACCGCCGTTCGGAGCTGACAATCCCGCGCGAGATGGAAAATTCCTGACCGGGCCCCAGCGGGTTACCCACCGCGAAAATGTCATCGCCGTCTTCGCAGGAGTCAGAATCACCCATCGTAGCGAGCGTGTAGCTGCCGGTTTTGTCCTCCTCGATGTACAGCACCGCCACATCCGCACCGTTGTCGATGCAAATGGTATGGGCCGGCGACTGTTCACCGTCATGGAACCGCACGGTAATGGCGACCGCCTCACTCACACAGTGCGCGCAGGTCACCACAATAGGGTGATCCGGCGACAGGCGAATGGTGCTGGTGCGCTCCCCGCGCGAGGTCAGGCGCGTGATTTTGGCTTTGTACGGCTTGTCATAGCCCAAAAAGTCCCTGAGCGTGGTCACCACGCCGGAACCGTGACCAAGGCCCAGCATCGTCTGGGCGGCAATCAGTACCGTACTTTTTTTGATTTCAGAGCGTTTAACAGGCTGAGGGATAGACATAAACATGTCCTCCTTAACAACAGAAGAAAAGTGAAAAAAGAAAAGGTGGTTCGGCCTTCCATTTATGGGAAGGGTTTATTTCAACGGCATATTGTTCAACAAAATTGATTAAAAATCAATCAAATTGACCCCGATGAGCATGAATGAAGTGAATATCGTCGGTAATTTCCAGGCTATCCTTGTCGGTTCCCGCCAGCCAGATTTGCGCGCCTAAGTCCAAAAACGCCTGGGTGAAGGTCTCCCGCGCGGCTTTGTCCAAGTGGGCGCTGACCTCATCAAACAGCATCAACGGCAGCTCTCCCTGCGCGCTGTGAATCAACCGCGCATTGGCCAAAAGCACACTCAACACCGCGCGTTTGTGCTGGCCAGAAGACGTATGACCCAGGAAAATTTCTTTATCATCCAAATACAATTTCCCCACCACATCACAGCGGTGCGGCCCCACCGCGGTACTGCCCCGTTCAGCGTCTTTCATACGGTGGTTTTTGAACTCTTCACTGAGTTTGTCCGCCAACTCCGTGTCAGATAAATCCATATATTTTTGTACTGAGCCAACAACCTTTATACGCCCGTTTTCGTCTAGAAATTCTTTTAAACGCGTCAGATAATTATGCCGGTTGCGCATAATTTTGGCCGCGGCGACAGCGGCCTGATCTTCTTCCAGCCCAATCCAGTCCGGGTCAGCGCCGTCTTTTAACAATCGGGTCCGCGCTTTTAAATGATGGCGATAGGTGGTGAGCGCCTGAGCATGGTCAGGGTAAAAACCGTACACCATACGGTCTAAAAATTCCCGCCGCGGCTGAGCCGGGCCCAAAAACAACCGGTCCATTTTCGGCGAGAACCACAACACATTCCCCAATTGGCCCAATTCCGCCTGCGAGGGAACCATATCGCCATCAATTTTAATCTGGCGTTTACCGCTCGCCGCGCCGTTTTTTTCGTAGCTCATCCCAACGGTGTGTTCACCGCCAATGGTTGCAAGCTCGCTGAACAGGCCCCAACTGGCCTGCTCTTTCTGGATATACTCCTGCAGCTTCACCCCGTTCAGGCCCCGTCCGGGGGACAGCAGCGACAACGCCTCCAGAACCGAGGTTTTGCCGGCCCCATTGTGCCCGTATAACGCCACCACGCGCGCCGCACCCACGTCCAAACGGGCATGAGCAATATTACGAAAATGGGTCAATTTCAGGGTTTGTATATGCATAAAGCGCTACTTGTTTCCGTTTAAAAAGGGCCGCTGCGCGACCCTTGAATTAAAGCATGTTTTGCCGATGACTTAAATCCGCATTGGCATCACAACATACAACGTATCCATATCTTTCGGGTCTTTCACCAGTACAGGGGAAGACGAGTCCTTAAAGAAGAATTGAATGTCATCACCCTCAATATGGCTGCCGATGTCCGAAACATATTTGGAGTTAAAACCAACATCAATGCCCGTGCCGTCTTTGTAGTCCACCTTTAACTCTTCCAGGGCGTTTTCCTGGTCAGGGTTATTGGCGCTAATCAGCAGGTTGTTTTCTTTCAGGCTGAATTTAATAGAGCGGGATTTTTCATGGGAAAGAATCGCCACACGGTCCACCGCCTGCATCAGTGTTTTCAGCGGCACATCCATTTCACAGGCGTTCCCGACCGGAATCACACGGTTATAGTCCGGGAAGGCCGCCTCAATCACTTTAGAGGTCAGCACAACTTCCGGGGTTTCGGCTTGAATTTTCTTCTCTGATACGCGCAGTGTAATCTCTTTGGCTTCTTCAGCCATGCGGCGCAGTTCATTTACGGTTTTACGCGGCAGAATAACCGCGGGCATTTTATCCGCGCCTTCCGGCACGGTCATTTCCACCTGCGCCAGACGGTGACCGTCGGTCGCCACGGTACGCAGCACTTTACCGTCCTCTTTATCCGTTACGTGCAGGTACACGCCGTTTAAGTACTGGCGGGTGTCCTCGGTTGAGGCGGCAAAGGACGACTTATTCAACAACCGCTTCAGCGCCTTACCTTCCAGCGTAAAGGTCACGCCATCGTCCACACGGGTCATATCCGGGAAGGCTTCAGGGCTTAAACACGCCAGAGAAAAACGGGACTTACCGGCTGACACACTCAACCGCTCGCCCGCCTCATCGGTTTCCATACCGACCATAGTGCCTTCCGGAATTTTAGAGATAATTTCAAACAGCTTGTGGGTGTTAACGGTGGTGCTGCCAGCGGTTTCCACAAACGCTTCAATACCGCCTTGTACAGTGATGTCATTATCGGTCGCGGTCGCCTGCAACTTGTTGTCTTCCGCTTTCAGACAAACGTTGGATAAAATAGCGATGCTGGTACGTTTTTCAACAACTGACTGCATGTAGCGCAGTGTTTTCAGCAATGTTTCGCGAGAGACCGAAAGCTTCATGTTTTTTACCCTTTTTAACCGTTAACTGTGTGTCGTTATTTTTTAAATATGTTGCTGTGGCAAAATGCTACCACAGCTGCCCCATCCCTGCCAGACAATTTTGCCACACCCCCTTACACAGGGGGGCATAAGCCTTAAGCGCTGGAGAGCGTTTTTTCCAAAAGCCGCACATCTTCGGCAATGGAAGGGTCTTTCTCAATCAATTCTTCCACTTTATTGACCGCGTGCATCACGGTGGTGTGGTCCCGCCCGCCAAAGGCACGGCCAATTTCCGGGAAGGACTTAACTGTTAAAGATTTACACAGGTACATGGCCACCTGCCGTGGACGGGCAATATTGCGGCTGCGGCGGCTGGAGTGCATATCGGCAATTTTAATCTGATAAAATTCCGCCACCTTTTTCTGTACCTCATCCAACGTCACCACTCGGTTTACCCGGCCCAATAAATCACGCAGCAAATCCTGCGCCAGGTCCACGGTGATATCCTGCTGAATCAGGGTGGCATGCGCCGCCAAACGGTTCAACGCCCCTTCCAACTCACGAATGTTGGTGGTGATGTTCTCACCTAAAAAATACGCCAGCTTGTCCGACAGCTCCATGTTCAAGGCTTCGGCTTTTTTGTGCATAATAGCGATGCGGGTTTCCAAATCCGGCAGGTGAATGGCCGCCGTCAACCCGCTGCCCAGCCGACTGCGCAAGCGGTCGGTCAGGTCATCCATTTCATGCGGGGAGCGGTCAGCGGTCAGGATAATCTGTTTGCGCATATCCACCAGCGCGTTAAAGGTGTGGAAGAATTCCTCCTGCGAGGCATCTTTGCCGGCAATAAACTGCACGTCGTCAATCATCAGTACATCGACCGAGCGGAACGTTTCCTTAAAGTCCAATGTGTTGTGGTCTTTTAACGAGCGGATAAACTGGTACACGAACTTTTCTGACGATACATACAGCACCCGGCGGTTGGGCCAGTTTTCCAGAATGTGGTGGGCAATGGCGTGCATCAAGTGGGTTTTACCCAGCCCCACACCCCCGTGGATAAACAACGGGTTATAGACCAGATCATCGGTTTCCGCGATGCGCTGGGCCGCGGCATACGCCAAACGGGTTGAGCTGCTTTCCACAAAGTTTTCAAAGGTATAGCGCGGATCCAGCGTGTTGCCTTTGTACAGGCCTTCAATAATCGGGCTGGGGGCTGCTGCCGCCTGCGCGGCCTGAGTCGGGGTTGCCGCCGTGGGCTGAACCGCGCCTTTTTGTTTGCCGGCACGGGTCACCTCCCCCATGCTGTCGCTGGCGGAGCGGATGACGTAATCCACATCCACCGGGCGTTGGACAATTTTGGTAATACCTTCGCGCAAAATTTCGCTGTAGTGGCGCACCACCCACTCACGCATAAATTTAGAGGCCACCGCCACACGCACCGTATGTTCCGAGCCGTCGTCATCATGGTCAGGTTTAAGATGAGACAACCACGCGTTATAATCGGATTCCCCCACACGGCCTTTCAGCCATTCCTTAAGACTCAACCACTGCTGCTCGGTTACCTGCATGTGTTCATTCGGTTTTTATTTTAAATTTACGTTTCAGGCCGCAAAATCCAGACCCATATACCTTATGGGGCGGCCATCCCTATTGGTGCTAATGTAAAACTAAGCTATTAGCTGTTGGCGCGAACGCGGGCCGCAAGGCGCGAAATTTTACGCGCGGCGGTGGTCTTTTTAATAAGACCTTTGCCAGCGGCCTTGTGCAGTGCCGCCATGGCGGACTTAAACGCTTCCGGCGCCTGCTTTTTATCGCCGGTGGCGATGGTGGCTTCCGCTTTGCGAACAACGGTGCGCATTTTGCTGCGCAGTGTCATGTTATGCGCGCGGCGCTTTTCGTTTTGGCGAGCACGTTTGCGTGCCTGAATTGTATTTGCCATCAGTCAATTACCTTTCTTTAACATTTGGGCTTTCAAGGTTTTTCAACCAAACTCTTCCGCAGAACTTTCCGCCAAGGTCTGTTTTTTACCAAGATTACCCGGTTTTGTACATGTCAGTGACCCGAATTGACTAGCGAGTTTGACCCCTGTTAGGGAAGGCATATTACGCACAACCCACCCGCCAGTCAAGCGCAAAAACGCTTAACTTTTCCCACTTATCCACAGGGCACAAGATATAGCGTGTATACCTGTGGATAACTTTAGGAAAACGGCGTTATTTGGCCCCTAAAATTTTTGAGGCATCAGCAAAGTCTTCTTTTTGCATCAGCTCCAATGCATCAGTGACGTACTCTTCCCGCCGCAGGCCACACAAAACGCTGGTCACCCCCGGTGTGGAGGCCACACTGTTGAGCGCGATGCGCGCCAGCGGCTGGTCGTGCCAGTTTTCCGGGAGTCGCTGTTTCAACTCTTTGACCAACCCGGCATTGTGAGCGGTGTCTTTACTGCGGGCATAGGTATGCAGCGCCTCCAGCAGGGCTTTGGCCTGCTCAATATAGTCGTGCTGCAATTGGGAAAGCTGTTGAGCGTCTGCCTTACCGGCGCGTTTCAACGTTTCAATACTATGGTTCACATATGCCACCTGCGGCCAGATAAAAGCATTTTTCAGGTGATCAAAATGCACGCTGTTAATAATGCCCTCTTTAATTTTATCGCCGACCATGGCAAAGCTTAAAAGCGGCTCGTCATCCACCGACGGCCACCCGCCCAAAAGCTCGGCCAGCTGTTTTTCCGTGGCTTGAATCGCCGCCATAGCGCTGTCTAACTCCGCCGTATTATCATTGACGCCTTCCGCCAAACGGTATGCTGTGCCGGTATCAGGGAACGCATTCAGCGGCCGGTTGACCAATACGCCTAAGTGCATACGGCTGGCCAGCTCCAAGGTGGACACCTCTTCTTCGCCATCAATAATTTTGGCGGAGGTATTCTTCAGCCGCACCGCGTTGGGCTCCAGCAGGTTCATCGGCAATTGGATGCAACGGAACATCGGGCGCTTGCGGCGTCCCCATGCCTGCTTGGCGGCTTCTTGCGCCTGTTCAAACATCACGGCCAAATCGGTGTGGGTCGGATCGTCCTTAGGGGTCACAAACGTGTTGGACGATACCCCGTAAAAACCGATTTTCCCTTCTTTCGCCTTATCTTCCAGATACACAAAAGCTTTCAACAGACGCTTGGCGTATTCGGCCTGTGCGTCCTCGGCGCTCACGCCGTTGTCTTTGGCCCACATCAGGTAATATTCCGGGTTATGGAGCATGAACACATCCACCGCCTCCACACCCAAACGTTCCAGTGAGCGCTCCAACTGCATATCCAAAAAGTCCGGGTGAATGCAGTGCGCCAGTTCCGGTCCCATTTCCACCACATCATCCATCGGGTTATCATGCAGGTACAATAAATCCTGCTGCTGGGCATAGCCGCCCTTGGTCACCAGCACCACTTCCTCACGCTTAATTTCGCCGTCATGGATAAGCTCAGCCAAAACCTTGCCCACGGTTTTTTCCGCTTCGCCGGCCATGTAATTGCTGCTGGTGTCAATCAGGTTCAGCCCTTCACGCAGGGATTTTTTCAGGGCCTCTTCCTGCCCCGCGTCGCCATTAATACGGTACGTCCCAAAGCCGATTTTGGACACCGTCAATCCTTCCAAAACCCGCCAGTTATTGGGGGAAATTTGCGGGTTATCTTTCCAAATTCTATCCGCGTATGCTTTGGTGGCCTCTTCGGTGGCCAAGCCGGGGATAACTGTCATTTTAAAAACCTCTTATATATATTTATACGGCTGTTTAAGCGCCCAAAATACGTGATTTCGCTTGTCACGTCAAAGCTCTTGCGCTATTTTGGCGGGGCTTAACCAAAGCGCTATCTCTAATCTTTTCCTTTCACAACCTGTTTAGGTGAACCTATGACTGACTCCACTCGTGCCATGTGGGTGCACTTGGCATCCTTTCTGGCCGTTTTGTCGAGCCTTCTGTTTGTATCGCCTCTTGGGGCATCCATCCTGGCAACTGTCATCCCGCTGGTCTTGTACCTTATGTGGCGGAAAGACGCTGGTGAGGTCTTCGCAAACCATGCCCACGCCGTGCTCAACATTCAGCTCACCAGCTGGCTGGTATCCTTTGCCGTTATTCTGTTGGCTATATTTACGCCTTTCAGCGCATTCCTCGCCGGGGAGGCTGTCGGCCCCGTTATGGCCATTCTTTTTGGGGCTGCCCTCGTAACCGTTACGGCCTATGGCCTTATCACCTTTTTTGGCCCCATTATTGGTGCCATCAAAGCCGCCAAAGGTAACGAGACGTTCACGTACTGGCTCGCTTTGCCTATTATGCCGTTAGCACAGCGGCTAGCAGCGCGCCTGTCTAAAAAAGGTAAAAGCGAATCCGCCAACTCCTCTTCAACTGAATAACGATACTGTCAGCCGCCCATCAGGGCGGCTTTTTTAGTGCTTGCCATAAAAAAGGGGCTATGCAACCATAGTCCGCACAATAATTAAAAACGGTAAGGACAATAAAAATGGCTAAGCACCTTGTATTATTAGTTGTGGGTCTGGCGGCTGGTGTCGCACTGGCCTTTGGCGGTTTTGCCAACGCGAACGACATGAGCGAAGACCGCGTACGCGAAATTGTAAAAGAATACATCGCCAACCACGGGGGTGAGCTCACCGCCGCTATTGAAAACCATAAAATTCAACAGCAACAGCAGGCGGCCTCTCAAGCCATTTCTGACCACACACCGGTTTACGGACCGGATGAAGCTAAAGTCACCATTATTGAATTCAGTGACCTGCAATGCCCGTTCTGTCGGCGTGTGCAAGATACCATGGCCCAACTGCGTGAGCGTTACGGCGATGAAGTCCGCTTTGCCTTTAAGCACCTGCCGCTGGAGCAAATCCACCCCGAAGCCCGCATGGCCGCCCGTGCCGCGCAAGCCGCGCACCAGCAGGGCAAATTCTGGGAGTTTATGGACGTAATCTGGGATAAGCAGGAGTTCCTGGGCGAAAAGCTGTACATGACCACAGCGAAAGACTTGGGTCTGGACACCAAAGAATTCCGTGAGTTTATGGAAAGTGAAGAAGCCAACCAGCAAATCGCCCAAGACCTGCGCGACGCGCAAAAGGTCGGCGCGCGCGGTACGCCGTTCTTCCTGATTAACGGTCAACCCGCCTCTGGCGCGATGCCGCTGGAGACCTTTACCAACATTATTGATGACATTTTAAGCCGTCAATAATCCTTAACGTATAAGGGAGGGGAGAACCGCCATGGCCAGACGCACGTCGCAAAAGGACAAGCGCTCCGGTCGCCGCATTCCCCTCCCTGCCCTTTTGTTGGCAGGGTTTTTCCTTATCGCTCTGGCCGCTTTACAAGTGTATAAAATCTCCACCCAGCCTTACGAAAAAATTGAGCGCGCGCTGGAGAAAATTGCCCGTGTCCCGCCGGAAAAGGAAAAAGAAGCGTTAGAAAAAATCGCCCTCAAAAAACCGCCGGTCCAATCGCCGGTACAAAAAAGCTTTCTGCGCGAAGGGGAAACCGCCGAGCGGATATATATTCCACCCTCTAACTTAAGCCCGTACCTGGGCGATAAAAACGCGCCGCTGGAATTGGTGGTGTTTAACGACCCCGGCTGCGGCGAGTGTAATTTCAAGGTGGCCAACGTGGTGAAAAAAGCCCGCATGCGCGGGCTTAAAGTGACGTTTAAATTTTTACCCAAAAACCCCTTGGAAGTTGATGCCGGCATCTTCCAGCGCATTGCGTGGAAAGAAGGAGTGTTTGAAAAATTCAACGCCAACCTGACCAAATCCACCAGCGGCGGGTTGGGCGGTTATGTGGAGGCGCTGGAAGCCGCGGGGATGGATATCCGCCGCCTGCGCACCACCATGGCCAACGATATGACGGTGATTTTACGTGAACTCAACGACGACATCCGTTTGGCCAACCAGCTGGGCATTGAACACCCGCCCGCTTTTGTGCTGGACGGCTACCCCTTGGACAGCGCGCCGCTGAAAACCGAACAAATTACCGACTATATAGAAAACTTAAAACAGGGTGCCGATATTCAAGGATAAGCCAGCGGGCTTAAGCCGACGGCGTGACCCGCGCATCAAAGCGGAACACGTGGGAACAATACGGGCACACCACCGTGCCGCTTTCATCAATATCCAGGTACACACGGGGGTGGCGACCATCGTCCGGCCCGTCACAGGCAACCCGCTTTAAATTGGTGAGCGTTTCTTCTTTGTTGGTGGGTTGTATTTTTTCTGCCATGGTTCCAAAAATATGTATGTTTGTATACGTTTAGCCAGTTTGGGGCCAAAACCCTTATCCAGCAAAGCTTAGCAGGATATCTACCTGAAAACCAGCAAAGTTTTTCGCTTTTGTTTAAGGATTTTACCTTTACAGCCCCCCGTTCAATCGTTAGCCTATTCAGGTCTTTTTGCAAAAAGAACAGGTATTTTGTATCTGATTGTTTTTGTTGAGGCTTAACTATTAATTAATAGAAAAACAAAAGGAAATAAACTAATGACGAGGACAAATAAGTCTCTGGCTCTGGCCCTCGGCTCTCTTCTCGCCGTCTCTTTCGGTGTTGCCGATGCCACTGCCCAGACCACGATTAGTTCTGCGACCACGACAGCCCTGACGACAAATGGGGTTGCTGGTGGTTACACAGTTTCTTCTGGTTGGTAGTGTCTCTGTTGCGGCTAGCGCTGCTTCAAGCTCTGCCTTTTACTTTAACGATGCGACAACAGCAGCCAACAACGTATTGACCAACTCTGGTACATTGACGTCTGCTTCCAACACCGCAACTGTTGCGTCTGTAGGCGATGTAACCATCACTACTTTCACCAACAGCGGTACGATCCGTAACACTGGTAGCGGTCCAGCTATTAGCTTGACCAGTATTGGTACTGTTGGTGGTGGCTTTACGCTAACCAACTCCGGCACCATTACTGGTGATATAAGCTTGACTGGTGGCGGCGACACGCTGAACGTATCTGGTAACAGTTCCACCATTACGGGTGATATCGCCTTTAACGGCGGTACCGACACCATGAACGTATCCGGTACCTTTACAACCGGTGGTGCTATCAGCGGCTTGGAAGCCCTGAAAGTTGATGGCGGCTCCGGCAACGGTATTGAGTTGCAGGTTGACCATGCCATTACAGGTAACCCAACTGTGAACATCACAAGCGGTGACACGTTGGACCTGAACGAAGACCTGACAACCACCAACGCGTTGACAATGGGCGGTACAGTTGATATCGCGTCTTTGAAAACACTAACCGTAGGTAGTGTTACAGGTAACGCAGCAGGTGCGAACTCTGTGTTGATCTCCAACATTACAGGTGACACCAGCGCATCTCAGCTGGTTGTATCCGGTGGTGGTGGTGTTGACTTTAGCAACACTGACTTCCAATTCCGTGTATTTGGTAACCTGACCGACGGTGTAAGCTTCACCATTGTTGATGACAACGCTGCACCTGTAACAGGTACCGTTGTTGACAACTCTGCGCTGTACGACTATGCCATTGCTCTAACAGGTACAGACGACATTTCTGTAACCGTTACCAAAGTGGGCACTATGAACAGCCTGGCCACCAACGGTGATGCCAAAGCTATCGGTGCTGCTTTGGACAGCCTGAGCTTTGACGCCACAGGCGACCTGAGCACCATTATTGGTGAGTTGTCTGCCCTGAACACCACGCAACTGAACACAGCTCTGGAATCTCTGACTCCAGGTACTGACACAGCTGTTGGCTTGGCCGGTGCACGCGTACAGGCCCAGTCTCTGGGTACTGTATCTAACCGTTTGGCTATGCTGCGCGGTGCGGAAGGCACTGGTGTAGCCACAGGTGACGGTAGCCGTCATGTGTGGGGTCAGTTCTTCGGTGACATTACCGACCAAGACCAAAAAGACAACAAGCCTGGCTTTGATGCCCGCACTTGGGGTCTGGCCTTTGGTGTTGACAGCGACAACGTTGTTGAAGGCGCCAATGTTGGTGTGGCTGTAAGCTACGCTGATACCAATGTTGACTCTGACAGCGGTAACAACGCTGATACCGACGTTGACAGCTACTCTGTGTCCGCCTACGGGTCTAAAGACCTGATGGACGGCATGTGGGTGAACGGTATGGCCACTTTCGGTGTAAACAACTACGAAGGTACCCGTACTGTAAACGTTGGTGGCTTTGGCCGCACAGCCTCAGCTGACTACGACGGCTGGCAGTTTGGTCTGAAAGCCGAAGTTGGTAAAGACATCGCCCGTGATGGTGGTAACATGACCCTGACCCCTGTGGGTTCTATTGAGTGGTCTCACCTGAACATGGACAGCTACACCGAAACCGGTGCTGGCGGTGCCAACTTGACTGTCGACACTGAAAACGTTGATACCATCACCCTGGGTGCTGGTGCTGAGTGGGCTTGGAACAAAGAGGACATGAAGCCTGTCCTGCGTGCCAAGCTGACTTACGACGTTGGTGATGTAAACGCTGAAAGCACTTCCACCTTCTCTGGTGGTGGCTCTGCCTTTAAGACCGAAGGTCTTGAGCTGGGCCGCTTGGCTGCCCAAGTGGGTGCTGGCGTGACCTTCTACCAAGGTGACAGCATGGAGCTGATGCTCAACTATGATGCCGAAATTCGTGACGAATCTTTCGGTCACCATGGTCTTGTGAACGCACGCTGGGCTTGGTAACAAGTCCCTTGCGGATCACAAAAAGGCTCCCTTCGGGGAGCCTTTTTCGTTTTGCCCATTTTACCGTTTACAAAATCACTTACATGTTGGGCTTTGCGCCAGCAGGCTGGGCCATATGTTCTCCCACCCCTTATCATGCGTCGTATCATCAACCCGTTGAACGTCCACACAACGGGGCCCGGTTATCTCCATATACTGTTGCTGCAAGCGCCGCGGCACCACCGAATCAATATCCGCGGTGTAATGGCTTTGAGGGATGTGGGCAATGTCTTCAGCAATCTCCATCGGCTCTAAAGCCCTCAGCAAGCTATCAAACCCATGGTAACGGCGCACCCCATTGGGCGACAGGTTCCCCGCAATCGTACGCACAGCGGTTACATTTGGCAGTTCTTTGGCAAAATAACTCGCAAACACCGCCCCACCAGAAAAACCAACAACCTCAATATTGATATCCTCTTTGGGTAAAACACTCTGCGCCGCCTGTAGCAGGCTATCCAGCACCACTCTATCAAAACGGTTATACGTCCAATAGGTAGCCTCTTGGCACATTGGGTCCAACTCTAACGCCCCATAAAAACACGGCCGCGCCAGATACACAACGTTGGGTGATGTATCTTTCAACGCCAGTTTTAACGCCACCGCGTTTTTGGGGGTGGGGTTCTGGCTGGGGCGCCCAAAACCATTAAACGACGAGCCGTCCCCCTCAATATAAACCCGTACAGTTTGGTCATTCGCCGAAAAACGGCTATAGGTTGGAATAAGGAAGGTTTCCGTCTGCACCAGCTTTTTCTGCAATTGGTTTTTGACCAGAATATCGGGATTTGTATGGGCACTGCAGCCCATAAGGGCAAAGGTTAAACCAATGGCGGGAATACTATATTTCATAAGCTGATTATCGGTGGTTTTTTGGATATTGGCAAGGCAAGAGGGTGATGAGTATTGCCTCCGGATTGGTAAAAGTGCATGCTGGACTTTTACCCTGCGGGCGGCTCGCGAACTCGCAGTCCCGTTTTGATTTCTTAATGACTACCAAAATATTGCGCCGTGCGTGCTACACGGCGGCCTTCAGCCTCGCTCGGCCAAAAATTTGGCCTCGACTCGCTGGCTCCGGCTACTGCCTCCGCGCTCGAACCCCACGGGGTTCTCATCCCGAGCGGCCAAACTTTTATAAAAATAGCTTTGTTGAGCTATTTTTATAAAAGTGGCGCGCCCGAAGGGATTCGAACCCCTGGCCTTCAGCTCCGGAAACTGACGCTCTATCCAACTGAGCTACGGGCGCATGTCCTTTTAAATAACGGATTTATGAATAGAATGCAAGAACGCCGGTTACTTCGTATATTTGGACCGGTCGGTACTGTCTGATTTTTTAGGTGAAATATCATCAATCACATTCCCCACACCGCGCCGTGGCCCCTGTTCCGCGCGGCTAAACGCTTCTTTCAGTGGGTCTTTTTTCGGCTTTTTTTCTTCCCGCATAATGCTGTAAATCAACAATACACCACCAACGGCAAGGCAAAGTTTAAGTAGGGTCCATCCACTCATGTTTTAACCTTTGAGTATTATCACCTGTGCCGCTATTATTGGGGGGAATGATGAAAAAGACAAGGGCCTGCGGGTAGAATTTATGGAACTTTTTGACGAAATCTCACCCTTTAAAAGTGGTTTTCTAGCAGTGGATGATACCCACACGCTGTATTATGAATGCAGTGGAAACCCAGACGGTATACCGGTTGTGTGGCTCCACGGCGGGCCGGGCCAGGGGTCGGAACCCAAAAACCGCCAACAATTTGACCCGGAAAAGTTCCTGATTGTCCTTTTTGACCAGCGCGGTTGCGGCCAAAGCACACCCGCCCGCTGCCTGAACGGCAACGACACCGCCCATTTAATTGAAGATATCAACACCTTACGCCAGCATTTGGGTATTGAAAAGTGGCTGGTTGCCGGCTCCAGCTGGGGCAGCACTTTAGGGCTGCTTTATGCCCAAACCTACCCTGAACAGGTTTTAGGCATGGCCTTCCGTGGTATTTCGCTGGCTGAGCATGACCACCACGCCTGGCTCCACGGCACCGCCGGGGCAGCCAAATTCTTCCCCGATTTGTATGAACGCTACCTTGACCCCTTAAGTGAAGCCGAGCGGCGCGACCCGCTTGCTGCCTATTACACCCGCCTGCAGGATAAACGCCAGACCAACCGTTATCTGGCCGCAGAAAACGCCTTGGGCTGGGAAGGCGGCCTGTGCGGCATGGAATATAACATCCTCGCCAAACGTCAGGCCGCCAAAGACGCGGGGGAAGAGTATGAGCCCAACATGGACTTTTTGGAAACACTCGCTCTTATCAACCACCATTTTTCGGTACATGATTTTTTTATTGAGGATGGGCAAATCTTAAAAAACGCTGATAAAATCGCCCACCTGCCCTGCGCGCTGGTACATGGCCGTTATGACATGGTGTGCGCCTTGGAAAACGCGTGGAAATTACACAAGGCCCTACCCAAAAGCACCCTCACCATTGTGCCGGATGCCGGACACTCCGGCAGCGAGTGTAAAGACGCTTTCCTCAATGCCATTCACAGTCTGGAGATTTCAAAATGAACGACCGTCGCACCCTGTACCCTATAACCGAACCTTTTAACACCGGCTTTTTAAAAGTGGATGACATCCACACCCTTTACTTTGAAGAATGCGGTAACCCCAACGGCAAGCCGGCGGTGTTCCTGCATGGCGGGCCGGGCGGCGGCATCACGCCAGCCTACCGCGGCTTTTTTAATCCGGAAAAATATCGGGTTGTTTTGTTTGACCAGCGCGGCTGCGGCCAAAGCACGCCGCACGCCGAGCTCACCAACAACACCACGCCACATTTAATTGCGGATATTGAACAGCTCCGCACCCACCTTAAAATTGACACCTGGCAGGTGTTTGGCGGCAGTTGGGGTTCCACCCTTGCGCTGGCTTATGCCCAAACCCACCCCGAACGGGTAACTGAACTGGTTCTGCGTGGCATTTACCTGTGCCGGGAGGTGGAGCAGCGCTGGATTTATCAAGAGGGTCTCAGCAAAATTTTCCCTGACGCGTTTGAACCCTACGCCACCCTCATCGCTCCGGAAAAGCGCTATAATTTTATTGCCGCGTATCACGAGCTTTTAACCGGAGATGACGAAAATTTAAAGCTTGCCGCCGCCCGCGAATGGACCCTGTGGGAAACCCGCTGCAGCAAGCTCTTGCCCGATGAACAGGCGGTCAAAGAGGCCAGTAATCCGCACTTTGCCCTGGCGTTCGCGCGGATTGAAAACCACTTTTTTTACCACAATTGCTGGCTGGAAGACGGGCAACTGCTCAACAACGCCCACCGCCTGCACGAAATTCCCGGTACCATTGTCCAGGGCCGCTACGATATGGTCTGCCCACCCACCTCCGCGTGGGAACTGCACAAAGCGTGGCCGGGCAGTGACCTGGAAATTGTGGCAGATGCCGGCCACAGCGCCATGGAACCCGGCCTTGTGGATGCCCTTGTCCGCGCGACCGATAAATACGCCAACCGCTAGCCTGCCTTTAAGGTTTTGATGTATACGGCAAAAGTGCTAAAATGCGTTGCCTCAACAGGGGAAATGCCCTATATTCGGGGGGCTTTAAATAAGCTAGAAAGGGTAAGACCACATGACCGATAAATTTAAGACCAGTGTCGCGGACGACTTGGCGTCCACCCACGCCGCTTTGGCCGCCGCGGCCGCTGATGGCAAAAAAGAATACGAAGAAGGCTATGTACCTACTGAAAAAGAAGAGTACATGAACGAAAAACAACAGGCCTACTTCCGTGATCTTCTGCTGGAATGGCGCAGTCAGCTGGAAAAGGAATCGCAGGAAACCTTGCGTGAACTGCAGGAACACAGCTCTATTGAAGCGGACATGAACGACCAGGCGTCGTTGGAGTACGAACAAACGCTGGAGCTGCGCACCCGTGACCGCGAACGCAAGCTGATTAACAAAATTGACGAAGCGCTGGAGCGCATTAAAGACGGTGAATTCGGTTACTGCGAAGAAACCGGCGACCCGATTGGCATCAAACGCCTGTTGGCCCGTCCGATTGCCACCTTGTGCATCGAAGCCAAACGCCGTCAGGAAAAAACCGAAACCGGTTACGCTGACTAAGACTGATGAGCAAAAAACAAACAGGCGAGTTTGGCAAAGTTGACCGCAAATTGCTGGAAATTCTGGTGTGCCCTGTCACCAAAGGCCCGCTGGATTATGACAGCAAAAAGCAAGAGCTGGTCAGTAAAAAAGCCAAGCTCGCCTACCCTGTTAAAGACGGCATCCCCATCATGCTGCCGGAAGAAGCCCGCAAGCTCTAAGGAGTAATTTTATGCGCTTTTTGTCACTTTTTTTGTCTGGGCTGTTACTGCTACCCACCGCTGTTCAGGCACAAATCAAACAAACCCATCCCATTGAAATTAAATACGCCTGGGCGCGTGCCACCGGCAAATCCCCCACCGCCGCTATTTATATGCTGTTAAAAAACACCTCCGACACCGATGACGTGTTAATGGGTGTGGAAACGGATAAAGCCCACATCACCGAAATTCATAAAAACGTCGTCAACCCAAACGGTGTTTTGGAGATGACCCCTGCCCACCAGGGCGATGTCACCATCCCCGCCGGTGAAGCCCTGCTGCTGGAACCCGGCGGCCTGCACGTGATGCTGATGGGCATGAAAGAACCGCTGAAAGACGGCTATGAATTCCCCGTAAAAGTGAAGTTTAAACACCATCCGTGGCAAAACGTTACGGTTAAAATCATGCCCGCCAATTACAAATACAACCCACAAAAAGAGATGCCATAAACCCATGCGTTATATTTTTGATGTTGACAACACCCTTGCCCCATCCAGCCAGATGATGACGGAGGAGATGCAGCGTGTGTTTGAAAAATTTGCCCAAGCCAACGCCTTTTACCTGACCTCCGGCAGCGATATGAATAAAATGAAAACCCAGGTGCCAGCCCATATTCTGGACATGGCCACCGCGCTGTTCCCGGTTTTGGGCGGACAAATGTGGGTGAAAGGCCAACAGGTTTACGCCAAAACCTTTGAATGGCCCGACGGCTTAAAAGAAGACTTGGATCGCATTCTGGAGCTGACCGAGTGCCCGGAAAAAACCGGTGACCACATCCAGAACCGTGGCGCCATGGTGTGTTTTTCCACCGTCGGTAAAGCCGCCGGTCTGGACGCCCGCAAGCGTTACGTGGCCTTTGATGAGGCCATGCAGGAGCGTAAAAACATCGTCGCCACCTTAAGCCAGAAATACCCGGATTTGGAGCTCACCATTGGTGGCGAAACCTCCATTGATATTTCCATGCCCGGCCATGACAAATCGCAAGTCCTGCCCGAAGTCCGCAAAGACTACAGCGGCCCCTTAACCCTGTTTGGCGACAAAACCATGCCCGGCGGCAATGACCGCCCGCTGGCCGAGGTATTAAAAGCCGAAGGCGGCGAAAACATGGTGCAAGCGGTGGATGACTGGCAGCACACTTTGCGCATTTTAAGCAAGATGGTACAAAACGCCGCCTAAGGCTTTGACCCTCCCACAGCCATAGGGTAATATGCCCTCAAACGGTTTAAGGGATACGTGATGGCCATCATTCAAGCACACAGTCTGGTTAAAAAATACGGCGATTTCACCGCCGTGGACGGTATTGATTTCACCGTAAAAAAAGGCACCTGCACCGGCCTGCTTGGCCCCAACGGCGCGGGCAAAACCACCACCATGCGCATGATTATGGGCCTGACCAGCCAAACCGGTGGCACGTTGACGTTGTTTGGCGAAGACGCCGCTACCATCTCTAAAAATTTAAAACGCAAAGTTGGTCTGGTCTCTCAGGAAGATAATCTGGATCCGGACTTGTCGGTGTTGCAAAACCTGCAAGTGTACGGCCGTTACTTTGGGCTGGACAGCGCCTATGTCAACGACCGTATTGAAAAGCTGCTGGCGTTCATGCAGCTTACCGATAAAACCCACGCCCGCGTTAACCAGCTCTCCGGCGGCATGAAGCGCCGCCTGGTCATTGCCCGCGCCCTGATTAACGACCCGGAGTTTATTATTCTCGATGAGCCTACCACCGGGTTGGACCCGCAAGCGCGCGTGCTTATCTGGAAAAGCTTGCTGGAACTCAAGGCGCAAGGTAAAACCCTGCTTTTAACCACTCATTATATGGATGAAGCCCAGCGCCTGTGCGACACCATTACCATTATCGACGGCGGGCAAATCCTGGACACCGCCACCCCGGCCGATTTAATTAAACAGCACGTCAAAGGCCATGTCTTTGAAGTGGCTAAACCCATTTCCGACACCACGCTGGGCGGCTTAAAAGCTTTGGATAACGAAGACATCGGTGACGCGGTTTTGTATTACACCGACAACCCCGACAAAGCCCTGTCGCACATGGGCGACGACACCATTTTTTATCACCGGCCGGCCAATCTGGAAGACGTGTTTTTAAAACTCACCGGCCGTAAACTGCGGGAGGGCGCGTAAATGAAAGATACGCCGCACCCCACCATCAACACCCACCCCATGGCGGGTGTGGTGGCCGTGGCCTATCGTAATTATCTGGTGTGGAAAGAGCTGTTGGGCTCCACACTCACCTCCAACATTTTAAACCCGCTGATTTTCCTCTACGCCTTTGGTTTTGGCCTGGGCGGGCTGCTCAACACCATGGACGGCATCAGCTATATGGCCTATGTGGTTGGCGGGATGATGGCCTATTTTTCCATGTTTTCCGCCTCGTTTGAAACCACCATCGGCGGGTTCAGCCGCTTCCATACCCAAAAAACCTATGAAGCGATTCTGGCCACCACTATTGATTTAAAAGACATCATCGGCGGCGAAATTTTATGGGCCTCGGCCCGCGGGCTTATTTCCG
>MDTD01159035.1_pt1 | contig 20512 bp, 19 predicted proteins | sample 811221 | NCBI WGS metagenome assembly MDTD01 (sample SAMN05326646, study PRJNA326480) | marine metagenome | isolation source: seawater | place: Pacific Ocean: South West | collected 2011
GGTCTTGATGAAACACTGGGGTTAAAAACGCACGTAAACTTTTGATGAGCGCGACAGGATTATGTTTGCAGCAAGATGACACTTGCCGCACAAAGTGTTGGAGGTCGAGGCGTTGAAGGGCAAGGAAGAGCTGGATGGTTTCGATCCCTGAATCGCAACTTCGTGAAATCAGAAATGCTGATAGCTACCTTGCTCCTATAAGCGAGATCGATCGAGCATGTAAATATCCCTACACAGCGCCAGAGGGTGGGTTTATTTTGGCAAGCGGCCGTTTATTCGAGCTCGATCAAGTTCAGTTGGATCAGATGGATGAAGACCCGCATCGCGGACTCTTGGCGGGGCGAACGCCAGTTTTATCGGTTGGATCAAACCGCGCTCCAGTACAATTGCTTCGCAAATTTGGGCTAGATGCGTTTTTGCCGGTAACGCCCGCGCGGCTGCACGATTGCGATATTACGCACGCCGCGATACTCGGTTATTATGCCGCTGTTCCGTGCACGGCCTTCCCATCATGCGGTACAATTGTCGATTTGAATGTAGCATGGCTGGATGACGATCAGTTGTTACAAATGCACCGAACTGAAGGCATCAATGTTGCCTACGATTTTGTTTTGATGGAAACGGTTGAGCATCAATTAACCTTGCGGTCTGGACCTGTTTACGGCTACGTGGCCCGCGCTGGTGTTCTTGATTGTGGTGATGGTGAACCGGCCAGTCTAGCCGCGATTCCGGCACATGGGCGAAAGTTCAAAACGATGACCCAAGCTGAAGTGAATGCAAAATTACGCCAACTTGCTGAGGTTGATGATGATCGTTCAATGCTGCAATTCATTACTGAAATGCAGGTTAACAAATTTGCGCGTGATGAGATAATTGACCGGCTACGCCCGTATGCGATGCAGCCACATAACCCGCCATGGCAGCTACAGGAGGTGAATATTATTTGTCCTGATTCCTACCTCTGATGTTTTGTTTCTGATGGCTCCGCTAATAGAGCCTTTATCTGGCCCTAAAGAAGGCGATCGAGTATCAATCCGGCGACAAGCAACAGCCCGGCATTCCGGTTTGATCTGAATAGATTTAGCGCCAGTTTTGTATCATCAATGCGGATCTTATGGATCTGTATACTAAGATGGATCGCCATCCCGGCTAGCCCAGCCCAGCCTATTATTACTGGCTCAAACTCGTTGTGTCCGCGCGTGAACAGCGCCAGCACCATAAAGCCTATGGCAACCACGTATGCGGCGCCAATGCCAAGTCTTATCCGGCTGTTAAAAGCAAGCGCGGACGACCTTATTCCAACGGTACAATCATCTTTCATATCCTGAATAGCGTAAATTGTGTCATAGCCGAAAACCCAAAACACACAGCCCGTGTAGAGAAATATTATAGAAAGTGGAGGCAGAGTAGCGGTCGCCGCGACCCACCCAAGGAGAACCCCCCATGAAAATGTTAGTCCTAAAACAAATTGGGGAAACCATGTCACGCGCTTGGCAAGTGGGTAAAGTATCACCAAAGGTGTTGCTGCAAGGCCAACATAAATTGCAAGGCGTGGCAGTTGAAAAAGAATAATGAGGCCAACGACGCCGAGTAGCAGCAGGAACAAAGCAGCGTGTGTCATGGAAATTGTGCCAGCGGCAAGCGGACGTGAGCGGGTCCGGGCGATTAGCCGATCCAGCCGCCGGTCCCACATATCGTTGATTATACAGCCCGCTGCGCGGGTAACAATTGCTCCAACAAAAAACAGGGCCATCACCCAGAGCATCACGCCAGATGATGGCGCGCCAAGGCTGATCGACCACCATCCAGGCAGCAGGAGCAACCACCAGCCAATTGGCCGGTCAAGCCGGGCGATGTAAATAAAAGGATGTAATGCAGCCGGCAGCCAATGCCACCAGCCCTGCGCCTTGATATCGGTATGAAGTGGTGGCTTGCTAATGCTCATAAAGTTAGTCATTAGCGAATAAAGTGGGAAAAAGCAAAATTGATTTGCTGCAACCTCACCACGAGATTACTTGTCACAGCGGCGCATGGGCATTACAAGTTAGGCATGAGCAATTTTTGCGCTAAAGCCCGCCTATATATCGATGTGCCCCTTAAAGATGGAGACATAATCACATTGCCATCCGCCCAGATGCATTACCTTTTGCATGTGCTGCGGCTACGTGTTGGTGCAGCAATTGCGGTCTTCAACGGCGTTGATGGTGAATATCTGGCAATAATAAATGAGATTATAAAAAAAAAGTGTTTGATCAGCGTTAAGATGCAGTTACGGCCGCAGATCCAATGTCGTGATTTATGGCTACTTTTTGCACCGATTAAAAAAGCTCGTCAGGATTTTATCGCTCAGAAGGCAAGTGAATTGGGCGTACGCGTTATTTGGCCAATAAAAACAGAATTTTGCCAGGTTAGCCGGGTGAACGATGAACGGCTGGTGGCAAATGCAATCGAGGCAGCGGAGCAAACGAAACGGCTTGATATTGCTGTAGTGAAGCCTTTTTCTAATCTGTTGGATGCCTTGCGAGAAATTGAAAATGATAGGCTTTTGATCTGGTGTGATGAAGCGAGCGCTGGTCGTCCAGCATTGAATGTCAGCACCGCTCTTGCCGGCGCTCCACCCCATACAAAGGCAGCTGTGCTGATCGGGCCAGAGGGAGGTTTCTCAGAATCCGAAAGAACTCATTTGCAATCCCGAATTAATTGTTTAAAAATTTCTCTTGGGCCTCGCATATTACGAGCCGATACCGCCGCCATCTCGGCGCTTTCTTGTTACCAGTCAATTTGTGGGGATTGGCATAATTAGGCGTTAAAACGGGTAAAAACGGCTGGTGTGATGATGGTCATGAAAGCCTGAATGCAAAGGGCGTATCCATGGGGCAAACTACCGCTAAAATCAGGTATAAGGGACAGCTTGTTGACTGGATTGCAAACGGTGAAAAGCCCACTGCCGAGTGGCGCATTGGCACTGAACACGAAAAATTCTTGTTTCACCATGATGGGCTTCGGCCGGTTGCCTATGATGGCGAACACGGGGTTGCGGTCATGCTTCATGAGTTGTGCAAAGCCATTGGCGTTAAAGCCACTCCAATTCTTGAAAATGGCAAGATCATTGGACTAAGGGACGGAGACGGCGGTTCAGTGTCACTGGAACCTGGTGGCCAATTGGAATTATCCGGGGCGCCGCTGGCCAATCTGCATGAAACCTGCGCTGAAACCGGGCGTCATCTGCGCCATATGCGGGCTGTTTCATCTGCCCTTGGGGTCGGTATGCTTGGTATTGGCTTTCAGCCAAAGTGGGACCGAGATGATATTTCATGGATGCCGAAAGGCAGATATCGGATTATGCGTGATCATATGCCAAAAGTTGGTTCTATGGGTCTAGATATGATGCTGCGGTCCTGCACAGTTCAGGTCAATCTTGACTATGCCGATGAGGAGGATATGCGCAAAAAATTTCGCACCTCTTTAGCGTTGCAACCTGTAGCGACGGCGTTGTTTGCAAATTCGCCTTTCAAGAATGGAAAGCCATCGGGTCTATTATCGACCCGTGCCCATGTTTGGACAGATACCGATAATTCGCGATGTGGGGTGCCAGATTGTGTTTTTGATCCGGCGTTCGGTTATGAACAATGGATTGATTATATCCTCGATGTGCCTATGTATTTTCTGCGTCGCGGCGAGGATTATGTCGATGTTGCAGGAAAATCCTTTCATGATTACTTGGCGGGGACGCTGGAAGGTTTTGAGGGACAGTCGCCAAATTTGGCTGATTTTGAGGATCATATAACCACAGCTTTCCCTGAAGTTCGTCTAAAACAATATTTAGAAATGCGCGGTGCCGATAGTGGGTCCTGGGCCAATATCTGTGCGCTTCCTGCCTATTGGGTGGGGCTTTTATATGATGGAGAGGCACTTGATGAGGCAACGGCGTTAGTATGTGATATTGGTGCTGAAGATGTTATGGCAGGACGACTGTCAGTAGCAAAAGATGGGCTTCGTGGAAAGCTTGGGCCGTTTAGTGTTTATGACCTTGCGGCCAAAACGGTGGATCTCGCATCAAGCGGACTGCGGAGACGTGGGATTTTTGACGATAGTGGTAATGATGAAACTGGATTTTTACAACCGCTACGTTCGGTGATTTCGAATAAGAAAACCCCTGCTGAAATCATGCTTGATCAATATTATAGTGATTGGGCTGAAAATATTGATCAAGTCTTTACATCGAACCAGTATTGACCCCCGTGGCAATTGAACTCGGGGTGGACTCCCCATTCTAAAAAGGGTATCCAATCATGCGTAAATTTCTGCTTACAGTATTTGTCAATTAGGTTGGCATTGACGCAGTAATTCCGGCTCTGCATTGAACGGTGGTCAGGAAGATTAGCACGGTTTAGGTATCAATTTCGCTTGGACAGGTTGATGGTCTTATTCTTGTTTCCTCACGCCAGCTTGGTCGTGCCCATATCTACCGTAGTTTTGTTGCTTGCATGACAATGCTTACGTTGATCGTGATGATTGTATCAAAACAACGCCCAGCTATGCAGCCTCAGTACCACCAACCGTAACGCCGCCCATCTTGACGGTTGGCTGGCCAACCCCGACCGGCACGCTTTGCCCGGCTTTCCCGCAGGTGCCAATACCGCTGTCCAGTTGGGTGTCATTACCGATCATGGTGATTTTTGACATTGCGTCTGGCCCATTACCAATCAGGGTAGCGCCCTTTACTGGTGCACCAATTTTACCATTTTCGACGAGATAGGCTTCAGCGGCAGAAAAAACAAATTTTCCAGACGTAATATCAACTTGACCACCCCCAAAATTGACAGCATAGATACCCTTTTTCATTGATGCAACTATTTCCTCTGGGTCTGCCTCGCCATTTTCCATATAGGTATTGGTCATGCGAGGCATCGGGGCGTAAGCGTATGACTCGCGCCGTCCATTGCCAGTCACATCAACACCCATTAGGCGAGCATTTTGGCGATCTTGCATGTAACCTTTTAAAACACCATCTTCGATTAGAATATTGCGGCGGCTTGGTGTTCCCTCATCATCAACAGTAATTGACCCGCGTCGATCGGCTATAGTGCCATCATCGATTACTGTGACCCCTTTCGAAGCGACTTGCTGGCCAACACAGCCGCTAAAAATTGATGTGCCCTTGCGGTTGAAATCCCCCTCAAGCCCATGGCCAACCGCTTCATGCAGCATAACGCCCGGCCAGCCAGCTCCAAGGACAACTTCCATTTCTCCGGCAGGAGTGGGTACGGACTCTAAATTCAAAAGCGCAATGCGCAGTGCTTCATCTACCTGCGACTGCCAGTTTTTTGGGGTCAGCCATCGGTCCAGCATAACTCGTCCGCCAGCGCCAGTTCCACCCGACTCCATGCGGCCATTCTGTTCCACTGCTATCCAGATATTCAGTCGAACCAATGGCCGAATATCGGCGACTCTCAAACTGTCAGCGCGCATGATTTGGACAGCCTGCCACGATCCGGTCAGGCTAGCATTTACCTGCTTAACGCGTGGATCCAATGCGCGAGCATAGCTATCCATTTCTTGCAGCAACTTAACCTTTCTTTCGAACGATGTATTGTTGAGCGGGTTTCGATCTGAATAAAGTGGAATGTTCCCACCCGCGCTCGGGGCAGGTGTTGCCGAGCCACTATAACCTTTAGCCACAGCTGAAACGCTTTCAGCAGCTCGCATTAAGGCAGTTATGGACAGCTCGCCAGCGTGCGCAAAGCCATGCGCCTCGCCAGCTACGGCCCGTAGGCCAAACCCGCTGGATTGATCATAGCTTGCTGTCTTCAACCGACCATCATCAAAGGCCAATATTTCATTATGGCGCATTTCCAAAAACAACTCGCCATCGTCGGCTCCGGCAAGCGCTGCCCTCACAATCTTATCTGTTTTTTCAAGCTCTAGATTCGTACTAGTAAAAAACAGTTCGTCGGTTTGCTGAAGAAGGTCCATGTCGTCATCCTAGCCAAAGAGAATCGTGGTGATAAAACGCACAGAACCCGTGCGACGCTCTGATGCTTCAGAGATGATGGGCGCATCTAACACGAAATTCAAGGCCCAGAAGCGTACTGATTTTGATGAGCAAAGGTAACAAAATTAGTTTTAGGGCAAAAAAAGGCAAAAAAATGCAAATATATAGCGACAGGCTGCCGCATAGGGCTTTTCTATTTAGCCCAAACAGTCTAAATAATCCCGGGCAAGGGGGCGGTTTGTTGCCCAACCCACTTGCCATAAGACCTGTGGGCAACAATGGATGAATTGTGGGAGAGTTATCCATGCCAGTTTTGGCCGAATTCAAAGCGCATTTCGCGCTGTGTAAAGAAGGATGCAAGTCCGTCAACCTTGCCCCCACTGCGTGTGGTGGTGTGATCATGGCGATGGCATTTACTGAATCGGTGCATGCGGCTGCGCCAGTGCCATGGCAAATGGACTTGCAGCCGCCTGCGGGTTCCATGGCTGAAATGGCAACTGACTTGCACAATTTACTTTTGGTTATCATCACATTCATATCGCTTTTTGTTTTGGGTTTACTAATCTATGTAAGCGTTCGTTTCCGTGAAAGCCGGAACCCAAATCCGACAAAAACATCACATAATACTGTTATTGAAATACTGTGGACCGTTATTCCGGTTTTAATTTTAGTTGGCATCGCCATCCCGTCATTTCGTCTTCTTTACTACATGGACCGTACCAATGAGACTGACATGGTGATCAAGGTCACGGGTAATCAGTGGTATTGGAACTACACCTATCCGGACGAAGGTATTAGTTTTGATAGCTACATGGTCGATGATGCGGATTTGAAGCCGAACCAAACACGTCTCTTATCCGTTGACTACCCAATGGTTGTACCTGAAGGCACCCGTGTTAAGCTGTTAATAACAGGCAATGATGTGATGCACTCGTTCTTTGTGCCCTCGTTAGCGGTGCAAATATATGCTTTTATTGGCCGAACAAATGAGGCGTGGATCGATGTGCCAATGGGTAGCCAAACCTACTATGGGCAGTGTAATCAGATTTGTGGGGTTAATCACGCCTACATGCCAATAGAGGTCCAGGCTTTGCCAAAAACCGAATACGCCGCATGGCTGAAAAAGGCTAAAGAAGAATTCGCGTCAAACGAGAACTTTACAGTGCGACCAGAAGTTACTCTGGCATCTGCCAAATAAAAAAGTGAAGAGGATTTAACAATGAGTGCTCAAGCCCACGCTGATCACGGCGCCCCTTCGAGCTTTGTGCGTCGCTGGCTATATTCCACTAACCACAAAGACATTGGGACAATGTATCTGGTATTCGCTATTTTAGCGGCTTTTATCGGTGGTGGCCTGTCGGTTTACATGCGGATGGAACTGATGAATCCAGGTGTTCAATATATGGAAAGCGGACATGTCTGGAATGTGTTTACCACAGCTCACGGCTTGATAATGGTGTTTTTTGTTGTGATGCCCGGGCTTATTGGGGGCTTTGGTAACTGGTTTGTGCCGATCATGATCGGCGCGCCAGATATGGCTTTTCCGCGTATGAACAACATTAGTTTTTGGCTTTTGCCGCCGGCTTTCATTTTGTTGCTTTTATCAGCCGTTATGGATGGTGGTGCGGGTGTTGGCTGGACCATTTATCCGCCACTGTCATCAACTGCTGGCACCCCCGGCATGTCAATGGATTTAGCAATTTTCTCGCTTCATCTTGCTGGCGTTTCATCGATACTTGGTGCGGCTAATTTCATTACTACAATCTTTAACATGCGCACGCCGGGAATGACACTTCATAAGATGCCACTCTTTGCATGGGCGATGCTCGTTACAGCGTTCTTGTTATTGTTGGCAGTTCCAGTTCTTGCAGGTGCAATCACCATGCTGCTTACTGATCGTAATTTTGGCACAACGTTCTTCATTCCAGAAGGTGGTGGCGACCCAATTCTTTTCCTGCATCTTTTCTGGTTTTTTGGACATCCCGAAGTTTACATCATGATCCTGCCGGCATTTGGCGTCGTTAGTCACATCATTTCCACATTTTCCAAAAAGCCTGTGTTCGGCTATCTGGGAATGGCATATGCAATGGTTGCGATTGGCGTTATTGGATTTGTTGTGTGGGCTCACCACATGTACACTGTAGGGTTAAGTGTAGATACCCGTGCCTATTTTACTGCTGCAACAATGGTGATTGCTGTGCCAACAGGCGTAAAGATTTTTTCATGGATTGCCACTATGTGGGGTGGGTCAATTAGCTTCCGCGTGCCGATGTTGTGGGCAATTGGTTTTATTTTCCTATTTACCGTCGGTGGTGTAACAGGGGTGGTTTTATCAAATGCAGGACTGGATGTTGTATTGCATAACACTTATTATGTGATCGCACATTTTCATTATGTGCTATCGCTTGGTGCGGTATTCGGGCTGTTTGCTGGGTTCTATTACTGGTTTTCGAAAATGACCGGTTATGATTATAACGAAGGTCTTGCAAAGCTGCACTTCTATGTCACATTCATTGGTGTGAATTTGACTTTCTTCCCGATGCATTTCCTTGGCCTTGCCGGAATGCCACGCCGTTACATTGACTATCCTGATGCTTTTGCCGGTTGGAACATGGTGGCATCAATTGGTTCGTATATTGGAGCTGTGGGTGCAATCTTGTTTATCGTTGTGATTGCAGAAGCGTTCTTTGCAAAGCGCCGGGCTATTGCCAATCCTTATGGAGAAGGCGCAACTACATTGGAGTGGAAAGTTGCTTCACCCCCGCCGTACCATACCTTTGACGAATTGCCGAGGGTTAGGTAGGACTGGGTACTGCCCCGTTTTTGAAAGGCATTTTGATGGCAATTTCATCAAACCCGCAAATGTTAGATGACTCGGACGGCTTACGTGAGCCGTCGGTAGCAGATTTTTGGTCGCTTTTAAAGCCTCGGGTTATGAGTCTTGTAATTTTTACTGGCTTCGCTGGTATGTATTTAGCGCCGGGGACAATTCATCCATTAATTTTTTCAGTTTCACTCCTTGCGATCGCCGCTGGAGCTGGTGCATCCGGTGCGATTAATCAATGGTATGACCGTGACATTGATGCTGTGATGACTCGCACAAAGACGCGGCCAATCCCCGCTGGTGTCATGGCGCCAGCTGAAGCGCTGACGCTGGGACTAGTTGTCTCGGCTATGGCTGTACTGCTTTTAGGTCTTGCCGCAAACTGGCTTTCAGCCGGGTTGCTTGCATTCACGATTTTCTTTTATGCAGTTGTTTATACGGTGTGGCTTAAGCGCAGTACTCCCCAGAATATTGTGATTGGTGGGGCAGCTGGTGCTTTGCCACCGGTAATTGGCTGGACATCTGTCACCGGCGGTCTGTCGATTGAGCCGTTAATTTTGTTTTCCATTATCTTTATGTGGACGCCGCCGCATTTCTGGGCTCTGGCACTAGTCAAAAATGACGATTACACCCGCGCGAAAATTCCAATGTTGCCAATTGTTGCCGGAGCGTTGGAAACCCGTAGACAAATTGTTGTTTATGCTATCTTGGTTGCCCCGCTTGCAGTCATTCCATCATTTGTAGGTATGGCGTCAATCGGTTATGGGTTTTTGGCCACCATTGGGGGCTCGATTTTTGTTGGTCTCACTCTTCAGTTGTATAAAAGCGGTGATAACAAGCACGCGATGCGTTTGTTTGTTTATTCAATTATTTATTTGTTCACTTTGTTTTTGGGCCTTGTTATCGATCATGCTGTCGCCAGTCATCTAACGGGGACATTGTAATGAAACGAAGCCGACAGCCAAAGACGGCTGATGAAATGCAACAAATGCGTAAACAGCGCAACCTTGTATTGTTGGGAGTAATTGCGAGCTTGGTGGTGTTGTTTTATGTATTGACGCTCGTCAAGGTTGGTGGTGCATCATGATTGTTGAAACCAATGTGACTGGGCAAAATGACAATCGCCGGACAGCCATTATTCTTGGTGCTCTTGTACTGGTAATGGTTGGGATGTCCTATGCATCAGTGCCATTGTATGACCTGTTTTGCCGTGTTACGGGTTATGGTGGTACAACCCAAGTCACCGATGTCAAGTCAAACCAGATTGTGATAGGACATCCAATTGATGTTCGTTTTGATGCCAATGTTAATAGAGGGTTGAACTGGAAATTCGTACCTCTGGAGTCTAAGGTGTTGGTAAATCCAGGCGAGGAAGTTATTATCAATTACCGCGCAACTAATCTGGGTACAGCGCCAAGTACCGGCACATCGACATTCAATGTGACACCAGTAAAGGCAGGGCCCTTTTTTATGAAGCTGGACTGTTTTTGTTTTGTCGAACAGACATTGCAACCCGGTCAATCGATCGACATGCCGGTTAGATTTTTTGTCGATCCAGAAATAGTGATGGATGAAGACGCTAGGGATATAAGAGAAATAATCCTATCCTATACTTTTTTTCCGGCACTTGACGGCAATCCGGCCACGGGTAGTCCGCGATAATTTTGGAGAGTTGGTTTGGCTGCTGAACGGAGGGCTAACCAGATTTTGAGGAGACGAATATGAGTGGTGCAAATAAACACCCCTATCATTTAGTTGAAGCAAGTCCATGGCCTGCTGTTGGGTCGGCCGCTGCATTTACGGCCGCTGTCGGTGGCGTCATGTATATGCATGATGTGGCGTACGGCGTTGCGGTTTTGTGCCTCGGGCTTATGTTAGTTCTTGCAACCATGTTCATGTGGTGGCGTGATATTATTCGCGAGGCGGAATATCAAGGGCATCACACACCGATCGTGCAGATTGGCATGCGATACGGCATGATGCTGTTTATTGCTTCTGAGGTTATGTTTTTTGTGGCTTTTTTCTGGGCGTTTTTTGATCGTGCTTTTTATCCAAATGAAGGGGTATGGCCGCCAGAGGGCATTACAACCTTTGACCCATTTGACTTGCCTTTAATTAATACGCTGGTGCTTCTTTTGTCAGGTTGCACAGTAACTTGGGCGCACCATGCGATGCAACATGATAACCGAAAGGACTTCATGATGGGCCTTGGCCTGACTATTGTACTCGGGGCTATTTTTACCGCTCTGCAGGCTCTTGAATATAGTCACGCACCGTTCGGCTTTACAGACGGGATTTATCCGTCAGTTTTTTACATGGCAACTGGCTTTCACGGCTTCCATGTACTCGTGGGGACCTTGTTTCTGGCAGTATGTTGGTTGCGTGGTCGCGCTGGGCACTTCACTGCAGATCAACATTTCGGTTTCGAAGCGGCGGCATGGTATTGGCATTTTGTTGACGTTGTATGGTTATTTCTTTTTGCCGCTGTTTACTGGTGGGGCGGCTGATTGCCAACTAATGCGATTTGAAGCTACTTCGAGGCTTACCTAAAGAAAAACTGGGTGCTGGCTTCCTCAGGACTCAAGCGTGAGCACCTTTTGATAAACCTTTTTTACATGGCAACGCCATGAGGTCTGAAAATGAAGTTTCGCCCGTTCCTTTGGTTGACAATTGTAACTTTGCCAGCATTTCTGGTGCTAATCAGTCTCGGGTCATGGCAGCTCCAGCGTCTACAGTGGAAGAACGAAATCATTTCTAACTTTGAGGCACGCTCAGCGGCAGAAGCTATTGCCATCCCCGAAGCCAATGCTGAACTAGATGTTCTGGAATTTAGCCGTCTTGCTCTGAAAGGCGAGTATCTGCATGATAAGGAGACCTTTTTAACTGGCCGAACCTATGAAGGCAATGCTGGATTTCATGTGGTAACCCCGTTGTTGCTTGACGATGGAAGAACCATTCTTATCAATCGGGGCTGGGTTTCAGAGGATTACCGCGATCCAGCAAAAAGGACTTTTTCGCAGATAGATGGTAAAACATCTGTGGCAGGCATTTTACGGCGTCCAGGGGTGAGAGGTTATTTCGTGCCAGAAAATGAGCCCGAAAATGGCTTTTGGTTTACTCTTGTGCCCAGCCAGATTAACCAGCATCTGGATTTGGGCGATGCGGCTATTGACCAGTTTTACGCCGATGCCGTGCGTACTTCCGATGTCGTGACACTGCCAATAGCGGCCAAAACAAAATTGAATTTGCGAAATGCGCATCTAAGTTATGCGATGACATGGTATGGTATAGCTATAGCTCTTGTTGGTGTTTACCTCGCCTTTCATTATCAGGCTGGCCGGTTGAAGTTTGGGCGCCGGCAAAAGGATTAATCGTGGATTATATCAGCACTCGTGGACAAGATGGCCCGCTTAAATTTGAACAGACATTATTGAGTGGTCTGGCGCGTGATGGCGGTCTTTATTTGCCAGTTGAATGGCCAACATTTAGCCCGACTGAAATTGCTGGCATGCGCAACTTGTCCTATGCCCAACTTGCTGGACGGATTATGGCGCCATTTTGCGATGGCGAAATTGATGAGTCTGAGCTAGCAGCGATGGCAAGTGCGGCATATGCCGAATTTGATCATCCTTCAATTGCCCCGCTGGTCCAGCTAGATGATACGATTCATATTTTGGAATTGTTTCATGGCCCAACAATCGCATTCAAAGATTATGCTATGCAATTTTTGGCTCGCGCCTTCGATCGAGCACTGTCTAATAAAAACCAGCATGCTGTCATTTTAGGGGCGACTAGCGGCGATACTGGCTCTGCGGCCCTTGAGGCATTTCAGGGTCGAGGCACGGTTGATATATTTATTCTGTTCCCTGATGGCCGCGTTTCACCTGTACAGCAACGACAAATGACTTCGGTCATTGCCGACGGCGCCCATGCAGTTTCGGTAAAAGGAGATTTTGATGACTGTCAGGCAATTGTCAAAACACTGTTCAATGATCTTGAATTTCGTGACAGAATAAACCTATCGGCGGTGAATTCGATTAACTGGGCACGATTGATGCCTCAGATTGTATATTATTTTTCATCTGCATTGGCCCTTGGGGCACCTGACCAGAGAGTAGCCTTTTCAGTACCAACGGGTAATTTTGGTAATGTTTTTGCGGGTTATGCTGCTGCGCGAATGGGGTTGCCTATTGAACGCCTAATTGTGGCATCAAACCAGAATGATATTTTAACACGGTTTTTTGAGGCCGGGACCATGGCCCGCGAAACTGTTGTTCCGTCGCTAAGCCCATCAATGGATATTCAAGTTTCCAGCAATTTTGAACGGCTTCTATTCGAGATGCTAGATCGCGATGGCGAAAAGACAAAATTAATGATGGACGATTTCTCAGCGAGTGGTCAATTCATTCTGGAAACAACGGTAATGGAACGAGCGAGAAGCTTGTTCTCTGCCTATCGGACTGACGATTCTGGGACCATTGCCGAAATCGCGTCAACTGCAAAAAATGACGGCATAGTGTTAGACCCGCATAGTGCGGTTGGCCTGTCAGCGGCGCGCCGCGCCCGTGCTGATGGCATAGTTGCATCTGATGTGCCGCTTGTCAGTCTTGCTTGTGCGCACCCGGCAAAATTCGAAACCGCGGTTGAAGCAGCTACTGGCACTTCGCCGATCCTACCGACGCATATGGCTGATTTGATGGCCCGCCCTGAACAGATGCGAACCGTCGCCGCTGATAGCGAAGCCGTAAAAGCGCTTGTTCTTGCGCACAAGCGAAGCTCATGCCGATACGTGTAAGTGAGTTTGGCAACGGGCTCAGGATTGCCACACGGTCGATGCCTCATGCTAAAACCTTGTCGATTGGCATCTGGGTTAACGCTGGTGCGCGTGATGAACATGATAATGAGCAGGGTATTGCGCACATGCTAGAACATATGGCGTTTAAAGGCACAAAACGCCGTGATGCTCAGGCTATTGCTACTGAGGTGGAAAACGTTGGTGGCTTCATGAATGCGCACACTAGTCGCGAGGAAACTGCCTATTATTTGCGGTTACTTCCTGAATATATTGATCTGGGGGTCGATGTCTTGGCCGATATTGTGACTGAGTCAACCTTGCCGTTTGATGAAATTGAACGCGAGCGTGGCGTAATCATCCAAGAAATTGGACAATCCCTTGACACTCCGGATGATTTGGTTTTCGACTTATTTGCTGCCGCCTGCTATGGGGACCATACACTTGGCCGCCCAATATTAGGAACCGTTGACAGCGTTTCGGCGTTTAGCCGCCAGAATCTAGAAGCATTTTTACAGCGGCATTACGGAGCAAGGCAAATGCTTGTTTGTGCGGCTGGGGCACTTGATCATGATGACCTCGCTCGTCAGATTGAAAAACGACTTGGGACGATTGGCGATGCCACATTTGCAGCTCGGCAACCGGCCAAATGGGCGGCTGGCCGGCAACTGGTAAAACGCGATCTTGAGCAGTCACATATTATCTTTGGCCTACCGACCGAAGTCAAAAACATCGTAGACAGGTTCTCATTGATGGCGCTATCAACTCTTTACGGCGGAGGCATGTCATCCCGGTTATTTCAGCAGGTGCGGGAAAAGCGTGGGCTTTGCTATTCAATTTTTTCTTTTACCGCACTGCACTCAGATGGTGGTTCATTTGGCGTTTATGCAGGCACTTCGGCAACTCAGGTTAATGAAATGCTATCAGTATGTGCTGGTGAATTGGCGGCGGTAGCGAGCGGGGTCGCCGATTGTGAAGTGGAGCGTGCCAAGGCTCAGATACGAGCTAGTCTGTTGATGAACCGTGAATCGGTCTCATCTTGTGCCGATGCACTGGCCCGGCAGATCATGCTGTTTGGTTATCCCCAGCACGACTCCGAGCTTCTTGATGCAATTGATGCAATTGATGGTGCGAAAATAGCCGCATTGGCCGCTAGTTTGGTTGGCCGCGACGCCCCGTCTATGGCCTGTGTTGGACCGTCACTGGATCTAATGACCAATGATATTTTTTCTGCAAAGTTTAGTGCATCTTAGGCACTGCCCGCAGCGCTCGCATAATGGGCCGGATTGATCCCAAGTGTTGCGTAGGCTCTATCCCATAAATCGCCGGTTTCGACGTCGAATAATAGGTTGCTGCTCGCTGGTAAATTCAACCAGACATTTGCTGATAATTCCTGTTCTAACTGGCCTGAATTCCATCCGGCATAACCAAGTGAGATGATAGAATGAACAGGCCCGATGCCATTGGTGATGTCGAGCAGGATATTAACACTGGAAGTAAGGCCAATTTCATGTGTTACAGCAACGCTCTCGGGTCGCATATGATCTTGGGAATGAAGCACAAAGCCGCGACTACCGTCTACGGGCCCACCAATATGAATTGGTTGGTCACCATTAAATCTTGGTGCTCCCATCTCTAGTGTTTCGCAGAGCTGAGCAATATCAAGGTTGTCTGATCGATGGTTGATAACAACACCCATCGCAGAGCTTTGATCATGCTGACAAATCATTATTACACTGCGGTGAAACCGACTATCAACAATGTGGGGATTGGCGATCAGTAACTGCCCCTGCAGGCTAACAGCATCAACGAATGACACTGCTTGGTGAGAGATGTAGCTTGTCTGACTTGTATCTTTTTCTTGCGTCATAATTTACACTACCCACCAATGTCGCAACAGGTAAAGCAAAACCATATAAATGAGGCGCAATCGTGGCGCCCATGGACTGATTCATGTTAACGCTGTTATCTTCGAATAAGAAACCGCCACGGCAAATTGGGGCTAGCAAAAACTGGCTTTTAAGCTTGCTCAATATGTGGCGAATGATGCTTGATTGTTCATTCGGCGCGATGTCATTTGTTTTGGCGTTAGTTGCTATAGTCTTTACAGAAATGCCGGTGCGGGCTGATCTTGCAATGGTGGACTCGACTGGCCCATGGGTTGGTGACCCGGACATTGGTGAGGCAAGGCTTATAAGTGCGGTAACAGGAACGGGAAACCTACGAGAAATACCGCTTGGGCTTGAATTTCGTCTTGCTCCGGGCTGGAAAATCTATTGGCGCACTCCTGGAGAGGCGGGGCTGCCGCCAACGCTCGAATTGGAACTTGCTAGCGGTGATGCCATAAGGCATGCAATTCACTGGCCGGTGCCAAAACGGTTTAATGCATTTGGTTTTGATAATTTTGGTTATGCAAATGCGATTATACTGCCAATTACGGTAACAGGACATCCACAGGGTGAGGCTGTTCAAATTGTTGGCCAGATGGAGGCATTGGCTTGTGCTGATATCTGTGTACCACTTGCAGGCGAGGTTTCACTAAACATCGCTGGAGGTCCTGCCAAAGCCTCTCACCAAGCGATTGAGATTGCGCGATATAAGGCCAAAATTCCGCGCATTAATGATGCATCGCCCATTCAGGTTGAGACTGTCTGGCAGGATGGTAATACTCTACAGGTTCAATTCGGTGCAAATAGCCCAGTTATTGACGATATATTTGTTGAAGGTGCCGCTGGTATTGCCTTCAAAAAACCGTCCTTTGGCAGTGGGTTGGCGAGCATTGCTCTCGAGGGGAAACTCAATAAGCCGCTAACCGGTCAGGTGCTTGATCTCACGATTGTTGCAGGTCAGATGTTTGTTACTAGCCGTCATACAGTAGCAACGGTGGGGTCCGCCTCTGAGAACTTGTCTGATATTGTGACCGGTTTGGCTTTTGAAAATGATGGTATGTGGGTAATTGCTGCCTTTGCCTTTCTAGGTGGATTAATCTTGAATTTGATGCCTTGTGTTTTGCCTGTTCTAGCAATCAAGCTGGCCTCAATTATTGACTCTTCTGGGCAAAGTCGTCGCCTTGTTCGCATGCGCTTTGTCGCTGGTGCGGCGGGGATTCTCGCCAGCTTTGGTATTGGAGCGGTCGGGTTAGTGGCGCTGCGTTTTGCCGGTGGGCAAATCGGCTGGGGGGGTCAATTTCAAAGCCCACTTTTCCTGACAATAATTATGCTTGTGTTAGGATTATTTGTCCTGAATATGTTAGATAGGTTTTTTCTGCCTGTACCGTCTTTCTTGAGCGTGCCGTTATCTCTGCAAGATTTCAATTGCTCTGGCCCGAATGGGGCCTCAAACTATGCTTCGGGAAAGCTACTGGCCGGTGATTTTATCGCAGGCATGCTAGCAACACTGTTGGCAACCCCGTGCTCAGCGCCATTTGTTGGCAGTGCAGTAACCGCTGCGCTTAGCGGCAGCACGCTGCAGCTGTTCGGAATTTTTATGGCGATGGGTGTTGGGCTTGCTGTGCCGTGGACAATGGTTGCTATATTCCCCGACCTTGTCCGCTTTTTGCCAAAACCTGGGCCATGGATGGTCTGGTTAAAACGTGGGCTTGCTGGATTACTTATCGCAACAATGGTTTGGATAGGGTGGTTATTGGAAACTGCGCAAGGTGGCTTTTCTGCGATTCTAATTATTTGCCTTATTGTTCTGTTTCTTTTCAGTGTGTTATGGCGACGTATATTTGCTATCCTGCTTGCCTTGACAAGTCTTTTTGTCGCTCTGTGGGTTTTGCCACCCGCTTCCGTGTTCGACCCTTCACCGACAAATGGGCTTGTCTGGCAAGAATGGTCAGAAAAGGCCCGGAAACAGGCGCAGGATGATGGCAAGCTGGTTTTTCTGGACATTACTGCTGATTGGTGCATCACCTGTAAGGCTAACAAGCTATTTGTAATTGAGAGGGAGCCGGTAGCCGCAATGCTCACAGAATTGTTGGACAATAACCGTTTGGTTATGATGCAAGCTGATTGGACGCGCCCTGATCCAAGTATTTCGGCATTTCTGGCAGGCCAACAGCGCTTTGGCATTCCGTTTAACGTTATCTATGGGCCAGAAGCACCAAGCGGGATTGTTCTTGGGGAATTGTTGAGTGCGAGAATGATTGAACAGGCGCTGATTGATGCTGGTATGACTCGCTGAGGCTTTTTCCAGCTTTGTATCGCGGCTTGCATCAAGGATTGAGGCGGTATAAACAACTGAACGCTTTTATTTGTGTTTTAAAAACTATGTTAAAGGGCAATCTGATGACCGAAGAGAACTCAACCATTGATGTTGGCCAAACCATCCCGAATGCCTCGATACAAATCAAATCCGAAGAGGGTGTTGATGCGATCGAAACAGCCGTTTATTTTAGGGATTGCCTTGTAGTTATGATTGCCGTTCCGGGGGCGTTCACGCGAACCTGTTCGGCTAAACATTTGCCCGGCTTTGTCAAAAATGCCGACAAGTTCAAAGCCGCTGGTTTTGATAAAATTGCTTGCCTCGCTGTCAATGATGCACATGTAATGCGAGCGTGGGGCTTGGATAATAATGCTGACGGCGTTATTGATATGATTGCAGACCCGTTTGCCGAATTTTCTGATGCGCTTGGTCTCACCCGTTTCATGGGCCCAATTTTGGGCCGCAGGTCAACACGTTGTGCGATGGTCATTGAAAATGGTATTTTAACGAAGATGTTTATGGAAGAGCCAGCAGCCTTTGAGGTTTCAAGCGCCGAGCATGTTCTGGCAAACCTCTAAAGCTCATTTGTTTTTGCGCTTTGTAGGCTTCGTTTTTAACACGCTATGCGATGGCTTCGGCTGCTAACCGAGCCAAAACATCGCAGCGCTCGTTCAATGGGTTGCCAGCGTGGCCTTTGACCCAATGCCAGTGCACAGTATGGCGTGCGACAGCGGCATCAAGCTGCAGCCATAAATCTTGATTGGCCACCGGCTTTTTGGCGGCTGTTTTCCATCCATTGCCCTTCCACCGCGGCATCCATTCTTGAACGCCATTCATGACATACTGACTATCAGAATGAAGATCGACTGTCATGGGACGCGTTAGAGCATTCAACCCCATTATTGCTGCCATTAATTCCATCCGGTTATTGGTTGTTTTGGGTTCAGAACCACTTATTTCGCGCTCATTGTCCTGCCATTGCAAAATTGCTGCCCAGCCCCCGGGACCTGGGTTTGACAAACAAGATCCATCTGTATGGATAACAACCGGTTCCGGGATATTTTGTGGCATCTGACACATCCTTTAGGGGCAAGTGATGGGGTGATCATAAATTCTTCCAATTTTTAGTAAGTGGATTGCAATAGTTAGTCGAACCCATAGGCACCATAACCAGACACCGACTGGTGAAACCGGAGGATGCCCCAATATTCCATTGGATCTTTGGGACTGACAAGTGCATCTTTTGGCGTATGAAGCCAATCATAAAGTCTCGTTAGGAAAAATCGCATGGCAGATCCAGCTGCCAAAACGGGTACAGCTGCGATCTCACGCTCATTTAATGGGCGGACAGCCTGATATCCATTAATGAGTGAACGTGATTTTGTGAGATTAAAACTGCCATCCGCATCAAAACACCATGAGTTAAGGCAGATACCAATGTCATATGCCAGAATATCCTCGCAAGCGAAATAGAAATCAATTACGCCTGTTAACGTATCACCAATGAACAAAACATTGTTTGGAAATAAATCAGCATGAATGATGCCGCGCGGCAAATTCTGAGGCCACGCATCCAGAATTGAGTTGAGCTGGTCCATTACCATATTCTGCATTTGTGGAGCAACTTCATCAACGCGCTCGCCAACACTATCAAGCAGCGGTTTCCATGATGCCGGGCCAAGCGCATTTTTCCGGCTTTGGGTAATGCTATTTGCGTTGAGATGAAGTTCTGCAAGACTTTGGCCTAGGGCCTTACATTTTTCACGGTTTGGATAACGCGATGATGTTCCATCGAGGAATGAAAATATAGCACACGGCCGTCCCTCTAGTTGTTGTAAGATGCGGCCATCACGGCTGGCAACAGGCAAGGGGCAATTCATACCCTTGCTTGCCAAATGGGTCATTAATTCCATAAAAAAGGGCAGATCATCGACATCAACGCGCTTTTCATACAATGTTAAAATGTAATGGGCTTTAGTTGTTCGAAGCAAGTAATTCGAATTTTCTACTCCTTCGGCAATGCCAGCAAAGCTGAGAATGTCGCCAAGATCATAAGCTGAGAGAAAGGTCGCCAGCGCTATATCATCTACTGTTGTGTAAACTGCCATAAAAACCCTAGTTTGTTAAAATAGCCGGAAGTTTGAAATTTACTGTCTCACGGATTTCGCCCTTTTCGCTAACATCTATTTGATAGCGCTCGCACAGCGCGGCAACAACGTCTTTAACCAGCGACTCTGGTGCTGATGCCCCCGCTGAAAGCCCAATATGCTGGACATCATCAACAACCTTCCAATCGATCGCATCTTTGTTAGGAATCAGAAGGGATTTCCCAGCACCAGCAACTTTGGCAACTTCCACAAGGCGTTGTGAATTTGACGAATTTTCTGCCCCTATTATCAGCATTAGATCTACTGAAGCCGCAATATCTTTCACTGCTTTCTGCCTATTTGTCGTAGCATAACAAATATCTTCACCCCTAGGCCCAGATATTTCCGGAAAGCGGAATTGCAAAACTGAAATGATCTCAGATGTATCATCAATCGAAAGGGTTGTCTGCGTTGCAAATGCCAGTGCTACACCATCGGGAGGTGACACGGTTCTCGCATCTTCAACAGTCTCTATCAGTGTGACTTCACTGGCGTTGACCTGACCCATGGTGCCCTCGACTTCAGGATGGCCAGCATGCCCAATCAGA
>MDTD01199303.1_pt1 | contig 20512 bp, 20 predicted proteins | sample 811221 | NCBI WGS metagenome assembly MDTD01 (sample SAMN05326646, study PRJNA326480) | marine metagenome | isolation source: seawater | place: Pacific Ocean: South West | collected 2011
ACCCATACCAGTATATTTAACTGTTCTTCTTATACCTTTATTGATTAAAAGAATTAAAAAAATGATTACTACAAATAATGAAATTCCTAAAAGAATATCTAAAACATATTCATTGTCTAAAATATTTTTAAAATAAGGCTTAATTATTGGAAATGTAATTAAAGTCAAAACATAAGCTAAAAGCCATTTTGCTGCAGATAGCAAGCTTAATACAAAACCTTTTATAGAGCAACGAATTAAGTAAAAAATTGTAATGGAAAAATATATTAAATCAAAGACAGATATTTGATTAATAATATTCTTAATAACTTCCATTAAATAAATTATTTATCACCAAATGGTTTTGTGGCTAAAATTAGTGATGGCAAAAGTGTTAGAACTGAAATCATAGCCAAAAGCATTGCTATTCCCGTAAATATTCCAAAATAAATAGTGGGAATAAAATTTGAGAATACAAGTATTGAAAAACCAAACACAATTGTAATTGAAGTATTCAAAATAGCAACTCCTACCGTTGAATGACAAAGCTTTATTGTCTTCTTATAATCTTTTTGCTCAGCGTATTCTTCTTTAAATCTATAAATATAGTGAATACTATTATCAACTGCTATCCCAATGGTTATCGCCGCAATAGTAATGGTCATCATATCTAGAGGTATCCCTAAAATTCCAATGATACCTAGAATAAAAAAAGCAGCAATGAAGTTTGGAACAACCCCTAGAATAGAAATTTTAAGATTTTTAAATAAAATTAAAAACATTGCAAATATTCCAATCATTACAAAGCCAAGTGTTAAAATCTGTGATTTAAATAAACTTTGGAGTAAATTATTAAAAAGTATTAATACGCCAGCTAATTTAAATTCTTCCTCTTTTAAATTAAGTTTATTTTGTAAATCAAAATTTATCTGTTTAATTAAATCATTTCTTCTTAAATCAGGTAAAGAGTCCTTTACTCTTAAGCTTATTCTCGCTTCATTATCTTTAATAGAAATGTAGGGATCGATAATTTCTTTTTTTATAGTTTCAGGAATTTTCGTATATAAAACACCCATTTCGAGCGTTCCTAACGGCTGGTTATTATTTAATTGTGTTGCTACTTCTATAATAGATGCAAAAGATAAGACTTTCCCTACAGCAGGAAGGCTATCTAGATAATCATGAATTTTATCGATTTTATCAATTTTATCTTTTGTGAACCAATACTTCTCTGTGTTTTGATCATCTTCCTCACCCCAGTCTTCAAAATCATCTTCTTCATTATTAGTTAATTTTTCCTTTTCACCAAATTTAATTATTACATCTAAAGGAGTTGTGCCACCAAGCTTATCATCAATTAACTTCATTCCTTTATAAATTTCAGTTTTTTTATTAAAATAATTAATGAAACTATTTTCAACTTCTAATCTTGAAATACCATAAAGACTTAGAAATATTACAACAATTGTTGTTGAAAAGATTATTTTTTTATTATTTACCGCTATATCACTTAAAATTGAGGTTACTTTAGAATCTTTTGCATCTTTTAGTTCTATATTTTTATTCGATACAAAAGTTAATAATGTTGGCAAAAGGGTAAATGTAATAAAAAAAGATGTTATCAAACCCAATGTCATCATCCAACCAAAGTCAATAATTGGTTTTATTTCACTAAAGACCAAAGATAAAAATGCACATATAGTGGTTAGAACTGTATAAAGTATTGGCCAAAACATTTTTTTTGTTGTTATTTTTAAAATTTCGAAATTGTTTGAACTGGGGGATTTTTTTCTTAGCTGAAGAAATCTTGTGCTCATATGAATATTCATTGCCATGGTCAAAATAAGCATTAGCGCGATAAAGTTTGATGAAATAACTGTTACCTTCCAATTTAGCAAACCTAATAATCCCGTCATTATTATAACAGAAAAGAAACAACTGCTTATTGGCACAATTATCCAAACAAGTTTTCTAAATACAAACCATAATGTTATAATTATAAATAGAAGCACACCAACGCCAAAAACTACAATATCATTTTTAATAAAAGTCATCATGTCATCTGCAATCATTGGTATTCCACCTAAAAAAATATTTGCATCTCGATTATAATTAGTAATAATTTCTCTTATTTCGACAATATTTTGATGATTCTGTTTTTTGAGTTCTTCTTTATAACTTTCTATTTCTTTTCTATCTTTTAATTTACCTAAGTTTTCATCTTTCTTTAAATTAACTATGATACCTGTCGTTTTTCCATCTTCACTTATAACAAAGTTTTTAAAAACAGGACTATTTAAAATTTCTTGAAAACCTCTATCCTTATCAACCTCATCATCTTTTAAAGTAACAAAATTATTAAGTCTTTCTTTTAAAGGTTTATCCGAGTTATTTAATAATGGTACATCTAGAACTGTTATAACGCTGTGTACCCAGTCTAAACTTTGTAATTTATATTTTAAGCTGAGAAGATTGTTAATAGAGTTATTATTTGTTAAGGGTTCTCTTGGTGTATAAGTTAATACTAAAAAATCTTTAGCACCATATCTTTTAGTTACTTCTTTAAGATATTTTAAATCAGGGTCCCCCTCAATCAGCAATGTATCTGAAGATGCATCTAGTTTAAATTCTTTAGAAAAATATCCAAAACTTAATACAGTAATTATGAGTAACAAAAATATAGATTTAGGATTACTTAAAACTATATTTTTATATAATTTTGAGATCATCTGTAAATTATATATATTTTAAATTAAGTATTTTGAGTATCTCTAAATTTGGTAAACATTGCCTCAAATTCAAGTAAAATATTACCAGTTGGCCCATGACGCTGTTTACCAATAATAATTTCTGCTAAGTTTGATACTTCATTCATCTTTGCTTGCCATTCAGCATGCTCAACAGTTGCAGTTTTTGGTTCTTGTTTTTCCAAATAATAGGCTTCCCTATAGACAAACATTACAACATCGGCATCCTGTTCTATTGAACCTGACTCTCTTAAATCTGAGAGAAGTGGTTTTTTTTGATCTCTTTGTTCAACTGCTCTAGAAAGCTGTGACAATGCTATAACAGGCACATTTAATTCTTTAGCGAGAGCTTTCAGTCCCTGTGTGATCTCTGAGATCTCTTGAACCCTACCATCTTTGGTATTTACAGCTCTCATTAATTGAATGTAGTCTATAACTATTAAATCAAGACCATATATTCTCTTTATTCTTCTGGCTCTGTTGCTCAGTGCAGCAACGCTAATAGCTGGAGTTTCATCTATATATAGCGGAAGTTCTGAAATATTTTTTGAGGTCTCTATAAATTTGTCAAATTGATCTTCAGATATTCTTCCTCTTCTTATATCATTAGATGGAATTCTTGATTGTTCAGCTAAAATTCTCGTTGATAATTGTTCTGATGACATTTCTAATGAAAAAAAAGCCACTGACGATTTTTTTTGTTTTTCTTGTAGCTTGTTAGCTGCATTAAATGCAATATTGGTTGCCAATGCAGTTTTACCCATCGATGGACGACCAGCAATTATAATTAAGTCAGATTGATGAAGACCACCAAGTCTATCATCTATATCTCTCAAACCCGTTGGCACACCAACAATTCCTTCTTCATTTTTATATGCATTTGAAGCCATTTCTATTGTAAGCTTCATTGCTTCATCAAATTTTACCAATGAAGAATTGAAAGAACCTTTTTCTGCTAAATCAAATAATAATTTTTCGGAATTTTCAATTATACTCTGCCCACTCATATTTAAATCATTTAATTTTGCAACATCAATCGTATTTTCAGATATTTTAATTAATTCACGTCTAACAAAATTATCATAGATAATTTTTGAGTATTCTATAGCTTGTCTTAAAGAAGTTGAAAATTTTGTTATTTTAACTAAATATTCCGGTACGTTAATTTCATCTTTTTCATTTTCAAAATAGTTTTTTAAAGTTATTGGATTTGCCAACATACCCTTGTAAATTAAACTTTCTATAGCCGCATAAATTTTTTGATGCATTGGATCATAAAAGTTTTTATTTGAAATAATTGTGCTTATCTCATCAAAGATTTCGTTTGAAAGCAATATAGATCCAATAACAGATTGTTCTGCCTCTATATTATTTGGTAATTCTTTAAAGTTATTTTTTACTATTGAAAAATTATTCTCCACAAAGTCAATATATTTGTTTTACTGGCTTAATAAATAGAAAAAAATTTGTGGGGATAATAGTGTATAATTATTGGATATTTTCTTCTGCAACAACGTCTATTTTAATTTGAACTTGCACCTCGGGGTGTAAATTAATTTGTGCTTTAAAATTCCCAAGAGTCTTAATATCATCTTTAAGTTGTATCAAAGATGGTTTTATTTCTATTTTATCTTGATTGAGTATAATTTTTGAAATCTCAGTTGGTTTAACTGAACCATAAAGTTCCTTATTCTCAGTGCTCAACTTTTTAATAACATATTGCTTATTCTTGATCTTTTCAAAAATATCTTTTGCCAGTTTTTTCTTTTCTATGTTCTTTTTATTCAATTCTGATTTAATCTTTTCAACTTCCTTTACATTTTGTTTTGATGCAAATAACGCCTTTTTTTTTGCAATTAAAAAATTTCGAGCGAACCCTCTTTTTACATCTATGATTTCACCTATAGAGCCAAGCTTTTGAATTTGTTCTAATAGTATAACTTTCATTTAAATTAGTCCTAAATTTCTGGCTCTTTTAATTGATAAAGATAATTCCCTTTGCTTTTTTTGACTCACATTTGTAATTCTTGAAGGCAATATCTTTCCGTTTTCAGACATATATCTTTTTAAAAGTTTTATATTTTTGTAGTCTACTACAGGAGCACCTTTAACTGATAATGGGCATTTTTTTTTAAATTTATATTTGTTAGGTTGAAAAATACTTAATTTTGCAAAATTACTTTGAGATTTTTTTTTACTATTTGATCTTTTTTTTTGCATTAATTCAAATCCTTATTTTTATTCACAATCTTTTCTTCATCTTCTTTTTTGGAGAAATAATTAGTTTCTAAGTCAAATTTTTTAACTTTTACTGTCATATGTCTTATTAACTTTTTATCCAAGATTTCATTTTTTTCTAAATTTAATATTACCTCTGTTGAGCCTTTTATTTTGAAATGAATATAATTTCCCTTTTTGTTTTTCTTAATTATATAAGCTAAATTCAATAATCCCCAATTTTGGGTTTGAACAATTTCACCATTATTTTTAGTGATTATATTTGAATATTTCTCAGTAATTTGTTTTATCTCAGCAGCGCTTACATCTTGTCTGGCAACTATAGTATGTTCGTATAAGTTCATATTTGTTTATTTTATAAAAAGTGAGGATATACTATTATAATTCTTTAATTACAATATAAAAAAAAATAAAATAAACAGATGTTTTCTTTAATATTTCCAGGCCAAGGATCTCAATCTATAGGAATGTGTAAGGATCTGTATTTAAAATTTGATCTAATTAAAAAAATTTTTAAAGAAGCTGATGATATACTGAATTTTCCGATTACAAATCTTATTTTTGATGGACCAAAAGAAAAACTTGACCTAACAGAAAATACACAACCCTCTATTTTTTTGGTTGGATATTCAATTTTTTCATTATTAAAACAAGAATACAATATTGATTTTGATAAAATAAATTACTTTGCTGGTCACTCGCTTGGAGAATATACTGCGCTTGCAGCTGCTGGACATATAAATTTTTCAGACGCAATAAAGATATTAAAGATAAGGGGAAAAGCTATGCAATCGTCTGTAAAAAAAGGCCAAGGTGGAATGATTGCAGTATTAGGGTCAACAACAGAGGATATCGAAAAATACTTAATTGAAAACAGAGTTAATTACAAATGCTTTATAGCAAACGATAATTCTGTTGGTCAAATAGTAGTAAGTGGAATGAAAGAAGATCTTGATAAATTTTCAAAAGATTTAAAAAAAAAGTCAATAAAAAATATACCATTAGCAGTTAGCGCTCCTTTTCATTGTGAATTAATGAATGAAGCTACAGAAATAATGAAAAATGAAATTAATAATCTTAAATTCAATAATTCTCAAAAATTTATAGTTTCAAATGTAACAGCTAAAGAAACTAATAATACTCAAGAAATTAAAGAATTATTAATTAAACAAATAGAAAGCAGAGTAAGATGGAGAGAGAGTATAAAATTTATTGCTTCAAAACAGATAAAAAATTTTGTAGAAATTGGTCCTGGAAAAGTTTTATCAGGATTAATAAAAAGAATCGATAGAAATTTAAAAGTTAGTGCAATAAATTCTGAGGAAGATATAAGTATATTAAAAAAAAATAATGAATTTTAAAAATAAAAAAGTTTTGATAACAGGTGCTACAGGAGGTATTGGAAAAGCTATTTTACAAAAATTTTTTTCTTTGGATGCAACTATTCTAGGTACAGGTACAAATGAGGAAAAATTAAATAATTTAAAAATAGATTTTCCAAAAATTCATATTTCTAAATTTGATATTTCTGAACATTCAAAAATTGATGAATTTATTGATAACGCTTTTTCTATTTTAGGTGGAATAGATATATTAATTAATAATGCAGGTATTACTCAAGACAATCTTTCATTACGAATGAAGGACAGTGAATGGCAAAAGGTTATAGATATAAATTTATCATCTACTTTTTATTTATGTAAAAGCACTATAAAAAAAATGTTAAAAAATAAATTTGGAAGAATAATAAATATTACCTCTATAGTTGGGCATACAGGAAATATTGGACAAGCTAATTATTCTGCATCAAAAGCAGGTATTGTAGCCATGTCAAAATCTTTAGCTTCAGAATACGCTAAGAAAAACATCACAATTAATTGTGTATCACCTGGTTTTATAAAATCTAATATGACAGAAAAAATATCTGATGAGATGAAAAATACACTTATATCAAGAATACCAATGAATAGATTGGGAACAGGCGAAGATGTGTCAAATACTGTAGTTTTTTTGTCTTCCGATTTGTCTTCTTATATCACAGGTGAAACTATACACGTCAATGGGGGGATGTATATGGCTTGACAAAGCCATGTAATAATTTATAGACAAAAAATATAACCAAAGGATTAAAATGTCTGATGAAGTTTCAAGTAAAGTTAAGAAGATAGTCGCTGATCATTTAGGGATCGAAGAAGCAAAAGTAACTGAGGAGTCTAGTTTTATAGATGATTTAGGAGCCGATAGTTTAGATACTGTTGAGCTAGTTATGGCTTTTGAAGAAGAATTTGGCTCTGAAATATCTGATAGTGAAGCAGAAAAAATATTAACAGTGGGTGATGCGATTAAATTCATTGAAAGCAAAAGTAATTAAAATAATTAACAATGTCAGACAGAGCTGATGGAGTTATAATTATTTTTTCATCACCATCTGGGGCTGGCAAAACAACTTTAGTCAAATTACTGGAAAAACAAGAAAACTTTGTTGTATCAGTTTCTCATACAACAAGAAAACCTAGAAGTAATGAAATAGAAGGTAAAGATTACTATTTTGTTGACAGCAGTCAGTTTAATGAACTGATAAAAAAAAACGAATTTTTAGAATATGCAAAGGTATTTAATAATCTTTATGGAACTTCAAAAAATCCTGTATTTGAGAAACTTAAGAAAGGCGAAAATATTCTTTTCGATATTGATTGGCAAGGAGCCAAAATAATTAGGTCACAAAACATTAAATATCAAATATTCTCTTTGTTTGTACTTCCTCCAAGCAAAGAAATACTCTTTGAAAGATTATCTAACAGAGATATGAAAGATAAATTAATTGTGTCAGAAAGAATGAAAGATTTTTATAATGATGTAAAGCACTGGGTAGATTATGATTATGTAGTTATTAATGATGATTTAAATAAATGCTTCCAAGAAATAATGAAAGTAATATCTAATTTCATAAAATCAAAATCAATAATCAAGCAAGACATCAACATGATAAAAAAACACGTTGATAAATTACTTTCTTAATTTTTCATATTCCTTGGCTAAGCTAAAATACTCTTCAGGATACAAATTTTGTGGCCTAAGATTTAAATTTATATTAATTTTTTTCACTATTTCATCGTCATTATTAAATAGGTTTTTAATTCTATTTCTTATTTTTTTTCTCCTTTCATTAAAAATTATCCTTGTTACTTTCTCTAAAGAATTTGGATCTTTAAATATTATATAATCTTTTTTTGGGGAGAAAACTAGCAGCGAGCTATCAACTTTAGGTTTTGGATAAAATGAACTGGAGCTTATATCCATTATTTTTTGGATATTAAGTCTCCAATTACTTAATACAGTTAATCTACCATAATCAGATTTATCTATTTGAGCAATTATTCTATTTGCCAGTTCCTTTTGGAACATAAAAATTAGTAATTTAAATTTAAAAGTATTATGATTTAAAATAAATCTTGTTAAAATTTTTGAAGAAATATTATATGGAAGATTTCCAAATACAATTGTTTTGTTGTTCAAAATTTTCTCAAGTGGGAAAGTTAAAATATCATCATTAAAAATCTTTATTTTATTTTGAAATTTTTGCTTTAAGGTTTCAGATAAATTTTTATCCTTTTCAATTAAATAAAAATTTTTTGGTCTTTTGTTTAGCAGTCCTTCAGTTAAGTTTCCAGTTCCTGGTCCAATTTCTAGAAGATCACAACTTTGATCAATGTAAACAAAGTTGCAAATCTTTTTTATTATATTTTTATCTATTAAAAAATTTTGACCAAGTTTTTTATTAGGTTTTAATTTCACTTAATTTTTTGTGCAAATTCAAATGCTTTTATTAAACTGTTTGGATTAGATTTGTTTGTTCCTATCATGAAATTATTTGGTCCGTGATCTGGAGTTATTCTAATAAATGGAAGTCCCAATGTTATATTTATCGCTTCAAATTCATAAATCGTTTTTATCGGGGTGAGAACTTGATCGTGATACATTCCAATAAAAATATCATATTTTTTTAAATTTTTTTTTAAAAAAATTGTATCTGCTGGATAGGGTCCTGAAATATTTATTTTTTTTCTTTTTAAGATTTTAATTGCAGGCAGTATTATTTTATCTTCTTCTGAAAATCTATCTGTACTTTCGCAGTGTGGGTTAACACCAGTTATTGCGAAACTAGGTGTTTTTTTCAGGTATTTTTTATAGAAATTATTAATTGTAATTATATTTTTAATAATATTTTCTTTAGATATAAATCTAACTACTTTTTTAAGGGGAATATGTGTAGTAATTGGGCTAACAGAATTTTCTTTATTATAAATCAGCATTACCTCGCTATTTTTATATCCAGTTTTAGCTGCAAAATATTCAGTCATTCCTGGGAATTTGTTTTTTAAAAAATATTTTTTTGACACGGGTCCATTAATTAAAACCTTTGCTTTAGTTTTCCTTACTAACTTTAATGCCATCTCACAACAATTTTTTATATACATGTTTGAATTCTTACTAATTTTATCAAAAGTTTTTTTTCCATTAAATTTCACATTAAGAATATTAATTTTCGAATTTTCTAATTTTGAATTGCCAATATTTTTTAGAGTGAATTCATTAAGAGAAAAATTATACTTCAATGATTTCATTTGTTTATATAGCAATGATTTTGATCCAATTAATAGAATGGGCGACTTTATTTTTTTTATATTTTTATTTTTAAGAGTTTTAAAAAATATTTCAAAAAATACACTATAAGGCTCGCCCGCAACTACTATTATTGGCTTAATTTTCATTTATTTCAGAATTTAATTCGATTTTTTTAAAGTATATCATTGAATATTGATTTAATTGTTTATTAACTTCGTTGCTAATTGCTTTTTTTAATTCATCGTCAATTGAAATTTTTTTTTCAACAAATCTTCTTTCTTTAATTAACAAAATAAGTTTTCCAGTCTGAGCATCAATAATTTCACTTGCTACATTGGCATTTAGGTTATCTATTTTTTCTAAAATTTGCTTTGATAACTGATTTTTTTTTATCCAACCAATTTCTCCCCCAGCGCTTGCAGAATTTGATATACTAAATATTCTTGCAGTATTTTCAAAACCAATCTCATCTATACTTTTTTTAATTTTTATTATCTCATTCTCTAATTCATTTTCTGAAATTGGCGAAAATAAAATTTCGTATAATTTAAATTCTTCTATTTTGTTATCTTGATTATTGATCTTGACTTCTAGCTCTTTTTTTATTCGTTCCTCATTTATATTTAATTTATTATTGTATTTATTATAAATTAATCTATTCCATAATAATTCTACCTCAATTTTATTTTTAATAAAATCATTTGTAAGTTTTAATTTTTTTAATAAATTCAAATATTCATTTTCATTGTTAAGTCCTAATTTAATAATAAATTGTTCTATATTTTGATTAACAATTTCCTCATTCATTCCAAATTTAAAATTTTTTGAAACTTCAATTTTCTTAATTTTTTCACGAATGGCAGATTTAGTTGCATAGACAACTAGAGCCTCATCTTCCATCTCTCTGATTTTTTTATTAAATAATTTTAAATATGTAATTTCGTTTTTAATTTCTAAATTTGTTATTGGGTCATTATCGATCGTATAAACAATAGAAATTTTTTCACATAAAGATGTTTTAGAAATAAATGTAAAAAAAAATATTAACACTATTAAATTAATATTTCTCATTACTCACCAATATTAGTTGTGCTTAATTTAGTAAAAGGTACAATAGTTAAAGTTAAAAGTAGCTCTTTCTCGGGTGAAATGTCGGCATCATTGTAAAATGTTTTATTATATTCTATTGCAGCTTTAAGACAATCGTTTTCATATTGATAAATTAAATTATAGAACTCAGTTATATCTAATTCTCTGTTTCTTCTTGTAGCAAAACTAATACTATTATTTTCATCAAATGAATACTTCGTTTGATTTTTTAAGTAGCTTCTACTACCAACGTCTCCATCTTCTTCTAAAAATTGAAAACTGGTTACAAGATTATTAACTGTCAAATTTGTCTCAATATAATTATAATTTGTTTTATCTAAATTGTTATCAAGCATGAAATCGTATTCAAAATTCAAATTATCAAATAAATCAAACTTTACTTTACCTATAATGTCTGAATATTTATTATTTAAAGTACTACTGATGGGCAAATCTGGATTTGCCTTATCTCTTATAACCTGACTTAAATCGAAAGATATTTTTTCTTGTCCAGCTTTATTTTTTAATTGATAATTAAATCCAGCAGTTAAAGACTGTCCTCCTTCCACACCATTAATCATAGAGAGCCTATTAAAGGAGTTAATACTGTTCGTTCCTAATCTTCTATCCTCTTTAGAAATATTCTTTGTGTTATTTGGACTAAATCTTAACGAAAGGTTAGGTTTTAAAAAACCATCATAAATTTGTCCCTGTTTCTTTAAAGGATAACTTAAAGAATACATGATTTTTGTTAGTAATTTGTTTTCATTATTAGATTGATTATTTGAACCAGTCTTATTTCTAATATTTGGATTCTTAATTAATAGATTAAAATCTCTTGTAATTCCATTTAAACCAAATTTTGTATCACCAGAATACAATAAATCTGTGATTAAACTTTGTTCGTATTTATTTGTTTCATACTGTCTTTGATACAGATTTGTTTTTAAACTTAAAGAACTTGACATTTCAGGAGGAAATAAATCTTTTGTGAACTGAATGTTTGGGTAAATAAATTCATATCTGTCACTGGAAGCTTTCGTTAAATCTTCATAGCTTTCAAGTGTAATATCCAATGCGGATGTATCATTGTTACCCTCAAATGATAAAAATGAATGCATAAGATTATCACTATTGATTAATCCAGATTGAGGTTTAAACTTTTTTAAATAAGTATCGTTTGAAACTTGTTCTAAATTCATTTCTAAATTTATATTTTCAAAATATTTATTTTCGTATTTGATTATTGAATTAGAAAAAAAGTGAGATTTTGAGGACTCTTTGTTGTTATTTAAACTTGATGTGAAAAAACCAAAATCCATAATATGATCTATATTTTTTTCTACTTGTCTATATTCGTTTTGAAGAAGTAAATTATTATTTGAAAAAAAATGTGGTTTAAAAGTTAAATCTTTATTGACATCAATGACTTTAAAGTATGGAGTTAATAAAGATGCCCCAGTATTACCCGAGTCACTTATTTTAGGAATTAAAAAACCAGATTGTCTTTTTACTGTAGGGTCTGGATGAAAAAACTTTGGAAAATAAATTACTGGTTTATCATAAATACTCAACCAAGCATCTTTATAATTAATAATTTTTTTATTTTTATCATGAATTACTTCTCCAGCACTTATTTTCCATGGAGGACATTTTTCCCTTTTTTTACAAGTTGTAAAAACTCCTTTTGAAATTTTCGATATATTTTGATTTGAACTAATAGTATTTCCATAAAGTCTTGGTTCATTTTCAGAGTTACCAAATGTATTTTTATTAAAATCAATTTTAATATCTTTTCCAAAATATTTATTATTATTTAAGCTGCCAAAAAAATTATTTAATTTTGATATATTTCCTTGACTATCGATGATTTCAACTTTTTTTGCTTTAATTATCTGTTCATCGATAACATAAACAAATTCTGTTGACTTAAATTTATTAGCGTATTTATCATTTATAATTGTATTTTTATATGAACTTAATATTCCTTTTATTCTGGATAGATTAACATCAATAGAATTTATTAAATAATTATTTTCAATTCTAATTTCTGTATTACCATAAGTTTTTATTTCCTCTTTATTTTTAAAGTATATAATTTTATTTGCTTCTATTTCTATACTTTTGTCAATATCTTCAATTAAAATATTGCCTTTAAGTAATAATTCAGATTTTTTTTTATCATACTCAAACTCGTCTGCTGTTATCTTTAAATTATCTTCTGTTTCAATTTTAACTCCCTGCCTGGAAACTAGTAAATTTCCATCTTTTAGTATTTGTATTTCTTCACCTTCAAAATTAAACTCCTCAGAAATTATTTGTTTATGAAACATAAAAAAAGATAAAAATATAAAAATAGATAGTTTCATTATCTTTTTCATTTTATTTTTCATTTATACGAACCAATCCAAAAGTACAAATTAAAGAAATTATAATTAGGGGCAACCAAATCGATAAAATTTCAGGCAACCGCCCATTTTGTCCAAGTAAACTTGAAAAATAATTTATATAATAGACTAAAACTGAAAATAAGGTTCCTAAAACTATATGAAAGATTTTTGACTTGTTCCTCTTCACATTTAACATCACTATAGACGCAAAAACAGTCATTATACTAAGATAGATGGGGTATGAAATCAGTTTTTGCATGTGAATATCAATATTAGTAACCGAATAGCCTAAACTATTGTAATCTTTTTTTAATTTATTTAATTCTAAAATATTTAGAGATGATAAGTCAGAAAATAAATTGTTGATTTTTTTTGCGTCAAAGTTACTTTCAAATTTAAAATTTTCTATCACTCTTAGTCCTTGGTTACCTTTTGCAAAACTACCTTTTGAAATTATCCACGTTTTATTTTGAATATTTACTTTATCAGCAACAATATTACTCAAAATATTAAAATCTTTTGAAAACTGATTTATTGTAACATCATTTAAAAAATTTCCATCAATTTTACTTGCATTAATAATGTTAATATTTTCCACAGTCTCATCTTTAATCCATAAACCATTTTCAGTTACTATAGCTAAATACTTATTATCACCAGAATACTTATTTTTCATTTCTAAATAAATGAACTTTAAGTTTGATGATAAATTATAAAACAAAGTAATTAATAGAATTGATATAACAAAAGAGCTTATGGATAAAATGAAAATTAATTTTCTGTTACTTAAGCTTATTTTTTTAAATATATCTAACTCTTCTTTATCTATTAGCTTAATAAAAAGAAATTGAGTGGAAATAAAAAAAATAAAAGGGAATGTTTCATAGACTATGGATGGAGTTGTTAAAACAGTAAGAAAAAAAGGGTAAAATGGATTTATTTCTACATCTTTAAAAAAGGATACTTCCTCAAAAACATTAAGTATTATTATTAAAGAAAAAAAAACTAAAAATACACTTAGTAATATTTTCCAAAAAGACTTTATTAGATATGTTTGATATACTTTAATCATTGGCATCTCTCAACGTCGCAGTTAAAAAAATATATCCCATCATAACAAGTAATATTGGCACGATTGAAATAATTATTGAAGATGTTAAATTATTTATATATCTAGAAGAAATTTCAGAAAAAACAATTATCATAAATACTAAAAAAAATAAAAAATATTGTATTCTGTTGTATCTAAAATTGTCTTTATTGAAAATAATTATGAGTGAAGAAAACAATACAATTGCAGGAATGAATAATGGTTTTATACTTCTTTTAAATGCCTCCTCTATTAAATCACTGTATTGATCATCATTGCATCTTATAAAATAATTTTTAGGATAATTAAAATTTTTATTAAACTGAAGTTTATATAAACATAAAAAAATACTATAAGTATTTACCTCTTGTATTTTGGGAAATATTGTTGTTTTAGTTTTATACTTTGATAGATCAAACTCTGTTTTTTTAAAAGAAAAATTCGTTATCTTTTTCTTGTCTATATCAATAAAATTTCCATTCAACAGCATCAAATAATTTTTATTTCCATCGAATATTATTTGACCTTCCTTTGCATAAATTATTTGAGATCTATCATCGCTTAAGTTGTCTTTTAAATAAATATTTTTTAAATTGCCATCTCTTGTTTTTGAATCTACAAAAATAGTTAGTGATTCTACTGCATCAATAAATTTTTTTTCTTTAATTAAGCTTGGAAAAAAGTCTATTTTTGATTTCCTAATAAAGTCTCTAGCTTGATCAAGTGATCTTGGAACTAAAATATTATTTAGTAATAGTTGAAATAGAAAAAAAATTAGTGAGAAAGCAACTAATACATTTATAAATTTAATTTTTTTAATTCCAATACTCCAAAAAATTACTAATTCGTTTTTTACTTCATATTTATTTATAATATAGAAAATTGTGATAAAAATACAAAAAGGCATTACTCTAGTGTAAATTTTTGGTAAATTTAGAATTGTAATACCAAAATACGTTGTGAAGCCATGCCCGTCTTCAGAAATATAATCCAAAAAGCTTACAGCTTGAACCACTAGTATTATTAAAGACAAACTAGTAGATGTTAAAAGAAAAAACCTTGTCACATCTTTTATCAATTTTTTAAATATTATTTTTTTCATTGAAATTTAATCAATTAATATTTATAAATCCTCAAATTAAGTTTATAGAATAAATACAACCTATAGTACATATTATTTAAAAAAATGTCATTAAAAATAAATTACAAAAAAGGTGCAAGCGAAAAAACTATAAAAAATTTTGTTTTGTTTTCGAATGAAGACTTTAAAGTAAATGGTCTTAATAAGTTATCAATAGTAAAAAATTCAAGTCAAATTAACAAGACAATAAGCTCTTATAAATCAAAGAAGAAAGAATTTATTTCTTTCAACGTAAATTCAGATCAGAGGGTAATCTTAATTAAAATAAAACAAAATAATAACTCGACTGAAAATGAGAAAAAGGGAGCAAATTTCTATAATTTTGTTAAATCAAATTCACTTACGAATTTGAATTTTTTAGAAAAAAATATTAGTGAGACTCAAAATAAAAATACAAAGTTTATGGACGAATTTTTGCATGGAATGCAAATAAAATCATATGAATTTAATAAATATAAAACAAAAAAAGAAAGCAGTGATATAATTATAAATTTGTTATTCAAAACAAAAATTCCAACAAAAAATAAAAGTAATAGATTTAACTCTCTTCTTGAAGGCACAAACTTTACTAAAGATCTTGTTTCGGAACCAGGTAATATTCTTCATCCAGATGAATATGCAAAACGAATACTCAAATTAAAAAAAATTGGTCTTAAAATAAGAATTTATAATAATAAAGCATTAAAAAAACTAGGTATGGGAGCTCTTCTTGGAGTTGGACAAGGTAGTATACGAGGATCTTATTTGGTTACTATGGAATGGAATGGAGACAGATCAAAAAGTAAACCTCTGGCTTTTGTAGGGAAGGGTGTTTGTTTTGATACTGGAGGCTACTCTCTTAAGCCTGCAAGATTTATGGAAGATATGACGTATGATATGGCAGGCTCAGCTGCAGTTGTTGGTTTATTGAAAACTTTAGCATTAAGAAAGGCAAAAATTAATGCGGTTGGAGTAGTAGGCCTTGTTGAAAATATGGTAAGTGGAAATGCTCAAAGACCAGGTGATATTGTAAAATCTTATAGTGGAAAAACAATTGAAGTATTAAATACAGACGCAGAAGGTAGGTTAGTTTTAGCAGATGCTCTAACTTATACTGAAAAAAAATTTAAACCTAAATTCATTATAGATTTAGCAACTTTGACTGGGGCAATTATTGTATCCTTAGGTTCTGAGTACGCTGGACTTTTTTCTAATGATGACAAACTATCAAAACAATTAATTGATGCCGGTATTAAAGTTGATGAAAAATTATGGAGAATGCCTCTTCATAAAAACTTTGATAAATTAATGAACTCCAAAAATGCAGATATGCAGAATATAAACTATGTTGGAGGAGCAGGCTCAACAACTGCTGCTCAATTTTTACAGAGGTTCATTTTAAATAAGACTCCATGGGCACATCTTGATATTGCAGGAATGGCGTTTTCTAAGTATGGAGGAGCTTTAAATTCTGGTGGAGCAACAGGATACGGGGTGAGATTATTAAATAAACTTATTGAAGATTATTATGAGTAATATTGAACAAACATTATCAATAATAAAACCTGATGCTATAGAGAGAAATTTAGATACTGAGATAAAAAATCTATTTCAAAACCGAGGTTTTAAAATTGTTAAAGAAAAGAAATTAAAACTTGAAAAATCAGAAGCAGAACAATTCTATAAAGTTCACGAAACAAAACCATTTTATAATGATTTATGCGAATATTTATCATCTGGGACAATTTTAGTTATGATATTAGAAAAAGAAGATGCAATTAAATCCAATAGAGATTTAATGGGTGCAACTGATCCAAATAAAGCAGAAGAGGGTACTATCAGAAAATTGTACGGAAAATCTATAGATAAAAATTCTGTTCATGGATCAGATAGTCCTGAAAATGCCAAAATAGAGATAGATTTTTTTTTTAAAAGCTAAGAATACATTTTTAAAATAGCTCTAGGATAGATTTTGTGTTCCTCTATAAGCACTCTTTTAGCTAAGCTTTTAACATTATCATTTTTTAAAACTTTTATTTTTTTTTGTAAAATTATTTCACCTGAATCAAGCTTGGAATTTACATGATGAACTGTGCAACCAGTGTAAATTTCTTTATTTTCCAAAACTCTACGATGAGTATTAAGTCCTTTGTATTTTGGTAATAAAGATGGATGAATGTTTATTATTTTTCCTTTAAATTTTTTAATAAAGTTTTTTGATAATATTTCCATAAAACCTGCGAGACAAATAAGTTTTATTTTTTTTTTATTTAAAAGTTTAATAAGTTCATTTTCTAAAATATTACTTTTTTTATTTATTTGAGAGAAGGTATTTATTTTCTTTATTTTTGCATGTTTTAAACCACTAGCATTTTTATTATTAGAAAATACCAATTCTATGTTAATTGGAGATTGTTTTTTTTGAGAGAAATTAATAAGGTTTTGCAAGTTAGATCCTCTCCCAGATATAAAGACTGCAGCACTTATTTTTTTACCAGAATATCTTTTCATTCAATCTTATTTTTTTTTTGCCAGATGAAATTTTTCCTATTACATATGGTTTATAATTTTTTTTAAAAATTTTTTGTACTTTAAAAACATTTTTTTTCTCTGTAATTAAACAAAAACCCACACCACAATTAAATGTTTTTAGCATTTCATGATCGCTCACATTTTGTTTTTTTAACCATTTAAAAATTTTATTTGGTTTTATTTTTGATAAATTTATATCAGCCATTAAACCTTTTGGTATTACTCTTTTTAAATTATCTTTTAATCCTCCTCCTGTAATATTTGCGCAAGATTTAATGAGATCTTTTTTAAAAAGTTTTAATACCTCTTTAACGTATATTTTGGTTGGTCTAATAAGCTCATTTTTTAAAAAAACGTTTTTTTTTAAATTAATCTTTTTTTTATTTAAAATATATCGTATGAGCGAGTAACCATTTGAATGCACACCACTAGATGGTACTGCTAAAATTAAGTCATTATTTTTAATTTTGTTTTTTGTAACAATTTTATTTTTATCAACAATACCTACAGCAAAACCTGCAATATCAAATTTATTTTTAGTATAAGTTCCAGGCATTTCTGCAGTTTCTCCACCAACTAAAGCACAATCTCCAATTTCACATCCTTTTTTGATACCTTTAATTAATGCTTTTAATTTCTTTAAATTAATTTTATTAATTGAAATATAATCTAAAAAAATTAGTGGCTTCGCATTTTGAACTATCAAATCATTTACACACATAGCAACCAAGTCAATTCCAATTGTATCAAATTTTTCAAGCTGATTTGCTATTTCAACTTTTGTCCCAACACCATCAGTGCTTGCAACTATCCTTGGGTTTCTGAAATTTTTGGGAATATTTGAAATGGAACCAAATCCCCCAATATTTTTATTTTTTTGTTTTTTTTTCCCTGTATTTTTTGAGATAAAATTAACAAATTTATCAGCATCAGATATATTTACGCCACTTTTTTGATATGTAAATTTGTTATTTTTCATTAGAATAAATTATGTTTTTAAATACAAATTTTTTAAACTTAAAAAAATCTTATATAATTTTTTTTCTTATAGTTCTATTTATAATTTCTTCCACATCAAAATCTTATTCGGCAATTTTTAAAGTTAGCAACATAGAGGTAACAGAACCATTCAATCCAAATTTTAAAAAAAAAAAGGTAATTGATAAGGCTATAATGTTAGCTTTTAAAAAGCTTTTAAGTATGACAATTTCAACGAGTGAAATGTATAAAATTACTAGTTTTAGTGTTGATGAAATAAAAAATCTCATTGATTCATTCAATATTAAAGATGAAAAATTTGTTGCCAATACTTACAATGCAACTTTTGAGATAAATTTTAACAAACAAAATACTTTTCTATTTATTGAGAAAAAAAACATATATCCTTCAATTCCTGCAACTAAAAGTATAATAATATTACCAATTTTAATAGATACATCGTCAAAAATTGTTAATGTTTTCAATCAAAATCCCTTTTATAAAAATTGGAACTCTGAAATCAAGGATTATCATTTAATAGACTATATTTTACCTTCTGAAGATATTGACGTTGTTAAGGCCTTAAATGACAATTATAAAAATTTAGAAGATTACGATTTTAGCAAAATAACTAAAAATTATAATCTCAATGAATACATTATTTGTTTAATTTATAAGCAAAATGAGGACCTAAAAGTTTTTTCAAAAATTAACTTTAATAACAAATTAAAAATAAAAAGTAAGCTATTTCTAAAAAAAAATATAAATTTGACTGATGATTTAGAAAATCTTATTAACAATATTAAGATCATATATGAAGACGAATGGAAGAGAATTAATAGAATAAATAGATCAGTTAAATTAGCAATTAATCTATCTTTGAGTTCCACAGATTATAAAAAAAATGAACAATTTAAAAAATTTCTTTTAGAAACAGATTTAGTTTCAACATATTTAGTAAAGAGTTTTAATAACAATAATGTAAATTATAAAATTATTTTTAATGGATCTCCATCACAATTTTTAAATATCGCAAAAAAACAAAAATTTATAATTGATACGGAACAACAAATTTGGAAAGTAAAATAAAATGTCAAGTAGAGATCAACAGTTAATAAAATTTCATTTTGGTAAAAGTTATAAAATTGAAGATTTTTTTGTTTCTAAAAGTAATTTTTTTGCTTTTTCTTTATTAGATACTTGGCCCAAGTGGGAAAAAAATATTTTAAATATTAATGGTGAAAAATATTGTGGAAAATCACACCTTTCTCAAATTTTTATAAAAAAAAATAAAGGTATAATTTTTAATGCTGAAAAATTTCAATTTAATTCTGAAAAAAATTTAAGATACTATGAAAATATAATTTTAGATAATTTAGATGAAAAAATTGACGAAAATTCAATATTTTCACTGATAAATTTTGTTGATCAAAATTCAAAATATTTAATAATTAATTCATTAATTCCATTTAGCAAAATAAAATTTCAACTTAAAGATTTAAAATCTAGAGCTAAAAATTGTTTAGATGCTAAAATTGAAAAACCTGATGATGAATTGATAAAAGTTTTAATAACAAAGTATTTATCAGACAAACAAATAAAAATAGATATTAAATTAGTTGAATTTGCAGTAAAAAGAATAACAAGGTCTTATGGTAAAATATTTGAATTTATATATAAGATTGATGAAATAAGTTTAAAAAAAAAAAAATCTATTGATCAA
>MDTD01093838.1_pt1 | contig 20509 bp, 22 predicted proteins | sample 811221 | NCBI WGS metagenome assembly MDTD01 (sample SAMN05326646, study PRJNA326480) | marine metagenome | isolation source: seawater | place: Pacific Ocean: South West | collected 2011
AAAGATAATATCAAGATATTATTATGGAAAGATAATATGATATAAATGTAATATTTAATAACTATATTTCAAAATTAAAACCAATATTTTTAATCAATGTCAAAGACATCTTTTGGACAAAGTTCTTTTTTACTCTATTTATATATAATTAAGATAGATATTTACTCGCATGTTAAAGCATATTTTGATTTTTAAAAACCTGTCTTCCTTGATAATACTCTTATGTCTTTTTTTTCATTCATCAGTATCGGCTAATGTTGAAAAAGAATATAATCCCAAATTATTTGCTAATATCTATATTTATTTAGAATCTTCAGAAGAGGTATGTCCAGTATGGAACTCAGATATTGGTATGCATCTATCAACCTTTGAATTCCAGGGTAGGAAAATTAATTTTTGTCACTTTTACAAATATACACCTAATATAAATGATAAATATTTTTTAGCTTCTCCATCAGGTGAAAGCATTGTGATAATACCAATTTCTATTTCCTGCGGAACATCATGTTATTTTGAAAAAAAAATTATAATATATTCTACTGGTGATCAGTTCTACTTTGCTACAATGTTAGGAAATCAGAATATAGTAGGAAATCATTATAATAAGAGAGGGTACGATTGGTGGTTGATAGATATAGGTGGTATTGATATTGAAAAAAAATTAATTCAATTGAATACGCATTTACTTCACATCACTGTAAGTGGAAAATTTAATGATTTTTACAGAGAAAGTTTTGAGGACAGTTTCTGGCAAAAAAAAGAATTATTTTATTTCAAAAAAAATAAAAATGAATGGTTTCAATTTACACCTCATTTGATAACTAAAATGCCTTTTTCTTTGTTAGAAAATATAAAACACCAAGTCGATATTTATTATAAAGATTTATTAATTTCAAATAAAGAGATGAGAGATATAAAATCTGAAAATAAACTTTTCTGTAAAAATAATGAATATAGAAAAGAGACCTTTAAAAAATGTATATATAAAACAATAGAAAAATTTATTAGTAATCCAGTTTTTTTTAAAATTTATAAGTTTGATAATATCAATAAATCATTTTTTTATAATGTAAAATATAACCGAGATCCAAATTCATACATGCCTGCTCATTGCAAAAAAATAGGGTTTTATGAAGAAGTTGATAAAATTCCTATGGATGTAATTTTGAGAGTACCTGATGGTGACATGAAGACTGCTGCAAAAATAGCCTGTACCCATTTTCTAAAATATTATGATAAAAGATTATCTAGGTGGCTTGATTATATGAATAAAATAAATTTTACTAACTTTTAACTTGCGGGTAAAACTCTTTTTAAGAGTGATGGTTTTTTACCCTTAAACCCGCAAAAAATAATTTTTCTGTTACTAAATCTGGTACTATTTTAGCTAAGTCCTTGATACTATTAGGGTGGTGTCAAGTTCGAGCCCCGTCACTCCCGCCATTATCTTCAATACAAAACCTCAGTAAACTTATAAAAAATAGTAAAATTAAAATAGATTGCCTAAAAAATTTCATGGTCCATTTTCACTTTTTTTAACGGTTTTCATCTCTGATTGTTACTGGCTATTAATGAGAATTTTTTTATAAAATATATGTCATTATATTTACAAAAAACTTGATATTTATCTTACATATGAAAAGATAGTTATATTCATAATAATAAAATAAAGGGGAGGGAAATGGGTAAAGTTGATATTGTATATATACCTATAGTAGGTAGAGGTCTTCAAATAAATATAATATGCGCTATGCATGGTATAGATGCAAATTTTTTGATGAGCAAACCAATGGGAGAAGACTTTGATAAAGATACTGAAGCACCTTTTGGAACAATACCATTTCTAAAGGATCATTCTAATGGAATAGAATTAAATGATTCATTAGCAATTGTTCAATATTTAGTAACCAAATATCCTGGACCACTTACACCTAAATCACCTGAAAATGCTTCTTTAACTGCAATGTATTGGTCATGGGCGCAAGACTATTATTCATTTGTCCTCTCTCCTTTTCACGACATTATTACTGGTAATAACGATCCATTTTGGAGGAATTTACGTCTTACGGATACATTAGCAGAGGGAGGGAAAGAAACTGGTGTTTCAAATCTAACTGTCCTTCATAAAAAAAGAATTCAGTATATTGAAAATCATTTAAAAAAAATGAATATGAATAAATATGTAACGGGCGATGAATGTTCTTATGCAGATATTTTTATTTATACATGCGTGCAGACAGTCTTAGAGACTGGTGGCTTTAGTATACTGAGAGAAGCGTGCAATGGAGAACCTTTTAAAGGTTGTCATAATTTAATGGAAATATGCAATAACGTAGGCAAAATTCCAAAAGTTATTGAAGCGGTTGGTTCTAAATTTAAAGACTGCCCGATATAATGCATAATTTTTAAATTATAACTCTTATAAGTTAGAGTGAGCTTTACTCCATAAAGTAGTACTATGATTCACAGGCTATTTATAATATTCAATTTTTTATTCTTTATTGTTTTTTATATATCACCAGCTTTCTCACAAAGTGTGGTTGATGGTGACACGATAAAAATAAATAATGTAACTTATAGAATATATGGAATAGATGCACCTGAAAAAAATCAAATATGTAAAAAAAATAATAAAACGTGGCCATGTGGATTAGTAGCAACTAGTGAACTAGTAAAGCTTATTGCTGGAAAGAATGTTGATTGCAAAAAGAAATCAATCGATCAATATAAAAGAGTTGTTGCTGTATGTTTTGTTGATGGAGTTGATATAGCTAGAGAATTAGTTAAGTCAGGTTATGCTGTTGCATATCGTGCCAATTCTTCAGACTATGTTAGGGAAGAAGAAAGTGCTAAGTTAAATAAAATAGGCTTGTGGGAAGGTGAGTTTGTCGAGCCATGGAGGTGGAGAAAATCAAAAAAAAATACTAATGTGAATACTAATAATAATTTTGATAAATCTAATTGTTTAATTAAAGGAAATATTTCTTCTAAGGGAATAAAGATATATCATGTGCCGAGAGGTACTTATTATAATAGAACGGTTATTGACGTTTCTAAGGGGGAAAGATGGTTTTGTAGTATAAAAGAAGCTGAAATAGCTGGTTGGAGGGCTTCTAAACGATGATTAATAAGTTTATCAAAGAAAGCAGAATTAATGATTTGGTTTAAAAAAATGGGACTAAACCTGTTACTTCTTTTTTTGGTTAAACCCTTTTCATATGCCGCTGACATAGGTCGATTTGAAGAAAAAGAAATAGATAACAAGTGGGTTGTTAGTAGAATAGAAAAATCTACAGTTTATGCAACAGTCAATGGAAAGGTTACTCACGGTGATAAATTGCGTATACGGTTTGTCAAAGGTAAATGTGATATGGGTAATCTTCTAACAACAGTTTATACAATGTCTAATCATCCAAATATTTTACAATTAAAAAATAAGTATATTGTCGCTAATTTTATGGGTATTAAGGTCACTGCTTTAGTATTATTTACACAGCCATTTCTTGCGGGTCATATTTCCTGGATAGATTTAAATTTTATTCCAAAAGAACTTCTCAAGAGAGAACTCATAAAAGAGAATCCAATAAAAATAGAATTTTTGGACTCCGAAAAGATTACAATAACAGAGTATTTTGACATTACTCAAAACAGCTGGAGTAATAAAAATTTAGGCGAAGCAATAGATAAAGCATCAAAGGTATGCAAAGAACTGTGACTTAGATAGTTGAATTTTTAAAATAACCCTTAATATTACATAGATTTAATGAATCTGATGTATGTCTTTTGCTGAGATTCAGTACTTTTTGACATAAGTCATTGATTCTATTAGGTTGGTGTCGGGTTCGGGCTACGTCACTCCCGCCATCTAAGTTCGTGCCTAAATAAAAATCAAAGAGGGTGAGGAGTTTCACCACTTAACATGTTGTTTTGTTTAAAGGCAGAGGTTATATGCTAAGTAGTATGAAAGTAAAAAACACTCTTAACTCTGTGCAGCTTTCAATTCTGTTTACGAAATTTCTTGTAATTTTTATATTCTGTAGTTCTGGTCTATCTGCAGCCCCAGTTTTGACCGAGTCTAACATAGATGCAGGTTCTGATGGTGTAACAGTGGGTAGTTTTGATGGTGGCGGTAATCAGTTAAGAAATATTGGAAATCTCTCAGATACATCAAGCCCTAATAGAAATTTTGTATCCCAAACCTTCAGGCCTAGTGTAACAGGAACTTATATTTTTGGTCTAGCTGAGAGTAATGAGGACACTGTACTCATACTTTACGAAAATAGTTTTGACCCTTTAGATCCAAGTACAAATGCCCTTATTGTTAATGATGATTCTAATGGATTAGGCGCGGGTGGAGTTGTTATGGGACGTTGTGGTAATTTTGCAAGATTTTGCCCTCTAATCACTGCAAACTTAGAAGGTGGTAAAACTTTTCAAATAGTAATCACATCTTTTAGCCCTGCAAGAACAGTATCAGATGGTGCTCGTTTTTATATTTTTGGCGAACCAGTTTTTGTTGGAAGTATTCAAGATGACCCTGTAGTTGTAGAAGCCGCTGAAGATATTACCCAAGCTGTAGATTTGGATTTAAGAAACGTAATCCAAAATTTTATGAAAAGTGGTCGTAATCAAATAGAAGGTGCTGTTGAGAGGCATATTTTGCGAGTAGACCCTGAACAAGCTTATTATAGTGATTTAAAACAACCTATTGTCTCAAATATTGATCCTAAAGTATACCAGACAGGATTTCAGCAAGCTAATGTTTCAAATAATGGTCCTAAAGTACACCAGACAGGATTTACACAACCTAATATTTCAAATAATAAACCTAAGATATTCATGGTCTATGACAATTCAAAATTAGAATTTGCTTCTAAAATGATTAATAAAGAAAAAATACTCCACGATACTGATTTAATTATCAGCCAAAATTTATTTTGGTTTGATAGTGATAATGGAAACTTATCAAAAAACGCAAATATTACCATTGCTTTAGAGAGATTGTTAACAGAAAGAAGCACTTTAGGAGCCTCTTTGGGTTTTCAATACAACACTACTATTCAGAAATTTCCTGAGAGAGGCCATAATAAACACGGTTCACTTTCTTTAGGTGTATACGGTCTATCAAGTGCTTCACAAAATTTAATCTTCTCATGGTACTCAGCATTTTTGTTTGGAAAAGGTGAACTGAACTCAGATACTAAACCCCTTCAATGGAAAAGTAATTATGATACAGAAGGATTTACTTCAGGGATCTCTACAACTGGTAAAGTCCTAACTAAATTAAGATCAAAGCAAGAAAAGATTAGTAGTGTTGAAATTTGGCCAAAAATTAATTTGAGTTATGGCTCTGTTAAGACAACTAATTTATATTCTAGAGTTACAATTGGCTCTATTTCAGAAAATATTATTGTTTCAAGTGCACCGGTCAGAGTTATGGAAGCAAGCTTTAGTCCAGATTTTAAAATCAAAATTGGAGGAGGTGAGCCTCTTTTACTGGGTGATGTATGGACGATATCTCCCGGTGGCCGATGCCAAATCATAGACGCAGTAAAAACTTCAAATGTCTGTACTTCGCAACTTGGTATCTATTTGTCTAGTCAACATGACGGTATGAAGAGAGCTGAAATTCAAATTGAAAAATCAAGACTAGGTAAGGGTGGATCTTTGTGGGTTGGTTTAATGCTACCTTTTTAAGGATAACGAAAAACCTATAAAAGTCTGTTACTTTTTATTAAAATACGTTAGTTATTTGACATAACGTTGAACTAGGTATTACTTTAATTATTTTTTTGAATAGTTTGGCTACATTAGGAAAATATTTATGAAAGAAGCAAAACAAATTTTCAATGATTGGATAGAATATGTAAATAATAGTGATGTTGAAAGTCTACTTAACTTATACGATCGTAATGCTATTTTGATTCCGACATTTTCAAATAATATCCTCAATACACCTAATAAATTACAAGAATATTTTGAAAATTTGGGGACTCGTGACAATCTAAGTATTACTGAAGATAAAGAAAACTTGATTATTCAAGACCTTGAAAATCGTATATTTTCTTTAAGTGGTATTTATTATTGGCATTTTAAGGTAGATGCAGTAATGCAAAAATTTGAGGCACGGTTTAGTTATCTTTTTGATATTTCTAAAGCTAATCCCATTTTACATCATCATTCCTCTCTAATGTCTGGAAAATTATAAAATTTCTATTACATAATTAAGATTTATACTTAATTCTAGAAGTTTTTTAGTAATTCTTGTAATATTATAATGGTATCATTAGTATAGTGATAACTTGATAGTTTGATAAAAAAATTAATGGTATAAAACTTTATGGAAAATCAGCAAGTTTTAGATAGAATTGTAAACCTCAAAGGTAGAAAAATTATGAGGAAAAAAAAGCCTTAAAATTAGGTTTCAGCTCTTTATATGATTATTTTGAAGACAAAATTGTAAAAGAGAAAACAGAAATAGAAACTAAAGCAAATAATCTTAGAGAGCTTAGTATAAAAAGAAAAACAAAAAAACAACAAATAGCCAAACCCGTAAATAAATGTAAATGTTGCTAATACATTTATCATTTAGTTTTTCATATATTATTTAATTTATAATTTAATTTTTAATTCTTTTCCAATCCTACTTTTATACAAAATTATAAAATGATATATTATTATAATGAAAATAATAAAACAGTATTTAACTTTCTCTGATTATCAAATCCACTTGCGAAGGTCCGGTGATTTTGGACCTCCAATAATTTTACTTCATCAAACCCCTTTATCTTCGAGAATGTATGAACTAACGCTTCCTTATCTTGGTGAGAGAATGCAAGCTGTTGCTTTTGATACTCCCGGTTATGGAAATTCATCGCCTTTAATTAACAAAATAAGTCTAAATAATTATGCAAAAAGAATTACATCTGCGATTAAAAAATTAGGTTTTGACAAGTTTGCTTTAGCCGGTTTTGCAACTGGATCTGCATTAGCTATTATGTTAGCTAGTAATTTAGGTAATAAAGTAACACATCTTATTTTATCCGGAACACCTATTCTTTCAGATACGGAAATAGATTTCTATTCAAAAAATTTACCAGATATAAATCCTAGGCTAGATGGTTCTCATTTAAATGAAATATGGAAAAATAGGATTAATTCTTATGGTTCTGAAGGAGGAATAGATCAAATACAAATGGTTTTAGAAGAATCTTTGTCAGCTACAGGTAAAATAAACTCTGGTTTAGAAGCTGTATTAAATAGCAATTTTAAAGAAAAATTAAAATTAATAAATCAAAAAGTTCTTTTTCTTACCTTGGAAAATGACAAACTTGCAACTTCGAATAGAAGAGCGGCATCATTTGTAAAGCATGCTGATGAGCTTATAATTCCTGATTCTTTGCCGCAATATTGTTGGACTAATCCAGAATCATATGCAAAAGTAATTTTTAATTTTGTATTGGATTGAAATTGAAAAATATTTTAGATAAAGATTATATTATTCACAAAACACTAGAAGAAAAAATTTTTATTTCGGAAGACGAAATAGAAATTATTCTTGCAGGAGTCATTTTAATTTATAAAATTAATGATAATATAAATATTTTTATTAAAGATGATTTGTAAATTGTTTCTTTTCAAATGAAAAAATTTCATCAACTAAATATAAGTGAAATCAGTGGTCTTATTGAAAGTAAAAAAGTAACCTCACTAGAGCTATCAAAATTATCATTAAAGAGAATTCTTTCCTATGATAAATATTTAAATAGTTTTATATGTGTTAACGAAAGAGAAGTTCTTAAAAGAGCAAAATTTTTAGACCATGAAATAAATGATGGGAAATATAGAGGGTTAGTTCATGGGGTGCCTATATCAATTAAAGATGCTTTTGATATGCTTGGTATGCCAACTACAGTTGGTTCAAAAGTTTTTTTAAACTCTTTTCCTTCTAAAAACTCTACTGTAGTTAAAAAATTATTAAATGCTGGTTCAATTATTTTAGGAAAAAATGAAACAACAGAATTTTGTTTTGGTGGCCCATCCTCCGACTCTGCTTTTTTACCAGCTAAAAATCCTTGGGATATAGATAGATGGACTGGTGGTTCCTCAGGAGGAGGAGCAGCGGCTGTTTCTTCCCAATTATGTTTTGGGGCTATTGGAACTGATACAGGCGGTTCAGTTCGTTTACCTGCTGCATGGTGTGGAATAGTAGGTTTTATGCCTACACCAGGAAGTATATCTCGAGCCGGAGTTTTTGAGCTATCTAATTCATTAGACTCAATTGGTGTGCTGACCAAATCTATTTTAGATGCAACAATTTTAACGAATATAATTTCTGACAAAAAAAAATTATTATCATTTCCTAAGATACAATACGGAAAAAAAATTGTTATAGCTTATAATTTATTCAAACATGCTGATGATAATATTACTTTTATTTATGATGATATTTATTTCCAATTAGAAAAAAACGGTTTTTACTTAAAAAAAATTAATGAATTTGATTTAAAAAATTACGCAGCAGTTCAGTCAATTATTACTGTTTCAGAGGCTTATAAAAAATATAAAAAATATCTCAATAGTAAGATGCAGCTTGGTTTTTATACTAGGTCAAGATTATCTTTAGGAGCATTTGTTACCAAAGAAAATTATCAATATGCTTTAACTGCAAGAGAAAAATGTATAAATCAGTTTAATAAAATTATGGAACCATATGATTTTATGATTTTACCATCTGCAATGACACTCTCTCCATTTATAAATACCAAAGATCCTTATTTATTTTTAAATAATCCTCTTCCTACAACAGTAGCAAATGTTGTAGGAATTCCATCTATTGTTATTCCATGGAGTATGGCAGACGGTTTACCAACATCTATCCAAATTTTAGGAAAAAAAGGGGAAGATCAAGCATTAATAAATTTTGCTTTTTTTATTGAAAAAATAAGAAAAAAATGGTCTTTTCCTAAACTCTAAACAAAAAAATAATAGATAAAAAAATAATTAGTTATCATTTCAAATTTAAATTTATTTTATACTAACAAGGTTCTTATGCTAATGTCTTATATGTGGTTCAGGATAATTTGTAAGATAGTCATCTGACATTGGTGTCATTTCCATAGTTTCTACAACAGCACCCGCCTGTATCCTTTTCTTAGTAAGTTCTTCATCACCTTTAAAAGCTTCTAGAGCATCCATACTTGGAAATTGCATGATTACATGAAGTTTAGTTGGATCATCTTTTTGAGTTCCTGCAAAAATAAACTTTATACCATGCTCTTCTAGTTTACCATCAGCTTCATAAACCATTTCTTTCCATGTTTGAAATCCCTTAGTAATAGTAATTTTACTAAAAACAATTATAGCCATTTTTTTTCCTTAAATTAAATAAGTCATTATTGATATACATTTTATATTACTTTTATATTAATAATACTAGATATAATAAATTAAAAAATATAGATTAATCTAACGATAACAAAAAATATTGGAAAATTAATATGAAAATAAAATCAATACTAGTAGGAGTAATTTTTACTTTTTTATTTACTTCGTTTTCTGTAGCAGAAATAAATTCAAAAAAAGATGCAGATAAATTTTTAAAAGAATATTGTATAGATATAGTAGCTATAATTGAACATCAATATAAAAAACAAAAAATATATGCAAAAGATAACGATTGGGTAGAGTTTGAGAATAAAGGGAAATTTATTATTGTTTTAGCTGATTTATATAGCAAATTATGTAAATAAAAAAGATGGTAATAGGAACTCTAAATGAGGGCCCTCTTCATTCATTTTTGAAAGATTATTATTCTTCTAAAAATTCAAAGATAGAAGTTTCGGTGGGAAAATATGTTGTAGATATAATCTCTAATGGAGTAATCTACGAAATTCAAACAGGTACATTTAGTGGATTATCCCAAAAACTAAATGTGTTACTGCAGGATCACTATGTAGTTCTAGTTCACCCTATAGCAGCTTCTTCTATGATATCTAAAAAAACAATTTTAGATGATAAAACAAAGTTTGTTTTAAGAAGGTCGCCAAAAAAAGGTGAATTTTCAGATATAATAAAGGAATTAATCTATATCCCTAAGCTTATCAATCATCCCAATTTATCTATTGAAGTAGTAATAATAGATGAGCAGATAAATAGAATTTATGATACAAAAATTCGAAGAAAAAAGGGTGGTTGGAGGACTATAAATCGTCAATTAAAAAATATCATAGATATAAAGCGTATAAATTCAATTCAAGAATTGCTTAAAATTATTTCTTTAGATTTACCTGATACTTTTGACACAAAACAACTATCAATTTTAATGGGAAAGCCGTTAAGTATCAGCCAAAAACTAGCTTACTGTTTGTGTGAGGCAAGTGTCACAAAAGTTGTTGGAAAAAAAGGAAATAGTAAAATATATTCAAGAATTATTTAGTTATATTCTTTTTTATTTAAATGTAAAATCTAGTTATATGAAAAAAAAATAAATTATATATAAAGTCATTTAATTTATCTAAAAAATTATTTTTTATTTTTTTAGTATTGATTATTTTGCTTATTTTTTTGTTAAATTTTCTTTTTCATGAAAATATGAATACCATCAATCAGCAAGTACAACTTCTATGTTTATTTTTACTTGTCATTTTTTTAGCTAGTTCATTTTTATATATTAAAGTAATAAATTTTGGTGAATTTTTAAAAAATTTATCAATTTGGGTTTTAATTGTTTCATTTCTTGCTATTATATTTATAGTTTTTAATCTAAATATTTAATATTAGGGTAAAGCTAAAATTACTGTAGTTATTACTTTCCCTTATAAATGGTAGTTTTTTTGTAATTTTTTATAAATTGATTAATACTTTCACAGGAAAAAATAATAATGGATAATATCAAAGGCTTTATAGTATTAGCAGATATTAGTGGGTATACTAAATTTGTTAGGTCTCATAATATGAGCAAGATACCTTTTGTTGGTAAACAAGTTATGAAAACCAGTGAGTCTCATGCCGAGCATATAATTAGTGATCTACTTGAAAAAGTTATAGATGAACTTGAAGGAACCTTAACTGTAAATAAACTTCAAGGAGATGCAGTGTTATTCTATTCAAACCCAGAAAACCTTGATGAATATCCAAAATTATTAATCGATAAAATTAATGGATGTTTTGAAGTGTTCATTAAACGTTTAAATGATATTATTTTTTGTGAGACCTGCCCTTGTGATGCTTGCCACCAGATGGGAAATCTAAGATTAAAATCTTTTGTTCATTATGGTGATTTTCTTATTAAGAAAGTAAGTAGGTTTGAAGAAATTGCTGGTGAAAATGTGATTCTTGCACATAGACTAATGAAAAATACAATTGATGCAGATGAGTATATTTTATTTACAGATAGTGTAAAAGAGATTTGTGATTTAAATTATTTAGGAAACGTTGACCAAAGAATAGAAAAATGCGAGGGTTTAGGTGAAGTTCCTATTTCAGTTTTTTACCCTGATAAAAAAGTTTTGGAAAACCCTACTGTTGCAAAAATGGGTATGTTTTCTAAATTTAAAGCTATGAACAACTATTTTAAAGAAATTAAAAATAAAAAAAATCTTGAAGAAAAATATGGTTTTTCAAGTTAGTATTTAAATTAGCTTTTTTTATAATTACCTATTTTTTCAATTACTTTTTGCATTTCTTCATAAGAAATTATTTCAGGTTTACCTAAAAGTATGCATTTATAGTAACATTCACAAAGAAATTCTACTTCTTGTGCTAATTCAAAAGCCTCATGAATATCATTACCTATTGCTATTTGGCCATGATTAGATAGCAAACAAGCTTTTCTATTTTTCATTGCTCTAATAATAGAATTAGATAAATCTTTTGTTCCAAATAACCCGTACTCTGCGCATACGATATTATCTCCTCCTGCTAAAGCAATCATATAATGGAATGATGGTATATTTTTTCTAAGACATGATAAAATAAGTGAATATTTTGAGTGGCAATGAACTATAGCATTACAATCAGTTTCTTTATATAAATCCAAATGGAAATTATATTCTGATGATGGTAGATTAAGTTCATGGTGATTTTTACCATCAGAATCGACAAAGACAATATCTAAATCACTTAAATTTTCATATTTCTTACCTGAAGGTGTAATTAAAAAACCTTCATAATTTTGTTTCTTGTGCTTTATTGAAATATTTCCTGATCTCAAGGGGGAAAGGTTCAAGCTGTTGAAGGAGTTACTATATTTTATGATTAATTGTCTTTTTTCAATTTCATTCATTTTAATTTATTAATTTCCTTTTCAATGGGATTAACTATCCCTTTTTCAGTAATTAATTTATCAACAAGGTGGTTAGGTGTTATATCAAATGAAGGGTTAATAGATTTACTATTTTTTGGATAAATATTTATAGAGACTTTATTGCCTTTATCATCTAACCCATTTAAAAGGCTTAATTCTTTTGAATCTCTATTCTCAATCTTTATTTTAGAATAGTCTGAAACTTCCCAATCTATTGTTGATATGGGTGCGGCAACATAAAATGGAATTTTACTATCTTTTGCTGCTAAGGCTTTTAAATAAGTTCCGATTTTATTTATTACATGCCCTGATTTTGTGACTCTATCTGCTCCGGTAATGCATAAGTCGACCATTCCTTTTTGCATTAGATATCCTCCTGCATTATCAGTTATTATTGTATTTTCAATTTTTTCCTCGCTAAGTTCAAAACTTGTAAGTGAAGCCCCTTGATTCCTTGGACGAGTTTCATCTACCCAAACATGAACATTTATCCCACTTCTATGTGCTAAGTATATTGGTGATAGAGCTGTGCCCCAATCTATAGTTGCTAGCCAACCAGCGTTACAGTGTGTAAGTATATTTACTTTTTTAATTTTTTTCTTTGAAATAATCTCTTTAATTAATTTGAGACCATAAGTGCCGATTTTTCTGCAAGCATCTATATCTTCTTTACATATAAGTAAAGCTTCATTTAGAAAAAAATCTTCATCAAGTTTAATATTTTTTTTGGAATTTTATTCATAACTCTATGTACAGCCCAGGATAGGTTTATTGCAGTTGGCCTTGCAGATATTAATTTCTTTGCATCTTCTTTTAAATTATTAATATCATTATTATTTTTATAGGATAAATATAGAGCAAAAGCTGCTGAGGCTCCAATCAAGGGTGCGCCTCTTACATTCATATTTCGAATTGAATTTAAAGAATCATCGAAAGTAGATAATGATTTAATTTGGAAGGAAAAAGGTAGCTGATTTTGGTCAATTATCTCAACAATTTTTTTTTCAAAATTAAACCAAATAGTATTATATTGTTGATTATTTATTTTCATATTAAGATATTCTATAAAATTTATTACTATATTAAAATATTATTTTTTAATAGATTAGTATAGCATTTTTATTTATAAGAGAAATAATTGATGAGGCTTCCGCAAAGAATAGTTTGTTTAACTGAAGAAACTACTGAGACTATCTATGCGTTGGGAGAAAGTGATAGAATAGTTGGAATATCTGGTTATACTGTTAGACCTTCTATTGCAAGAAAAGAAAAACCCAAGGTTAGCTCTTTTATTTCTGCAAACTTAGATAAAATAATTGATTTGAAACCTGATCTAGTAATTGGATTTTCTGATGTTCAAGCTGAGATAGCATCCAACCTGATTAAAAGGGGTATTCAGGTTCTATTTTTCAACCAAAGAAGTATCGATGAAATCTTCCAAATGATCCTAATTTTAGGTTCTATTGTGAACAAATATAAATTAGCTGTGGATCTAATTGATAATTATAGAGAAAAAATAAATAAATCTAAAAAAAGAAAATTACAATATCCTCCTAAGGTCTATTTTGAAGAATGGGATGACCCCATGATTTCTGGAATAGGTTGGGTTTCTGAACTAATTGAAATAGCTGGTGGGGTAGATATATTTTCAAAATTAAGATTAAAAAAAAGTGCTAAAGAAAGATTTGTTAAATCAAAAATGGTAATTGATGAAAATCCGGATATAATTATTGCCTCATGGTGCGGAAAAAAAGTTAATAAAGAAAGAATTATTTCTAGAGAAGGTTGGAATAAAATAAATGCTATAAAAAGTAACAGAATATATGAAATAAAATCTTCAATTATTCTTCAGCCAGGCCCGGCTTGTTTAACTGATGGACTGAATAAGTTAATAGAAATAATAGATGGCTATAATAATGATAAAAGAGATTCATAAACTTTCAGCATTAGAATTATCTTTACTATATAAGAAAAAATCTATCTCACCTTTAGAGGTTAGTAAAATTATATTAGATAGAATTAATATAACTCATGAAAATTTAAATGCTTTTTGTTTTTGTGATGAAGGTAATGTGCTGAAACAAGCTAAGGATTCAGAATATAGATGGATAAATAATGAGCAGAAAAGTTTATTTGATGGAGTGCCTATTTCAATAAAAGATTTAATTCATGTTAAATCTTGGCCAACCCTTCATGGATCTAAAGCAGTAGATATAAATCAAAAATGGGATATAGATGCTCCATCTGTAATAAATTTAAAAAAAGCTGGTGCCATAATTTTAGGCAAAACTAATACTCCAGAATTTGGGCATAAAGGAGTAACTGAAAATTTAGTTCACGGTATAACAAATAACCCATGGAATATAGATATGAATGCAGGAGGTTCATCTGGTGGTGCAGGATCAGCATTAGCATCAGGGTTAGGTCCTTTAGCGTTAGGGACCGATGGAGGAGGATCTTGCAGAAAACCAGCAAATTATTGTGGGGTTGTTGGAATGAAACCTTCTCAAGGAAGGGTGCCTAGTTGGCCTGCGTCATATTTATGGCCTTTATCAAGTGCCGGCCCTATGACTAGAAGTGTAAGGGATGCAGCATATTTATTGGATATTATCTCTCAAAATGATGTTCGGGATCCAGAAACCTTTCACAATAAAGTAAATACCTTTGATGGTATTGAAAAACAAGTTCAAGGACTAAAGGTTGGTTTCTCATTATCTTTTGGGGGTTCAGAACCTCGAATAGAGGTCTCAGATATTATAGAAAACACAAAATCTTTATTCCAAAAAATAGGTGTGAAATTATTTGATGTATGTCCAGAAATAATTAACCCGATGAAAACTTATAGAGTAATATTAGATAGCGCCTGGATGCATACAGCAAGTCAATTTAATGATGCTCAGAAAGAAAAATTTGATCCCACATTTGCAGCGGCAGTTGAAAGGGGTAGTAAATTGACAGCAGTTGATCTTAGAAAAGCTTTTGGGGAAAGAAAAAACTTTATGAGAATAGTGTCGGAATTTTTTTCAGAATATGATTTATTGATTCTACCAACAAATCCCACGACATCATATCCTCATGGAACTAGGGAGCCAGTTCCGGAAGAGAATGATAATTGGAAAACTACAGTATGTTTTACTGCTCCTTTTAATATAACAGGGAATCCTGCTATAAGTATTCCTTGTGGTTTTTCAAAAAGTGGATTACCTGTTGGATTACAGATTATAGGAAATTATGGTTGTGATAATACGGTTTTGAACCTTGCTAGAGCATTCGAAAAAGAGACTGGTTTTGTAAATCAATTAGCACCTGATAAATTTTATCTGTCTGAAGGAAGAAATTAATGGAAAAAAAGGTTTGGATTTCACAAAAAGAATACAGTTTAACAAAAAAAAATTTAGAACTACTTTTTAATAATTTGATACCAGCTATAAGGGTTAAAAAATTTGCAGATTTAAATGAATGTAATTCTTTTAAAAATGCGATTAACTGGGCAGAAGAAAATAACATAATGAAATATTATTCTGTTAAACCTAAGGTAGGTTATATTGGTACTGCTCAAGTAGAATATAGATGGGGTCATAAAAAATCAAATTACTTTAATTCTGTCAGGGAAGCTTGGCGAGATTGGAAAAAGGTTATAGGTCATTCCTGGAATCCACTTGAAAAGTTTATAAATCTATTAAGTAGTATATCTGGCTTTGATGCTAAAATTGCTCAAGAGACGAACTACGGAGATTTATTTGCAGGAATTATCCGTAAAGCATCAAATGGAATAGGTCGTCATGTGGATTTTGCACCAATGAACTCACCAGAATATGATATAGCGCATATAAATTCCCAGTTAGGTTGGAATCTTTTTGTTGATTCACCGGAAGAGGGAGGTATAACAACAATTTACAACCGGCCATGGAATGTAAATATTACTAAAGGTGAAGATCCACCTATGAGTTATGGTCTTTCTGACGAACATATTTTAGGATCAGAAAAATTTTCTTACAAACCAATTTCTGGAGATGTTGTTATTTTTAATAGTAGAAACCCACATGAGGTATCGCCGGGAAATTTAAATGATAATGAGAGATTACAAATTGGTTCTTTCATTGGAAGATTGCCTGATAATAATTTGTTACTTTGGTCATAAAAAGTATTTTATAATTAATTATCAATGAATAAAGAACAATAAGCAGTAATAGAAATTTCTTAATTTAAATAGACTAGGAGGAAATTTTTAAGCTTCTTTTGATAGTCCGAGGTTATCTTTACTGGCCCAGTACCGATCAAGCATGTAATACCATATTCCATTTATAATAGGCTCTACAATTGCATCAGTAATTGCTATAAAAAAACTAGCACCAGTAAAATACCATACACACGTTGCGGCAATAATGAAGTGGCCAACTGTATATATTACTGTTCTTAGTATGGAACCCGAGTTAGCGTGATAAACCAGAAATATACGTTTTTTAAAAACATTAACTATGTTTTTTATCCAATTTAACATAGTAATTAAATCCAGATTAATTAATAAATACTATAAACTTAAGAATCAGAAGCCAAATTATCCTGAAACTATAGAGAGATAATATATAATTTTATTGATAATGCAAATCATTATCATTCTCATTAAGATAATTTCATCCCAATATCTTTATTTTTACATGATTAATTTAATTATATACTTCTGAGAAATGTATTTAGATTATCATTGATAAAAATTAATAGAACAAAAAAAGAACATTTAGTTTAATTTAGAGCATTCTACTACATGTTTTACTTTATAATTTTAAGAGGAACAATGATAGAAAATTTAGGATGAATCTTTAGTATCTAAAAAAACATTAATCTTAACTAAATCAAAAGATAAATAATTTTCCTTATAAGGAACAAAATAATATAGCTAAATGTAACAGTATGAAATCAAATATCTTATAGACCAACTTAGATATAAATGTGATTTAGTATGATTAAATTATATTAAAAAAATTATTTGAAAATTTGGAAGTGATAATTAATTATTAATTATTAATATCTGTACTCATGAATTTTACTAGATGAATTTACATAAATTATAAAAAATTATAGTTGAAAAAATTATTATCAAGCATCAATAGGAGTACTTAGTGATAAGACTAACAGCAAGCATCAATAGGAGTACTTAGTGATAAAACTAACAGATGAAGAGACAAGAACTATTAATAATATAATGGAAAAATTGGGTATCGAACCAGTTAAAGATAAATGGAAGTTAATGGACTCGCTTATTTATGATGGGTACAAAAAAGTATTAGAACTTAGTAAGGCGTATAAATCTGATGAAGATTTAAAAACGGCCGCTTCTTTATTGAAAGATATATTATTTTTTGAATATCTCGCATATAAAAGAATATCTCCTAAAGAATCAGAGAATGCTCTAAAGATTTATGTGGATTTTGATGAAGAAGATACCAAAGGTTTTTTATTGCATGCTCCAAAGTTAGAGTTTATAATTGCAGCAATTGAAAAACAAATGTCAGATAAAAAAATTAATTAGTATTTTTAAAAAGTAAAAGATTATATTAAAAAAAATTTTTATTATAATAGAATATTCTCAGTGATGATTTTTGAATTATGAATTAATTTTTTTTATTTTAATTTACAAATTTTAATGAGAATTATTTACGTTTTGTTATAAATAAAGCAGAGCTATATTAAAAGAATAAAACGTATAATTAATTTTTACTATGTTAAAGTATGTTTGATAATTTTTTTATTGGATAGTTTAATGGAAAGAAAACAAAAACCACTTGACGGAATAAGAGTTCTTGAAATGGGTCAGCTAATTGCTGGGCCTTTTGCTGGTTGTGTTTTAGGTTATTTCGGAGCTGAGGTTATAAAACTAGAGCCACTAGGAGGCGATCCTCTTAGACGATGGAGAGAGCTTGATGAAGAAGGTTCTTCCTTCTGGTGGAAATCCATGGCAAGAAATAAAAAATCTATTACTGTAAATTTAAAGTCAGATGAAGGAAAAGAAATTGTAAGAAAACTTGCTTCAAAAGTTGATGTAATTATTGAAAATTTTAGGCCAGGAACAATGGAAAAATGGCAAATTGGTCCTGAAGATCTAAAAAAAATTAATCCTCAGTTAGTTTATACAAGAGTCTCAGGCTATGGACAAACAGGTCCATACAAAGATAAGCCAGGCTTTGCATCTGTTTGTGAAGGTATAGGTGGTTTTAGATATTTAAATGGCTTTCCTGACCAGCCTCCTGTTAGACCTAATCTAAGTTTAGGTGATACGTTAGCCGCTTTAAATGCAGTTATTGGAACTTTGTTAGCACTTTTTAGTATTTTAAAACAGGGAAAAATGGGAAAAGGACAGGTTGTTGATGTAGCAATTTATGAAGCTGTATTCAATGTTATGGAAAGCTTAGTTCCTGAATTTGATGGAAATGGAAGTATAAGAGAACGATCTGGCTCAACACTAACTGGTATAGTACCTACAAACACATATTTATGTAATGACGATTCTTATGTGATTATTGGTGGTAATGGTGACTCAATTTTTAAAAGACTTATGATTGCAATTGGTAGAGAAGACATGGCAGAAGATTCCAGGTATTCAGAAAATGCAGGAAGAGTAGAGCATGAAAAGGTAATTGATCTTGCTATAAATAAATGGACTAAGAATTTGTCTTCCTCAGAAGTTATCAAAACTCTCGAAAATGCTGAAGTACCTTGTGGCCATATTTATAATGTTGAAGATATGCTAAATGACCCTCATTTCCAATCTAGAAAACTATTTGAGACAGTTGATATAAAAAATAAAAAATTAAAAATTCCAGCTATTACCCCTTTTTTAAATGAAACTCCTGGTTGCACAGATTGGGCTGGGCCAGATTTAGGTTCTCATAACCATGAAATATTTTCCAAAATCCTGAATTTTGATGAAAAAATGTTAATAGATTTTGAGAAAAAAGGCATAATTTAGTATCACTATTTAGATTATTTTATTTAGTTAAAATATCAAAATATATTTTTTTATCTCTAGATTGTGATCTTAATCATATATAATTTTTCTAAAATAAATTATTATTTACTAAAATTTAGAGGAATTTATGGTTGAATCGCTGACGTTTGGAAAGGGTGAGATGGGTGATGTACGTCCGGGGACCCCTGCGTCTTCAGCGCAAGAGTATAACCTTGTTATTGATGCTTCTGGCCATTCTAGTCTGACGATACCGTTTGGTGTTCTTTTGCTTAAGGCTGATTTTGTTCGAGAAGGAACAGATTTACTTTTAGTAGGACCGAACGGCGAACAAATTTTAGTACGTGATTATTTTACGATGGACCCACCACCTGATCTTCTGACGGAAGGGGGTGCAATGTTAACTGCTGATACGGTTGAAGCATTAGCAGGTCCGATTGCCCCGGGTTTATTTGCGCAAGCTGAAGAGGGAGCGGAAGCGAGTCCTATTGGTTCTGTGGAGTCTGTTGAAGGTGAAGTAACGGTGACGCGTGCGGATGGAACTGAGATAAAACTCAACGAAGGTGATCCTGTATTCCAAGGAGATGTTTTGGAGACAGGAGAAGAGGGTACGGTTGGTATTGTCTTTATTGATGATAGCACATTTGCATTAGATGAAGATGGTCGCATGGTTTTGGATGAATTAATTTTTGATCCTCAATCAACGGAAGGAAAGTCATCACTAACAGTTGTGCAGGGTGCATTTACTTTTGTGAGTGGAAAGATTGCACAATCCGGTCCAGATTCGATGAAGGTATCAACTCCGGTTGCAACGTTAGGTATTCGGGGTACGAAGGTGGCAGGTCAAGCAGCGCAAGAGGGAGAGGAGAATACGATTGTTCTTCTTGAAGGAGAGATTTTAGTTACAAATCAATCAGGTGTTGCATTGACATTGAATCAACCAAATCAATCTGTGCAGGTAACGAGTGCTTTTACACCTCCGCAAGCTGTGCAGTTGACTCCGGATCAAGTACAACAACGTTTTGGTGGTGTATTGGAAAGTTTGCCACCATCACCGGCGGCGACTCAAGAAACTCAAGAGACAGAAGGTCCTGCAGCAACTGAGGAAGCTGTAGAGGAAGAGGAAGAGGAAGAGGAAGAAGAAGGCGAAGAAGAAGAAGAAGGTGCTGCGGAAGAAGGTGAAGAAGAGGAAGAAGAGGAAGAAGAGGAAGAAGAGGAAGAAGAGGAAGAAGAGGAAG